>Ga0315322_10000326_pt1 | contig 34522 bp, 23 predicted proteins | sample M110021515metaG_FD_203461 | JGI IMG/M metagenome (GOLD analysis project Ga0315322, IMG submission 203461) | Ammonia-oxidizing marine archaeal communities from Monterey Bay, California, United States - M1 100m 21515 | ecosystem: Environmental > Aquatic > Marine > Intertidal zone | place: USA...
TCTCAATGCCCCGGAACCGCCATTCATGCGGTAAGTCTGCCCAAAGCTGTCGGAATCGTCCTTTTGCACCCCAAGGAGAAAGGTATGTGACGTCTCGCCGATATCGAAGTTCGCATTGAAATCTATATAAATATTTGCGTTATCGTTTTCATTAATTTCAACGTTGCTGATCCCTGTGAAAACATCTTCCGCATTTGTACAGCAACCGACGAGATTGAACATGTCGGTGAATCTGGTGGTATCGCTAACGGTCGCCCTCAGGAACATATTGTCGCTGAACGTCTGCGTTAGATCGATTGACCAAGCATCCCCTTCGGTCGAGGTGTAGTCCTTATCGGTTAGAGGACTGTAGTCTTGGGAAACGGGTTGCCATCGATCATTTGGCGCGATGCCATTACCGACAAATGGATTCCGAGGGCGAATATATGCGTGATGGCGCTCCTGACGGCTGTATTCAATATCGATTTTAGTCTTCTCGGTTGGGAGAAAAGTGAATGCTGGAGTGAAAAATCGTTGGTTGTGCCACCCTCCCGCACGTTGGTGATCGCCTTGATCGTACGACCCGGTGAAACGGAAAAGGACTTTTCCTTCGTCGTCCAACGGTCCGCCCGTATCCCACTCAACACGCTGATTGGATTCGGAACCGATTCTGAAATTCATGCTGGTATGCTTAACACTGAGCGGTTTCTTCGTAATAATATTCACAAGTCCCCCCGGATCCGAGAGTCCGTAGAGGACAGCCGCAGGGCCTTTGACGATCTCAATTCGGTCGATCATCGACGAATCCGTGAATCCTTTATAAGGAATGCGGTTGCGCAGATTGAGCGAAGAACGGAATCCACGAATCGTAAAGTTCTCGTTGAAATTCCTCTCGTTTCTCGACCGCCTTGTAACCGTCGCGTCCATGACCACGGCATCCTCGACCCTCTCGTAGGAGAAATCTTCCATCAACTGCTCCGTGATGACCGTTATCGGAACGGGGATGTCTTTGATCACCATATTGACGCGCGTACCACTAATCGAGTTGGTCGCGGTATATCCGTTGGTTTCGCCTTGGACGGAAAAAGGATCCAAAGTGTAGGTTTCCGAGTTGGAACCGTCTTGAGCGGACAAAGACCCAATTCCCGCAACAGCCGCGGAAAGAAGGACAGATTTGAATTGGCTAAAACGCCATGTAAGGTTGTGCATATTGTGTCAGTTTATAGGGTTAACTAAGACGCCTTGGTGCATCGAGAGGGTAATAATAATAGTTACACAACGATTCCGCTTGCTCTAGCAGTTTTCTATTGGACAAGTTGAAAATGGGATTCTTGATGGTTAAGCAATTTTATTCAATAAAGTAGAACGAGGGCAAAAACGCTTAACGCCCGGGCGTACGATTTCCCTACCCAAACAATTCTCCTAATCAATATGACAACGATTCGTCAAATCGCAGAAAAGGCGGGAGTCTCGAAATCCACAGTATCGCTAGCGCTGAAACACGACTCGCGTTGCTCTGCCAAGACTATCGAAACAATCGAAAAGGTTGCGAAGGAAATGGGCTACCGCCCAAACCCCCTCGTCAAAGCGAACATGGCCAACATGCGAATGGGCACGCATCGCAAGAATATTCAATCGATTTTGGCATATTTCTACGACACCTCAAGAGGGTCGCCCTACGAACTCGAAAGCTTCAAGGGAGCAAGCAAACGGGCGGACGAACTGGGATTTGCTTTGGAAGCGTTTTCTTATAACGAGCCTGGTCTTAGCCCCAAGCGTCTGCTTCAGATATTACGGAGTCGAAACGTGCAAGGCATCCTCATTGGAGAAACGCCGCTTCCCATAAAGCTCATCGAGTTCAATTGGGATGAGTTCGCAGTAGCGACCATCGGCTATACGTTGCAAAACCCGCAGGTGGATCGAATCGGCTATGATCACGTTGAAAACATGAACCATCTTTACGACGACCTGCACCGAAGAGGGTATCAGCGCGTCGGACTCGCAGTACGGTCTGATTTCGATAATCGGATAACCCATTCCCCGATCGCTAGCTATCTAAGATTTCAGTTCGAACAGTCTTTGAGCGAACCGCTTCAATTGTATGTCGAAGGCAAAAACTGGAAACGGGCATCCTTCCTAAAATGGTTTCGAGCCAACAAGCCCGACTGCATAGTGACCGTGGGAAACGAAATCGGGAAGTGGCTCACGCACGCAAAAATCCGGATACCGGAAGACGTGGGTGTCTTCTCGATCTGGGGCAACCTAAGAGAGGAGGAGCTTTCCTTCAGCCACTTTAAAGTAAGCATAGAACAACTCGCCAGAACCACCATCGATGTCATTTCAGACCAATTGAATTCGAATTCCCGAGGCATACCCCAACAACGGCGCAGCATTCTCATCTCCGGAGAAATCGCTCATCTGGATAGCCTGCGGTCCATTGCAAAATGAGCCAGGCATCCACGGAATTCAACCTGTCCAGCAACTACTTGCTAGCAACTCCAGTCGTTTGGCGCGACTGTTCTATCCTAATCTGCCGCGATCACTGATTCCTCGGCTTATCTGAATGAAGTAATGGTATCCCAAGAAAAAAAGCCCAACGTCGTTTTCGTATTCGCCGATCAATTTCGTCGCCAAGCAATAGGCTTCGGAGGCGAAACCAACATCCAAACGCCGCATCTCGATCGACTGGCGAGTGAGAGCGTAGATTTTGAAAACGCCATCTCCGGAACCCCTGTTTGCTGCCCCGCTCGAGCCTCCCTTCTGACTGGCCAGTACCCTCACCACCACGGAGTCATCATCAATGACGTCCCCATGAACCCTAAAGCGGAAACGATGGGTAAACTCTTCTCGAAGGCTGGATACCAAACCGGTTACATCGGAAAATGGCATGTGAACGCCAACGGTCGAAGTGCACCCATACCCGTGGATCGACAACATGGATTTCAGTACTGGAAAGTATTGGAGTGTACTCATGATTACAATACATCTCATTACTACGAGGGAGCGGATACTGAATTAAAGACTTGGGACGGCTACGATGCGATCGCCCAGACCGAAGATGCGATCGGCTTCATAAAATCCCGTGGCAAGGATAAACCCTTCCTACTGACGCTCTCCTGGGGCCCTCCGCACGACCCCTACGAAACCGCGCCGCAACGTTATTTGGATCGGGTCGACGAAAGCGCCATAGAGCTGCGCGGCAATGTGCCCGCTGATAAGGCCGCCGAGGCCCGGTCGCTGCTCAAGGGATATTACGCTCATATTCTCGCGCTCGACGATTGCCTCGATTCGCTGATGAAAGCGCTCGAAGAAGAAGGACTCGCCGAGGACACGATATTCGCCTTCTGGTCCGACCACGGAGATATGCTGTTGTCGCACGAGGAGCTCTTTAAGCAACGTCCCTGGGAAGAATCCATTCGGGTTCCGCTCCTGTTGCGTTATCCAAGGCGCTTCGGTCCAAAAGGGACGCGACCTCCTGCATTTATCAATACGCCCGACATTCTGCCTACGCTCTTAGGGCTATGCGATATCGGGATCCCCGAAAGCATCGACGGGAGCGACTACTCGAGTTATCTTTCCGACTACGTCGAGGCATTCCAATCTCCAAACGGAGAGCCCATCAAGGTTGATCCGCCAGCGACTTCGGCCCTGCTCGCCTGCCAATCCCCCTTTGGTCAATTTACTAGAGAAGTCGGAGGACGAGAATACCGGGGCATCCGCACCAACCGCTACACCTATGTCCGCGACTTGAATGGTCCTTGGCTCTTGTACGACAACGACTCCGACCCCTACCAACTGAACAACCTCATCAAGGAGGAATCCAATCTCGAATTGATCCAAGAACTGGATACCGATCTCTCCAAGAAACTCATCCAACACGATGACGCCTTGGTCCCAGGCATAGCATTACTCGAAAAGTTCGGCTACGCCGACGATGTAGATGAAACCGGAACGATGCCATTCTTCGACGAATGGAATCCGGCATAACTTGGATACGTATGAATTTGACTGATACCCCTGCAAACACCCAAGAGCGCGTCACGCTCATGCAAAAATTCGCTTATGGATTCGGCGCGGCCGCGGACATGATTGGATTTCACGCGCCTGCCGCTTTGATCATGCCGATCTACACATTGGCCCTAGGGGTCAGTCCGGCCCTGGTCGGACTCGCGATCGGTATCACTCGGGTTTGGGACGCATTCCTGGATCCAGTTATGGGCTCCGTCTCCGACAAGACGCGGTCGCGGTTCGGAAGACGGCGACCCTATATATTTTCAGGAGCGATACTGGGAGGCATCACCTTCGCACTTATGTGGCAGATTCCGGTCGGATTGAGCCCGACCGCCTACTTCACTTTTCTAACGGTCTCCCTAATCTTATTCTATACGGCATTTACCCTATTCACGGTTCCTTATCACGCCATTGGGTATGAAATGACGTCTGACTATCATGAGCGCACCGGCGTCATGTCCTATCGCATGTTCTTCAACATGATTGGAAACATCTGTGCCGGATGGTTATTGGCCGGAACGCAGCTCGAGTGGTTCGACAGCACCTTGCAAGGAGCTCGCTTCATAGGCCCCCTCACGGGACTCGTATTCATTCTTTTTGGACTAGCGCCTGTATTCTTTATTAAAGAACGAAAAGAGGTGCAAAGCTCAGCAGCTAAAAAGCAGTTTCCGATCTTCCAATCGCTTTTTGCTACCCTAAAAGACAAATCCTTTCGACTATTGATAGGGCTTACCGTGCTGATGTTATCCGGATGGACCTTCGCCACATCCATAATCGTATTCATCAACGTTTCGTATGTATTTCCTGGAGACCTAAAAGCGTCATCGATATTGCTCGGCAGCATGGGAATGGCCCAAACCGCAATTGTTGTATTTGCCCTGATGGCGGCAACGCGCATTTCAAAGAAACTAGGGAAAAAAGCCATATTGAAATTCTCGTTTTCCATCCAATTCCTCCACGTCCTAGCAGCCTGGTTTCTAATCACTCCCAACAATCCCTATCTCCAAATCGGCGCCTACATGATAGGTGCAGTCGCCAACATGACGTTCTTCCTGATGTTGCACTCCATGACCAGTGACATTTGCGATCAGGACGAATGGGAGAACGGCACGCGGCGCGAAGGAATGTACGGAGCCGTCATAACCTGGATGCAGAAACTCTGCGTTTCCATCGCCGTCGCCTTAGTCGGCGTGGTCCTCGTGGCAGTGGGATTCGATCAAACCGAAGGCGCCATCCAAAGCGCCCAAACCGGGCTATCACTACGCCTCATTTACTGTGGAATTTTTCTGACCATAGGAATCGTTGGACTCACCCTATTGCCCCACTACACCCTAACGGAAAAACGAGTACTCGAAATCCAATCCGACCTAGCCAAACGACGGGAAACCTCGAGCGAGGATTAAGAACGATCAGTGACGGGTAACGCATTTCCCAATACGGCACTCCCTTCCGCAACCCGAATGGGTGCATTAACGAACTAGCTATTCTCGACGCAGCGCTGGGTCACTAAGAAATCAGAGAGCTATTTGAGCACAGGCGGGAAAACCAATAACCGATCACAAGGCCCTTTGGCGCTGTCATTAAACAGCTTGCAGACGAAAGGCGCTGCAGAACTGCCAGAGAGTAGGATCAAAGCTCTTTGAAGGAACAGCATAAAAACGCGAGAGAGCAGCACGAGAGGATGAGGCAACCAATCCACGGAATTTCTAACTTGATAGCACGACGTAACGGAGTGTAGAGAGCGAAGCAAATCAACCTATCACCATCCCCCGAATCAAATCGGAACCATTGATGTTCCTACCAACAATCGTTTTGGTTCAGTATCCCTACTCTCTTCCTTCTTCGCGACCCTTTCCTCATACTCTTTTTCAAGCCTGACTTTCGTGAATACGCATCGCTCAAGCGGTACCTTTTCCATAGAACCAACTTTCACTCATAACGTTCTTAATTCCTGTGCTCTATCGATTACTGCTTTCCCTGCCGTATCTGGCATTTATGACTGCCCGTACGAAACCGTCGAAATACGTATCCGTTTAAGTGGAGGCATAGAAATTTCAGAAGGCGTCTACTGGTCGATGGAAACAGACGATACGCCAATAGGATTTAGCCTGGCTATTCCCGATGTGAATACTCAGGAAAAATCACCAGACAATAGTTTGCATCATGAAACCTGGTGGGCAGGGAAATTGACCAGCAGTGATCCCATTACCCGAAAGAAGTTATGGGGATTGCTGGTGATGACTTCGAAGGAGAAGGGATAGGGTCGCGAGTAAAGCCGCAATATTGCCAAGCAAAACCCAGCCGTGGATGATTCACTGTCCAACCTCCTGTGAGTTCTGTTTCGCTTTTTGATTGGAACGCTTCCTGAAAAGTGATGCATTCACCCTCGCTTCCAAGGTGTGTATTTATTATTATGAAGAAACAATTAATTCTGTGTCTTTTTGCCTTCTTAATTGTGCTCCTCGGAGCACAGGGATCACCCAATGTTCTATTCATCTCGATTGATGACCTGAACGACTGGCCGGCGGTTTTCAAAGGGCACCCGCAGGCAAAGACGCCCAACATCGACCGTCTGGCCGAACGCGGTACCTTGTTCGCCGATGCTCATTGTCAGTTTCCGCTCTGCGGTCCTTCGCGGGCCAGCTTAATGTCGGGCATGCACACCACCTCCCTTGAGTTCTACACCCACATGAAGGACGAAGAACTGCAGAAACGGGCCCATGAGAAAGGCACGCTTTTGATGCACGAGTACTTCTCGAAGCATGGCTATAAGACGATGGCAGTGGGCAAGATCTGTCACGAGCATGTCCCGGAAGGCAGCGTGGATATCAGCGGTGGCAGAGAACCGTTTGGGCCGAAACCAAAACCTGGATTCAAATGGAAAAGCGACATAACGAGCACGGACTGGGGAGCCTGGCCGGAGAGGGATGAAGACACGCCCGACTTCCGATCGGCTCAGTGGGCGGTAGAACGCTTAAACGAAAAACATGACAAGCCATTCTTATTAATGGCGGGATTTCTGCGTCCGCACGTTCCGTGGTTTGTGCCGCAAAAGTGGTTTGACAAACAAGTCGATACTAAGTCGCTGACCCTGCCGCCTTACAAACCTGATGATTGGGACGATATTCCACCGTTTGCTCCCAGCGTTGCACAAGAACCGCAATATCCAACAACCGAGTGGGCTATTGAAAATAAGGAGTGGGAGAATATCGTTCAAGCTTACCTGGCTTGCGTTTCCTTTGTAGATGCGCAGGTGGGGAAGGTGCTCGACGCTCTCGAATCGTCGGAGTACGCCGATAATACCATCGTCTATCTTTGGACGGACCATGGTTACCATCTAGGAGAGAAGGGACTCTTTAAGAAAGTGACGCTTTGGGATCGGTCTACCCACGTGCCGATGATGATTGCAGGACCCGGATTGCCGCAAGGGCAGGTCTGCGATAGAGTGGTGAGCTTGATTGATATGTATCCAACATTATTGGACCTATGCGATTTGCCGACGAATCCCAAAAATGAAGGTCGCAGTCTGACACCTTTGTTGGAGCGCCCAAATGATGCATGGAACCACCACTCGCTCACCACCTTGTTTCGTTACAATCATTCAGTAACGACGGAACAGTATCGGTATATCCGATACGAAGATGGAAGCGAAGAACTCTATGATCGCCAAGCAGACCCGAACGAATGGACCAACCTTGCGAGCAAGAAGTCGCTGAAGGGCGTTAAACAACGCTTGGCAAAACACCTGCCCAATTGAGTCAAAGCTCTGGGTCTATTAATCATTCCAGCGCATCGCGTCTGGTTATTGGAATATTCAATATTCTTTAATCTCCAATTCCGTTTCCGTCATGATACGTGACGCCCGACAGGAGTGTTTCATGACGACCCGACAGGTGATCGAACGATTCGAGCGCCATCAACGCCTTCTTGAACATGACCAAACCAACTCCTGTACTTGCCCATTCCTAGAAAAGAAATCCTTTTTCTTTCAGATAATCGTCCATCACGCGCAAAAGAGCCGCATAGTGATCGAGATCGAAAATGAACCAGCCATGCCGGCCACCTTCGAAAGTAAACAATTGGCAATCGTTGCCCGCTGCTTTGGACAACTCCACAAACCGGTCGGCGCCCGCGTAGGGCGTTACCGTGTCTCCTGTGCTATGGCAGATCAGCATCGGCGGCAGATCCCCCTTCACATGATGCAGCGGAGACAGCTCCCGCCAGCGTTCGCCGACCTTCCCCTGTCCGTATCCCTCCGAGGAGGTGTCGACCACGGGATTCAGCGGAATCAACAGATCCGGCACACAGGAAATGGAAAGATCATCCGTTGCTTCGTCGACATCGGAGCCGCTCTCGAAAACGGCCGTTCCCAGGGCTACATGACCACCCGCCGAACCACCGGTAACCGCAATCCGGGTCGGGTCGATTCCCAGCGTCGATGCATGCGCTCGCAGCCATCGCATTGCCGAACGACCGTCCTTCACGCAATCGAAGACGGTAACTCCCTCCTTCGTATTCATGAGGCGGTATTGCAGGCTAATCGCGAGCATCCCCTTCTTCGCGTAATGATCGGCGATGGTGTAATACACTCGCGGCTCTCCGCTAGTCCAACCACCGCCGTGAATGATAAGAATACACGGTCGACGATCTATTGCGGAGTCATGCCCCTTCGGTTCGAAGACATGGAGTTCGAGATCGCGTCTCCCTCCCACCGACTTGTAGGCGATTTTTCGCGACGGTTCAAGAGTCGCCGCCAGCGGCTCAAGAACTCGAACGAGCCGTTCCTGTGATTGAGCAGAAACATCACGGCGATCCGACGCAGATACACTAAACGCGCAGAGAAAAAACAGCGCTGAACAAAGAGTGATCGGTATACTTTGATTCATGGTTTTTTTGGATGTTTTATTCCCCAATGGCCTTTCCGACAGGCATCCAGGGGAGCGATTAGAAAAGAAAACAATAAGAGTATCCCACAGGGAAAAGGTCAATTGCCAAGGTCTCTAACGAGTATTTCTGTTTTCTAAGAAGTTTCCCTACTTGGTCAAATCAACTTCACGAACGGAGGTACCCGTTAATCCACTTAAATCACAATAAGCATCCCATTCGATCCGAAAAAAACCAAGCCAGGGAACGAGCGACAGATTAATAGGTTAACTCAAACGTTTGATAAACCACGGATTTAAAGAGCCTAATTGCTGCACGGTTCTCTTTATCTCGGTAAGGGTGGTTAAAATCTGAAATACAGATTGAACCATTGGAATCCCACAGCAATTCCTACCACAGATTACACAGATCTAATGAAAAGAGCTACTTGATCCAATAAAGCATCCCCGGGGCAAGCCCCGAGGTATTTCAAAGGTCGCGACCGATCTCCGAGCGGTCATTATTTTTGAAGTAGCTGAACGACTGCGTCGTTCAGTGACCGCTCGGAGATCGGCCGCTACAAAATCCAGCAACGAAGCCCTTCGACAGGCTCAAGATTTGCGACAAGCTGCGAGGTATTTACCCGGAGGGAATAACAGATTTCCCTTCAACCCCCGCAACCTAATCATCTGTATATATCTGTATAATCTGCAGTTAAAAAATAGCATTTTTATATAATGCGTTGCGGTTCACCCCTTTCTCTGCCTTGGCCCAGGTAGAGGAAGCAGCAGAGGCCTTATCATATATATGGATCACGGAAACGAATAAGGTTCATCTCATTATTGGGAAACGGCCCCGCTTTTTCGACCGTTGGTAGCAGACTCGCTCGCTTCGAGTTCTCGGGCTTTGTCCTTAGCATAAAAAAATTTGTTACCTGTCAACGTGCTGTAAAGAGGAATCAAGACATCGGCGACCCCAGGGTCGCGTGCAAAAAATATACTCATGGGAGGCTGCTATCGATGTATTTGGCGTTGATCTCTGCAAGGGCAGGATTTTTCTAAGAAATCAAATATGTCGTCACAATTAAAAAAAGGCTTCAGTTAGGGGTGTGGTGATTCTATTACTTCCAAACTCAGCTCTCACAGTCGTTATGATTAGCCTCTACTATGGTTTATTATCCTATGTTCTGGATTTGCCTTCTCGTCTCCAATTCGATTTTATCCTTTATAAATAACAGCGCCTCAAAAACCTTAACACGACAGTTCGTCTTCTTGCTCCCACTATCCTCAATACCCCAGACAACCGATGGCTTCATCTAGTTGCTCAACGATTAAGCGCTTCTGGTTTCCGATATTTGCATGCTTGCTACCTAGGGTGGCTCAGGCAGCTGAAGTTGAAGCATCTGCAAGTCAAACCCACGCCAGAGGCCTGCTAGCGATCGACTGGATCATTATCGCGGTCTACGCCCTCTCGACGCTCTTCCTGGGCTGGTGGTTCGCGCGAAAACAGAAAGACACCAGCGAATATTTTGTTGGCTCTGGAAACATGAATCCCTTGCTGATCGGTGTTTCCTTGTTTGCTACGCTATTGAGCACTATTTCGTATATGGGCGTCCCTGGTGAAACGATCGGAAAAGGACCGATCAACATGACCAATCTGCTCTCCTATCCCTTCGTTTTCCTGGTGGTCGGTTTCGTGCTGCTGCCGGTTTATATGAAAGTGAAAGTCACCAGCGCTTATGAATTGCTTGAAAAAAAACTCGGCCTCAGCATTCGCCTCCTGGGTGCCTCGCTCTTTATTGTTCTTCGCTTGTTTTGGATGACGCTGCTTGTTTATCTTACGGCCAAGGCGCTTGCTATTATGATCGGGGTGGATGAAAAACACATTCCTTGGATCGTCGTTATAACCGCCGCGTTTGCTATAACCTACACGTCTTTAGGAGGTCTCCGTGCAGTGGTTATCACTGACCTCATGCAGACTATTCTGCTTTACGGCGGCTCCTTGCTAGTCATAGGGACCATCACTGTGAAGATGGGTGGATTCGGCTGGTTTCCTACCGAGTGGCAGACGGGTACCTGGGATACACAACCTATTTTCAGCCTCGATCCATCCACGCGGATCACCGTTGTCGGATCTATCCTTTCCGTGTTTGTCTGGCATTGCGCAACTGCAGGTGGCGATCAGGTGTCTATCCAACGATTCATGGCGACCAAAGATGCAAAGACTGCACGTAAGGCGATCGGTATGCAGCTCTGTGTCGCCGCCATCGTGACAATTACTCTTGCCATTACAGGATTTGCCCTGCTCGGCTATTTCCAGGCGGATCCTCAGCTCCTCCCCAAGGGAATGACGCTTAACGAAAACGCCGACAAGATCTTCCCCCACTTTATCGCCTTCCACCTTCCGCCCGTTGTCTCCGGTCTGGTGCTGGCCGGACTTTTCGCAGCCTCTATGTCCAGCGTCGATTCCGGCGTCAATTCCATCACCGCCGTCGTGATGACCGACTTCCTTGACCGCTTCGGCATAAGGCCCGAGACCAAAAGAAAACACGTCTTTTTTGCGAGAGGCTTGGCTATCGGCATCGGTGTAGTTGTTGTTTTGGCTAGCGCTTTGATGGAACACGTGCCCGGCAACATAACCGCCGTCACCACCAAAACGGTGAACCTTCTTACCGTTCCCATCTTCATCCTGTTTTTCTTCGCACTATTCGTTCCGTTTGCCAACGCAGCCGGCGTCTGGATAGGAGTAACTTGCAGCACTATTACCGCCGTTCTGATCGCATTCTCCGGCCCCATATTCGGAATGAATGAACAGGGACTGGATCCTGTCAGTTTCCAGTGGATATCCCCCGCCGCGCTGCTCGTCGGCATCAGCTTGGGTTTTCTAGCCTGCAAGGCATTTTCAACTAAACCAACGGATCCCAGATCCCATGAAAATCCTCCTGCCGTTTAAAACTATTTTTGGAAAGAATGGATTTAACACTGGTTCTGGAGCGAGACGTCAGCCGTGGCTTATATAAAAAAATCAAGGAGGGTCTTTGCCTTTGTTTTCCGAATGAAAAAGATGGGTCGAGGCCTCCGGACTCGGTTACGCGTTTCCCGTAAACGAACACCACTCTACTTCAACCAAAAATTACTTGGTCGCCACTAAAGAAACATTGTCGTTCGTCGGCAAACGATCCGTGATACGGGATTCGAATATGCGTAATCCTGCATTCTCCAAAATCACCTTTAGAGTCTTTGGAGTAAAATAGTTAACATGGTCCGGATACCTGAACCCACACCAACGACCCTTCCGAAACTTACGATTCCAACTATCAAAGTTCGGGACTCGGATTACAACAAAACCGCCCGGCTTTAAAACCTTATGGACTGAATTCAACACATCTAGAGGAGAACTCTCATGCTCCAAATAAGATCGGAGAATCACTAAATCAATCGAGTCCGATTCAAGGGCCTCTATTCCAACATTTGCTGCCGCTTGCACGCAATGACCCCCAAACTCACGCATTCCATCATCAGCTACCTTTGCCAGACCCAGAGAAATCTCCACACCAATTGGAATCGCATCGATATCATGCCGCTCCTTCAGTAACCTAACACACTTGATCCCCTGCTCCCCGCCGCCGCACCCAACATCCAAAACACGCGCTTGCCCATTCGTAATGGGAGAATCTTTTCCAGAAAGTACGCGAAGCACAGTATGCTCAACTCGAGCCAATTTTCGAAATCGCTTACGAAGCCTCTTCCCAAAATCACTAACGCCTGACAGAATGGGCTCACTCTCCTTACGACGCCTTTTTTCTTCCAAGTAGGTTCGTTCCCACGCAAAGTCCTCCTCTAATTCAGAATACTCAGGAGGATTCTCCAAAAACACCATTCCCGTGGATATGCATTGTACGATCTTCCACTTTCCTTTCGAGTAAGGAGTTTCAAATACATCAGTATCTTCTCCGGTCAGGGGATTCTTTCGGGTGCTACGTTGGTATTCCATTTTATGGAAAAACAAGCCTCTCAACCCTTGCAGTCAAACAGAATCACAAATCCTACCAATCCTCTTTCGCATAACCAAACGATACGAAATCATCTTCAAATATTTCGTATATCCGGTCGGCCAAAACGCTCGTAATCGGCGACTCCTTATCGATGGAGCTAGCATTGAAAGGAAAGCCCGCTCTTTGCAGGATCCAGTTTTCAGTCACTTCAGTATCTTTAAATAGTGGATACAGGGCTCTATCCAATCCCTTTTCCATTTGAAACGTTTGGGTGTAAGGAATATCCGAATAAAAAATCACGTCGCTTTGCCTGTCCCAGTGGTGGTTTCGTTTTCCATGAACGCCACTAGCGATAAACTCAACGAATGTCGAAAAAGCCACCAGCGTGTCTTTCTCGCCACCAGGCAGATTTCTTGCCTTTGCAAAGGCCCGAAGCTCCGCAAGCACTCCTTTTCGAATCGAACGCGGATAACCGCTTGCCGAATGGCTTTCGCTAGCGAAATGCCCATCATAGAACTTATCCCGCCAACCTGATACAAGTCGCTTGTAAGGGTTTCTGACAATGGAGTAAATCTTGTATCCATCGGGATTGCACAGGAAATCAAAGTAATCCGCTAGAGGAGCAATGGGCATTTTCCTAGCAGAATGAAGCAGACGATACCTACCATTCGATGCATCAGCTTGCGAATAGAATTCAGCAAAGGCATCGACAAGACACTTACGAATAAAGGTCGTACCCACCTTAGGATTGAGCACAAAAGCAACTTTTCTTTCTCTGTCTACGTAGTAGCGAAATAAACTGAAATGCTTGCGAAATACCAATGACAGGCAGGACGCTCCTTGCAGGCATGCCTGCCTATTAGCATCAAGAATAATTGAGGGATCGAGGGGAGGGATCGGAAAAGTGGACACTTAATGAAGAGACAGGTCAACCCGATACGTAATTTTATCCAACTATTGGAATTCGATCGATCGCGACTTTCTAAACCCTTAGTCCCCTAAAAGAAGAAGAGATTCGAGAAAACCCTAAGAGTTCTCGCGAACCTTCCCCCTGGATATCTACTTACTAAACCAAGGGTATTCGAAAACCAGACAAACGCGGTGCATAAAAACATCAGCTCTACAGTACAAATTGTTGTAAATAAAGTGCTTCGGCCGTTCCGAAGCTCCCTACATTAAATCCGAAATGTGGATTTCATGAATACCCTTCGTTTCCTAGAATTATTGAAATTCGTATCCACAACCCGATGGCTGATTAGCAACGACTACTCCTCGGAGAAACCGAAAAACAGATTCGCAACAAACGGGTCGGAATGATTCAGGCAAGCGTCGATCGCCCGTTTTCGATCCTCGGGCGACAATCTTCCAGACTGGATTTCGTGATACAATCCCAAGGCTTCTTCAACGCTTTGTGGATCGAGCGTTGGCTCGGCAACCACCACTTGCGGATTAAGCGAGAGAATCCAATCGTGCACCAAACGTACGCCTTCATCATCCAGTGTTTTCGGCCCAATCATCGGCATATGACCGCCTCCTTCCGTCGCAACACGATAGTAGAGAATCGACCGGTAAGGGTTTCCCGGATCGATTTGCGGCGCGCCTTCCAGACCGAAATAGCCTCGATTTGGTAGGTGACCAATCAATTCAAGCTGACTCGATGGAACAGCCACATTCATTTGAGCCGTAAGTCCCGAGCCTCCCGAAACCTTGTGACAATGCGAGCAATTCGAATGTATCCATGATCGAGCACGCGATTCAATCGGCTCGCTTTCATCACTCGGATCAACCAACGACTGGACGTTCGCCATGTCGACGAATACCTGGTCGATAATTCCCAGGTCTTTGAATCGCTGCAGCTGATCCTCTCGGTTCATCTGCCCAGGAAAAAAGGCCAACGGTCGGTTGAAATTGCTCCCGTGACAACGAATGCACTCATCGCGACTCGAAAAACGATAAGGCTCGCCCAATACGTCCGTATCCAATCCTTCTTTACCAACTAATTGCGCATCGCTTTGATCATCATTCCACTGATAGCTATAGCCTTTCCAATAGCCGTCAAAGTGGAGTATCTGCGTTTCAATCCGATAACCATCTTTGTGAATAGTCTTAGCCAAAACCATATTTTTCGGCTTCACGTAGTTCATGTGCGGAGAACCGCGGCGATCTTCCACGTTCGCTTCGATTCCAGATTCACTAGGCATAGCCACCCAGTAATTCGATTCGGCACCATCCTGCCACATGGGCGTATTAATTTCGAACCCGTACACGCCGGGAGATGGCAATTGGCGCGCTACATCGCTAAAAACCCCCGTTTCACTAAGTAGTTTGGGAAAAGTATCCGAACGCCCCACATTCGGATTTTCCGCGAAACGTTGCAAAGAAGTATTCGGAACGAGCTCCAAGAAAAGAACATCGCCCGAAGCGTCCTGACCGAACGTAACAATGTCTTGCCGTGTTTCGGCGATCTCTCGAATGCCCGTAGCCTTTTGGCCATCCCAATCCAATGCCCAAACCTTTCCGGTCACGTAGTCCCCGTATACATACGAATTTTTAAGACCAGGCAACCGGTCGCTCATAGAGAAGTATCCTCCAGTGATGGATGCACCCTTAGAATGATCATAAGTAGCCGTTGGGGGCGATATTTCAGTAGGCCCGGTTTCTTGATACGGATTAGTAGGCAAAGGACCTTCCATGACGGACCAACCGTAATTCCCTCCTTTTTCAACTCGGTAAACCATTTCCCAAAGTTCCCAACCCACATCTCCAACCCAAAGCTCGCCCGTCTGCGGGTGAAACGTCAACTTCCACGGATTCCGAAAACCATAGGCCCAGATCTCAGGTCGTGCCCCTTCCACTTCCAAAAACGGATTGTCTTTCGGAATGCGATACGAAAGCCCAGGATCCCTACCATCAACATCGATTCGAAGAATCTTACTAGCGATTTGGCTCAGATCTTGACCCGATAGATTCGAATCCGGCGGCGACGGCGGAGCCAGATCGCCAATAGGTACATACAGAAACCCATCAGGCCCGAACTGAATATCACCCCCCGTATGACCCGCTGCTGGAAAGTTCATAAGCTCCTCTTGACTACCTGCTACCACTTGCCAGTTCCGATCCATTTCAAACCCGCTTAGTGCGAGACCGAATCCCGGGCTTCGCGTATTCAATGCATAGTAGAGATAGAATCTCCGATTACTCGCGAAATCGGGATGAAACGCCAAACCCAACAAGCGATTCAAATTCGGGATATGTCCCTTCATGTCGACGATCAATCGAGCCGCTTCGGGCTGCGATTCCAGATCGGCCGGAAGCTGCCATATCTTCCCGAAGCGTTCAGTCACAAACAACGACCCTGCCGATTCTAACAACGTAATATCCAGTGGCTGATTAAACGTAATATGCGGCCAAACCGTTTCAGCCACATACGGCGGCGGGGTTTCAGGAGCTCCTTTGATTCGCGACGTCGTCCAGCCTTCGCGCTCCTCTCCATTCACGGCGGTGAAAACAAACGAAAACAAGAGAACGAGGCACTTTAAATTCATAGCGAAAGCATATTCTCAAAATCAGCAACTGCCGACCGCCTCACCTACCATCGCTCGGAAATCCTGCTCTCATCTTCGACTGCAGTATCGTAGTAGTAATGCGAACAAGGAATGAAAATACGTTTTTCGACCTCTTCTCCTTCTAGATGCCGAATGAAAGACTGAACCGTTCCGACAGCCATTTTTCGCGGATACTGCTGCGGCGTATCGTATAGCTTCCGTTCAAACACTCCCTGCTTCCCGGCTGGCGAAGCATCGAATGCTACGATTGTAATTTGATCTGTCTTATTCGCTTTGGCTACTGCCGCGAAAGCTCCCAAACCTGAAGGATCGTTAATCGCGAAAATGCCCACTATATCCGGATGCGCCTGCAAGATATCAGTCGTCACTGCAAAGCCTTCATTTCGATTTCCTTTACCGTTTAACTCGGTGACGATTTCTAAATTACCCCCGTTTTTCGATAGGTGATCCTTGAAACCTTCTACTCGAAGAATACACGACGAAACCTCCGGCAATCCAACGATCGCAATCCGCCCTTTATTTCCTGTGGCTTTCATCATGCTCTCTCCTGCGAGCTGACCGCCCTGAAAGTTATCGCTTCCGATATGCGAAACGACCATTTCCCTAACCTCCGCATCATCAATCTGTATATCGAAAGTAAATACAGGAATGCCAGCCGCATGTGCCTTGCGAACTCCTTCCGCCGCTGCTTTCGAATCCGCCGGATTCAAAAAAATCGCATCATAGCCCTGCGCTACGAAATCAGCTAACTGAGCATTCTGAGCCGCCCCATCATTAGCGCCATCCAGGGCTACCAACTTGTATCCATGCTTTCCCGCTTCCTCCTCCATTACATTGGCGATCAGCTTGAAAAACGGATTCGTCAGAGACATACAGGTCATGCCGATCTTCCCCCGTTCTTCAACGCCGGAACGGGTTTTCGTCGAATCCGAGCAAGCGCTCATGAATAAGGTGACAAGGGATAACAAAAGGGGATGAATAGAACGAATGGACATAGTAAGGGAAAAAAGACGAAATTTCAGAAGTACGCAACTGCCGAAATCCTTTTCCGATGATACGGACAAATCGGCAACGAATCGAAACGCAGATGGCGAAGCAAATCCACCTCGCGCTGTGCCGTAGCTACGCCGAGGGTTCGGCGTGAGATCAGCAATAAGTCCAACTGTTTAGCCCTAAGTTACCCCCTATGCGTCCACCATATCACTAATCGATACAGGACGCTCTCGCCCTACCCGTTTACTCATTCAACAAATTCGCCCAATAGGTCCTAATTCCCCGCCAAAAACTGACGTATTCCTCCGCTTTGTCGCGCCTTATCCAAAAGTACCGCGATCACAATCACCCCTCCAAGAGTGAACATCTGCGTATAGCTTTGAATGCCAAGCAGGTTCATTCCATTCTGGATCACCGCTATTATAAACGCTCCAATCAGGGTACCCAATACCTTTCCCGATCCACCGGAAAGGCTGGTGCCTCCCACAACGACCGCAGCGATCACATAGAGCTCGTACATATTGGCCATGTTAGGAGCCGCCGCTCGCACCAGCGACGCTTGCAGGCACCCGCCTAGACCAGCCGCTAGGCCACTGACGGTGTAGACCAAGGCAACCACAGCTCCTACCGGAACGCCCGTAAGTCGAGCAGCTTCCGCGTTTCCTCCCACTGCGTAAATGTAGCGACCATAGCGTGTTCGCGTCATAAATACATGAGCCGCTCCGTAGATCACCACCAGCAATAAGACCGTATTCGGGATGCCCGCCAGACGTCCCTGAGCGAGCCATACGAATGAGTCCGGAACCTGATCAATGGAGAACCCACCCGTAGTCATGAAAGCCAGGCCACGAGCCATCATCATCACACCAAGCGTCACGATAAAGGCGGGCAGCTTGAATCGCGACACCAATCCCCCCGCCATCAAGCCAATCAGGCCGCAACTCAAAATCCCGGAAAGAAAGCCCAATGCGACCACCCATCCCGAAGCCTCCGGACCGCCCAGAATCTGCACTACCGAGGCGCTAATTACTGCCGATAGCGCAATGAGACTGCCTACAGACAAATCGATTCCAGCCGTGATAATTACTAACGTCATTCCAATCGCAATAATCGCGATAACCACAATGCGCTCCACGATTGCCAGCAGATTGGAAGCCTTGAGAAAATCCGGCCAGAGTCGCTCGCTCGGAGTTGCGATTCGAACGCCAGCGAATGCAGGATAATTTTGCCCTATCTGGTCCCAAACGAGCCATTTCGCAGCATCTCCGCCAGTAACGATCCCTCCCAAAAACGCTTCTTCCTCGATCAATTCATCTAAAACCAAACGCAGATCCCGCGGGCTTCCCACCAACAAACGCGTCCTTTCAAATCCCTTTTCCCTAGCTTCCGCATACACTGCTTCCGCTAGCGCAGCGGAATCCGTATTCACTGCCCCTACGACCAAAACCACTTGTTCCTTCGGTAGTTTATTTTCAATTACATTAATCAATTCAGCGACCGCCTGAAAACCATCTCCCGACTGCCGTTTCAATGTAAGTAGGCTGAACAATACGCAAAGCGCGAGAAGCGCCAGAACCATACCGTAATCGCCCAAGCGAATTTTCGTAATGCCAAAAATCTTCATATGCCCATTTACGTATCCAAAGCCATGCTCAATATGGCCTCCTGAGTGGTTCCCTGTCCGTTTTCAATCTCCCCTTGAATCCGCCCTTCCCGCATCACGAGAATCCGATCGCTCATTCCAATCACCTCAGAGAGCTCGCTGCTAATCAATAGGACTGACTTGCCCGCCGCCACTAGTTGATTGATCAGCAAATAGATTTCGTACTTGGCCCCCACATCAATTCCGCGCGTCGGTTCGTCGAAAATCAGAATATCCGCATTTCGCTGCAGCCACTTGGCCAACACGACTTTTTGCTGATTGCCGCCTGACAGATTCCCTACCTGCTGCGACACGCTCGACACCTTAATCTTTAGACTGTCCACGTAGGCCTCAAAAGCAGTTCGCTCCTTTCCCTGATCTAGCAATACGTTTCGAACGAAAACCTTCAAATTCGGGAGGCCGAAATTCTCCACAGCGGAATGAACGAGAATCAATCCTTGTTCTTTACGATCTTCGGTGAGCAAACAAATTCCTCTCTCGATCGCATATCTCGGATTCTCGAATTCCACCGCTTCGCCGTCTAGCGTAACGCTTCCTGTATCCGCTTTATCCGCTCCAAACAACAACCGAGCCAGCTCTGTTCTGCCCGAACCTACCAAACCGGCAATCCCGAGCACTTCCCCACCTCGTAAATCGAAGTTCGCGTTCTGAACGGCCTGACCTCGTGAAAGCCCTTTTACGCTGAGACGAACAGGACCTATCGTTGGGTTGCGTTTCGGAAACTCTTCATCCAACGACCTTCCTACCATCCATTCTATCAACTGTTTTTTGGATACGCCTGAAACATTCGTTTCCTCTGCGACCGTTTCACCATCGCGCAAAACCGTAATGCGATCGGCCAAAGAAAGCACCTCTTCCAATCGATGACTGATATATATGATAGCGATGCCTTTCCGCTTCAGATCTTCGATTATAGCAAGAAGCTTATCGACTTCTTGCTGACTCAAAGCAGCCGTCGGCTCGTCCATCACGATAATTCGAGCATCCGAAGCTAGCGCCCGCGCAATCTCGACCGTCTGCTGTTCAGCGACAGTCAGATCGCAACAGCGCCTATCGAGATCGATTTTCATACCCAAACTCTCGAACAAAATCCGAGCCTGCTCTTCTTCGCTTCGATAATCGATAAACCCGTGCTGCGTCTTCTCCTTACCCAAGAACAGATTTTCACGAGAATTCAAATTAGGAGCCAAACTGAACTCCTGGTGAATAATAGCAATCCCCTCCGATTGCGAAATTGACGGCGAGCGTAGCGATACCTCTCTACCCGCAAGACGAATATCACCTGAATCCGGCAAATGCACACCGCCCAGGGCTTTGATTAAGGTACTCTTGCCTGCCCCATTTTCGCCAATCAACCCCAAGGCCTCTCCTGATCGCAATTCCAAGGACACGCCCTTCAATGCCTTTACTCCCGGAAAAGATTTCACGATATCCCTCATTTCAAGGATTGGAGTTTCGAAGTCAGCGGGGGAATCAATCATAGAGGGGAAAATCGATATCGCAAAAGGTATCGGTTATATTCCTTCTCGGAGCAAGCTCCGAGAACGCCCAACGATACAAAACGTAAAACAAGCCCAACGCGCTTCAGTTCACGAGTAGTCGCGAATCCCGAGATATCCGACATTTAAAGCCTCAATTAATTAAACAGAGTACACCACCACAACTCATGGCTACCTGATGATCTGCTGCGCATCTTCAAGCGAAATAGGCACAAGTAAATGAAGTGGATCTATCTCTACAAAATTTTCAAGCGATAACTTTTCGGCCACTTTTATGTATTCGTTTTTTCGTACACATGAAAGGAACTACATCCCCAATTCATCGAGACCCGTTCTTAAGCTCGCCTTTTCAAAAACCCCCTATAAACTTTATCTCACTATGCGTTCTACCCCATTTATTTCACTCCCACATATTCTGCTAATTGCTTCGATCTTGTTTTCTTCTTTTTGCGCTACGGCCTTTGCAAATAACGTTATTCCTGACGATGGAAAACTCCGCATCATCGTTTTCGGAGCCCATCCGGACGATGCGGAATTAGAAGCGGGAGGCACTGCCGCCCTATGGGCATCGATGGGGCATCACGTAAAGTTCGTATCCACTACAAATGGCGATATTGGCCACGCAGTTCAAGCGGGCGCACTTCATTTCGATCCCCATGAAGGCCGCGCTAAGGATGTGGGCTTTGGCTGCCATTGGGGAATCGTTTTGAGTGGCGATCCCGAATCCTGCCGCTCCCACATAGCCATTGCCCCGCATTCGAACCAGATCGGTACCATTGTACCGAACGTACCGAGCCGAAGGCGGCATGACCAACAGTCTTCGCTAAAGCTACGCCCAGTCAGGCGATGAGCCCAGTGACACATTCATTTCCTATAAAAAATCGAGCCCCGAGAGAAATGCGGGCTATTTTCTGTCTACCTATTTAACTGCGGAACGAGGGTAAACGTATAATCATATTCCCCCGGCTTAATCGTATAGTCATCGTGGACGCGGCGACCCCAGGAGTTGTCACCCCCCACTCCCATCTGCAAATGATCAATATTCCACTGGTATTGATTGCCGATTTGCTAGGGCCGCTATTACTGAGCCTTGCGACTACGTTCCATAACCTTCGCGCGTATCCGGGTTCCAACCGCCCGCCTCGGATTATAGCCTTCCGACACTTCGACTAGGCCGACGTCATCTGCATAAGCCTCATACGCAGCCAGAAGCTCCTGATGAATCTCCGGCTCGGCCTCTATCAGATCGTTCTGCTCAGTAAGATCTTCGGCGATGTTGTAAAGTCCCCAGATTCTTCCCTCCTGAGTCAAATGGCGAACGAGCTTATAATCCCCCCGATAGACGGCGATATCTCCGCAGAGTTCATAACAGAAGGTTTCATCCGGGCTAAACACTTCGTCCCGATCACCCTTCAGTAGAGGTGTCAGATTCTGCCCTCGAAGCGGCAGAATCTTGCGTCCCTTGTATTCGCCGTCCGGTATCGGGATTCCCGCCAAGGTCAAGAGCGTCGGCACCAGATCGTAGACAGATGTGAATGCGTTACTTTTCATTCCGGCCCGAACTTCTTTCGGATAACGCACAATAAACGGCACCCGGATCCCGCCTTCACCCGAGGTACGCTTGAACGAGCTCAGCGGAGTCGCCGAAACACTCGCCCACTCCGTGCCATAGGCCATCAGATTGTTTGAAAGGCCCATATTTTCGTAGGATCTGTCAAAGTCATTGTAAAAGTCCAAATTGCTCCCGTACGGATCGCCATTCGCCGGTCCATTATCGCTAAGGAAGATGATGACGGTGTTCTCGTATTCTCCGATGCGCTCGAGGTAATCGATGAGCTTTCCGATATTCGCATCCATATTGTCTATCATCGCGGCATAGACAGCCATTTGCTTGGCCTCGATCTTTTGCTCTTCGCTGGTCAAGTTGTCCCAGGCGCGAACGCCCGGTGCCTTGGGTAGAATCAGCCCCTTCGGCACGATCCCCATTTCCTCCATTCGCTTGTGACGCGCCGTCTGAATTTTCTCCCAACCCGGTTTATAGGTGTCCGAGTATTTCTCAATGTATTCGGGGGGCGCCTGCAACGGAATATGAACCGCCTGATACGGCAAGTATGCAAAGAACGGCTTTCCATCCGCCCGATCACGTTCGATATCTCCGATGATCGTGTCGGTAAAATAATCAGTGGAGAAATAGTCGGCGGGAAAATCGTTGAAGGGTTCGCCGTTCTTGAAAAAGTGTGCGTCATCGTACAAAGCCAGATACGACCGCTTCTCCCAGTTGCTACCGCCCGTCTCCATTAATGCGAAGGTTCGCTCGAATCCCCTCTTTGACGGCAGACTGGTTTCGGTATCTCCTATGTTCCACTTTCCCGCCATGTACGTATGGTAACCGGCGTCTTTCATATAGGTCGCGATGGTGATCGCGTTCGGATTCAGTACATTCTCATAACCTGGCTTGTCCTCCTGTGCCGGCTCGATGAACGGATACATGTTGCCGAAGCCGTTTAGGTGGTTATCGACACCCGTCATCAGCATCGCGCGCGAAGGCGAGCACGTTGCCGACACCCGAAAATGCGTCAGCATCGTCCCCTCGACTGCCAGACGGTCCAGATTCGGAGTCTCGATCTCGCTGCCGTAGCAACCAAGATCTGAGTAACCGAGATCGTCGGCAAATATGAGGACAACATTGGGCGGATCGGCCGCGAGAGCCGTCGCGGCCAGCATGAATAACGACGCCGCCCAGCAATAAAATGGAAAAGTGAATCGTTCCGATGTTTGTCTGATCGTGCTCATCAGGGTTGGAGTTGTCCAACTATGCTCTAAAGCTACGGCGTGACAGTTAGGGGGAGGAGAAAGAACTGGGAGCGTTGATAAGGAGACTTGATTTATGGCCATAGTTATTAAGAGAAAACTTTGGGAGAGCTTATTTAGTTACAAGGATTATTCACTCCATGATCGGAGAAAGAAAACATCCATCAAAGAACGTTAGGCCTGGAGGAGAATTCTTGGATCTATTGGGAAGTACAACCAAAGGGGTCTACCTAGCACAGCGACACCTCAACTACCGACCGCAGGGACACCAACATAACAGCGTAGCGCTAAGCTGTTCCGGTGCTCTTGCAGAGCCCGGCTGTGTCTCGCCATAGCCTGGATGGCGACGGCGGTAATCTCGGCCGGTGGCCTCGGAACAAGGAACAGCGTGACTACACCCAGTCCCCTACGATTCACTTCTCCGGCCCGTATCCTTTCGAGCCCTCGAAATAGATTCCATCCACGCCCACATTTCGAGGGGTGCGCGGGTCGCCGTTCAGTCCAAAATAGACGATGCGGCAGTTGTTGCCGAGACTCAGTTTGTGTCGTTCCTCACTGATGCGAACGGTCAAGCTGTGTTCCTTTTCCGGGTCGAGTCCGTCGCGCAGGATATAGATCCGGTTCAGGTGCAATCTGAAGCTGTTCTTGGTAACAAATAAATCCTGTTTCACCCAATCGGAACCATCGACGCTGTGCTCGATGATACCGGCATTCGGTCCGGCGATCACCTGGATGGCTACCGCGGAACCTTGGAAGGTGAGGTCAAAGCTGTCGCCCGGCTGATGTCCGATCAACTGCGGCCGCTCGTTCCACCCCACTCGCACCTTTCCGCCTTCTGCTGCGGCATCGTAGTCGGTCTCTACCGCAAACCCGTTCAGGTTGTTGGCCGTATGCGGCGGGAACAGTTTCCCTTCGCTATAGGAGGCAGGATCGAGTTTCTCGGGCATCGCATGAGCAATGACCGGACGGGGCTTTTCCGACCACGCTTCATCGAGCAGGCGCTCGATGCTGTCGGCATAGAGTTGCTGTCCGAAGGGCGATGGGTGCACGCCTTTGAAGTCATCCTTCCAGGTGAACTCTCCGCGCTTGATGCGCTCGTAAATCTCTTCGGTGATATCAAGCGTTGGCACGCCATAGTGCTCGGCTACTTTGTCGAAACTCTGAATCACCTCGGGCGTCTTTCCGTTCTCGTAATCTTCGAGCTTATCCGTGCAGGCAAAATGCATCATGACGATGTCCATGTCAGGATTGGCCCGCCGCGCGCGCCGAACAATGCCTTCCATGCCGCGAACCGATTGGTCGGCCGTTCGTCCAATGGACACATCGTTCACCGCTGCTTCTTCAAACAGCAGATCAACTTTCCCTTTTTGAATGACGTCCCGGTCCAGTCGAAACGAGCCATACATCGTTCCGGTTGAACCGACCCCGGCAAGAATGAACGTGAACTCTGTCGACGGGAAACGCCGTTCGAGGTTTTTCATCACCTTCTTTCGCCAAGGCATTCCGGTAATGGAGCCACCCACAAAGGCGACCGTGCCTTTCTTAGTCGTCTCGAAGATGTACTGCGAATTCTTCAGTCCGTCGTGCAATTCGAACCAGTTTTGTTGCAACGGACCTCTGTAGTCCTGCCAAGGATACGACGCCGATTCCGTCTTCGCGGTCGGCTCGGCGGGAGACGCTTTCTTTTCGGTTTTCGGTTTTGGCATCGCTGCCGGTTGCGACACCGAGACCCTCCGTGGCAACGGAGGCAGCGATTCGTCCCAGGCGGTGATTGCCTTGATCAAGGTCGCTGCTTTTTCTGGGTTCTCGGCAATGACGTTCGTGGTTTCGTTCGGGTCGTTCGCCAGGTGATAGAGCTCGTCCCCCTCACGTCGATTCACATGGTATTTCCAATCGCCGTGCAGCACGGTCGGATACTGCTTCTTCCAGTAGAGGTAACGCTCCGGGTTCCGCTCCTCTCCCAGCCAGACATCGGCAACATTCAGTCCCTCGATCTGGTCCTTGTCGTAAGGCGTGCCGGTGAGGTGACACAGGGTGGGCAGAAAATCCAAGCCAGAGAGGATACTGGTCTCATTGACCGTATCCACAGGCACCTTACCCGGCCAACGGACGATGAAGGGAATACGCACCCCACCCTCATACATCTCGTGCTTGCCGCCTCGAAGTCCTTTCGGCCACCCCATCATATTGGCGCGGATCTTGTCGCCGACCTGGTCGGGCGCGTTCGTATTGAACGTGTTTCTGGCGGGCCCCTGGTCACTGGTGAAGACCACGATGGTGTTCTTCGAAAGCCCCAGTTCATCCAGCTTTTTCAGCAGCCGACCGATCGCAAGGTCCAGGCTCCAGACGTCGCCGAGGTAGTTCCTCATGCAGTCATCCACACTCATTCCCCATTCGTCCCGACAAATGTCGAACTTGTTGGTCTTCATATAGGGACCGAAGAGGGGCTCATCGACTTTCAGATCCGTGAATTCCTCAGCAAACACGGTATCCGACGGAACTCTGAAATGGGTGATGTGGGCCCACACATTGACATAAAACGGTCGATCCTTGTGGCGTTCGATGAAGTCGATAGCTGCCTCGAAGGTGTTGTCGTCGCGCCCCTGAGTTCGGTCCTTCAACGACTCGAGGACCTTAATCTCATCGATGCCATAGTCATGGGCGGGCGGATGACCTTCCGTTGCATTTTTCCCATTGGCTGCAGGACCGATATGCCACTTCCCGAAATGCCCGGTGGCATAGTCGTTGTTGTTGAGCAGTTCGGTAATGGTCGGGCGACCGTCAAAACCGTAGTCCCCTACCCGGCGCTCGAAGCTGCGCGGATGTCGACTGGTCATGAAGCCGACCCGGCTCGGCTGACAAGTCACGCCGGTGGCGTAGTAGCGGGTGAACCGCGTCCCCTCTTTGGCGAGACTGTCGATGTAGGGCGTTTTTGAGTACGGATGCCCGTAACAGGCCAGATCTCCATAGCCGAGGTCATCAGCTAGAATGAAGACGATGTTCGGCCTGTCCTTATCGTCCGCAAAGGATTCAGCTACCAGTAGTACCAGTGTGAATAGGCTAAGGATGCTAAATATTCTATTAATGGTATTCACCGCTCCAGCAAGAAATAGGGCGACCCTTGAAGCGAGCCTAATTCCTTTGATAAACCCCTTATTCTAACAACGCTGCAAAAGAATCTAACAAATGACCTGTCCTTATTTTTACTCCCCTTTGGGGGCGAGCTTGGTCTCTAAAACGCTACCATCAGGCAAATGGACAGCAGCCCCTTCGGCGACAGAGATACGTTTTTCTATGTCAGAATCCAGCTGGTGGACATGTTTTCCGTTAACTTTTATATCTCCTTCAAGATACATAGTTGAACCGACCCCTGCTTGTATAATCTCACCACCACCCGCATTGGACCAGGATGTATCTTTGAGCAGGATATTTTCTGCATTGCGTGTTCCACTAAAGGTCAGCTCATCAAAACGGCATTTTTCAAAGACCATCCCGACGGGCCAGTTGAGTCGTACAGAGCTCTGTCCGCCACCGATATAACACTCTTTTACCAGGACGTCCCGGGAACGCGGAGTCCCCCAGAATGGATTGAACTCAACAAGGAAACTAAAATCTTCAAAGCGATTATCCTCAAAGCAGATACCGCTCGCACGGAAACGGTTGCTTGCATTTTCAGTACCGATGGAAGAGGTGCTGCAGTTTCTGATCAAGGTTCCTCGATTAAGGACCTCGTCGTTAATCACAACATCTCCGAGCTGGATACCGGAAGGCAGCTGCTCAAACGTGAGGTGAAATCGTTTTTCACTCTCAGGCACATCCTCCAGCTCAATCAGCCGGGCCATTCCGCGCAGTCGGGTCTGATCTTTATTCCAGACGCTTACCCAATCGCCTTTGAGCCATGAGTACAGGTCTTTATGATCCCTGAATGCAGCATCCAACGTCAGTTTTTTGTTTTTTGCATCAATAGTCGTCACATTGTGGATACGAGTGTAAATAGCAAAGGTATCATCATACTGAGCCGCCCCGTCCATGTCACAACCATCAATCAATGTGCCAAAGCGGGCGTTTTTAATATGAAAACCGTCACGCCATGAGGCATAAAGTTCGGTTTCCGGATGCTTCATCTTGAGATCCACGTTGTGGAAAGTCACGGGACCTGTGTTGCCCTTAACTCTCAACCAAAAATAGGGCACCAGATAATAACGAACATTTGAGAATTTCACCCGGGCGCTCTGGAGAATATTGGTCCATCCCCCCAGGTGACCATACTCCTTATGGGGGACTACGAATTCGGTAGCGCCTCGCTGTTTGGCATCCACTAAACGCTTTATCATACCGGCGTTCGGCGTATCACTCCCTATGGCGGTTTTAGGAACCTGCAGTCGGAGGTGACGATTATCTTCTAAAGCCGTTACGGATTCGACATAAATATTCTCTCCCGAACCGGTCCGCGCCCCCGGATAATCGGGTATAAAGGAGCGGCCGAAAAATGGATTTTCGCTTTCGCATATGCCGGTTAGAGGCACGGGGTAACGATCAGGTACCACAATATCAATCGTCATCTCATCGACGTTAATGTCGGTAATCGCCCCCTGGTAATAAGGAAGAGGATCGTAGTCTACCAAAAGACCGTCGATCTGGATATTCCGGGCCTGACGGATATTCGCCAGGCCGTCAGGCGCCTGCAGAACCACAGTCGAACCCTGCCCCTCGATTTTAATATTAGCCGCTCCTACCAATTCGAAAACCGCTTCGTATTCCAAATCATCCCGCCCGATAACTCGGTAGGTTTTCTCTTTTTCGAAGCGGATAATCCCGCCTCCCGCAGATCGCGCCGCCGCCACCGCGTCATGAATCGCAGGCATGTCATCATGGACACCGTCGCCCAGAGCGCCGAAGTCGACGACATTCAAAACCTTGAGGCCCGTAAAGGTAGGTGTCGTGGAAACTAAGTGAAAGGAAAGCCGGTAAGAGACATCGCCCGCCGGTACGGTTTTTATTTCGATCAGGGAATCAGGCGACAACCCTTCAAAACGGCTTTCCAACCTGAAAAGACCGAAATCGTTGGATGAGCGACCCTTGGATTGGGACAAATCTTTTGATGCCGTAACGCTTTTTACACTTTCCCCGTTGACGGTGATGATGACCTCAACCTCACCCTCGGACAGCGCTTCAACCCAGCCTGTCCCCATCTGATAGTCTCCTCCCTGTTTAAGCTCATAACTCCAGCTCTTCTCGCCGAAGACTTTTCCAGAATCCACCGCAGCAACAAACCCGGCCTCCGCACGTTCTTGATCCGTCATGGAGGCATATGAAATGGTGGTCGGAAACGCTTCTTCATGCCAACCCGAATTCCCAAAGAGATTGCTGAACGGCAGAAGTATTACGTATCCAAATACGAGAAACACTTGGAATATAAAACGAGGCCTTAGAGACTGCCCATGAACTATACCTTCAGTGGGATTGGTCAAAAGACCTTCATCAATAATGGGATGAACGTCGGCTCTACTGCTGGCCAACCGACTTTCTAAGTCGGCAGAAACCGCTTGCCCGCGCGTAAACATAAAAAACGCGTCGGAGAGAATATAGCGTCTGATGGAAAGACTCATGTTAAGTTTCATTATTCATCTTCAATTAGTGATTGTTGATCATTGAGACCATTTCCATGTACTCCCCTCCTTTCGAGATATTCCAGAGTCAACTGTTGACCCTTCACTACGAACATAGCGACGCAATGTTCTGATTGGTTTGTCTTTTTCACGGACCGATGCCTCACAGAGTCGTCAAATACGCGACAAGGTCTCTGAGTTCTCGCTTGGTCAGGATCAGCTTCATGTCCGGCATGGTGCCGATTGGCTTCGTTCGCGAGCGAGTCTCCGATACCGAAAACGTCCGGCAGCCGCAGGGTTCGCTTTCCAAAGCCATTCGAGCCAGGCCTGGCGAACCAGCGGATCGGAATCCTCCGAAAGCACCAAGGCCTCGTCCAGAAAACCCTCCTCGAGGGGTTTAAAGCCTACAAACCCGCACCACTGGAAAATTAGGAATTAGCCTTCAGTATTGATTCCATCGATTTACATACCATTGTTACCCTCCCGTTCAATGTTCTTCTGAGCTCTCCAAAAACGATTAACCTTACATGCTTAGGACTTGCGTTTTCCGAACTAATTACGAGGTTGTTACTGTGCCTCCTAGCCTGTCGATACTTTGCCTTCTCAGCATATTTTTTACCGCGCATTCCGCTTATGCAGCTACCCCGAAGCACAAGCCATTTCAAGGAAACGTCCACAGACTACCCGGCGTGGTTGAGACGGAGCACTACGACGAAGGGCCGGCTGGCGTCGCATATTCGGATGTGGACGAGATCAATAGAGGCGCACCCTATCGGGATAACACGCAGGTCGACATCGAGGAGCGACCGGATGCTTCAAATGGCCATGGAATTGGCTGGGTTCGGGCCAGCGAATGGCTCGTCTACACCGTGATCGTTACCACGGCAGGGAACTATGCTTTAGACATTCCAGTGGCTTCGAAGCATTCGGGGGGCACGTTTCACATCGAATTCGACGGAAAAGACGTCACTGGTCCCATCACCATTCCAGATACGGGCGGCTGGGACAAGCTGCAGACCCTCGAATTAAAAAGCATCAAACTGAAAAAGGGGCGACAAGCAATGAAACTCGTAATGGACAAAAACGGCGAGAACGGTGCAATCGGCGACATTGATCTCGTCCGTTTCACGAAGGAGTAGCTGATTCAATCCCATTGTTCGCATTCAAATCGCCGTCGAATCGACCTGGCTTATCTAGAGCTCCCGACTATCGAGCCTGAATTGCGATCGAACCTAAGAAATTTTTCCCTTTGAATTATAACCGCACATGAGAAGCCCAATTCAACTACAGATTTCATGTATCATCGCTGGACTGGTTGCATCCATTTCGACTGCCCAAGTCAGTATTGCGACATTCGACATCGACGCGACTCCGCCAATCGGTTCAGAACTAGCCTATGATCCGGTTATAAAACATGGCGAGATAAGTATACGTTGCCGAGGAATCGCAATTCTCGGATCCGGAGAGCCCATCGTCTTGTGTGCGATCGACTGGATCGGAGTTGCCAACGCGTCGCATGATTTCTTTCGCGAGGCATTAGCTGAAGCGGCCATGACAAGCAGAGAACGGGTGGCCGTTCATGCACTGCACCAACACGACGCCCCTAGATCGGATTTTAGCTCTGAGGCAATTGTCCAAGAGATGGGCATCCGAAATCACGGCCTATTCGATAGCTTTTACCAAAGAGACGTCATCCGCCGAGCTGCACAAGCTCTCAAAAGCGCGCTAAGCGAAGCCAGACTGGTCACTCACTATGGCTGGGGGTCCGCCAACGTTGAGGGCGTCGTATCCAACCGTCGGATACTCGGTCAAGACGGTAAAGTGCGGATCATGAGATTCACTACCGAGAGGAATCCTCTAGTTCGAGCCGAACCGATTGGCGTTGTCGATCCCGAAATCTCATTGATCTCCTTCTGGAACGAAGAAACGCCCGTTGCCGTCCTCAGTTACTTCGCTACGCATCCGCAAAGCTACTACCGAACAGGTATTCCAAGCCCAGATTTCCCGGGTATTGCCCGTTTCCTCAGAGGGCAGGGCCAACCGAAGGCCTTGCATGTCCATTTCAATGGAGCCGGCGGTAACATCGGTGCCGGTAAGTACAATGACGGTAATACGGAAAATCGCATCCTGCTAGCCCAACGGTTGGCCGATGGGATGCTCGCTGCATGGGAAGGCACGCAAAAATCTCCTCTTTCCCCTGCAGAGGTCGATTGGCAATTCGAACCAATCGCCCTTCCTCTGGCCGAGCACTTGAATAAGAAATCCCTGTTGGAGAAAATCGATACAAAGTCTTCGGATGGCTTCGAAGCCATAACTCAGCTTGCCTATCTCCAACGCGTGAAATCTGGGCACAAAATAGACATTTCCAGCCTGAATATCGGCGATACCCGCGTCATCCACATGCCTGGCGAGCTCTTCGTGGAATATCAATTGGCAGCCAAAGCGATGCGACCCGACCTGCAAATCGCCATGGCAGCCTACGGCGACTATGGCACTGCCTACATCGGTACTAAAATTTCCTATTCCGAGGGCGGCTACGAAACAAGCGAACGAGCCACAAACGTCGGACCGGAATCCGAAGCCGTATTGATGAACGTGATGCGCCGACTGCTGGAAGCCAAGTAAAACGCGCAGGAAGGCTTGAATGAGTCCCACACAGCAGCGTTAGTCTTTTGAATCTTTCCCTCTGCCCACTAGAAAAATCGTTTCCATTCTGCTGACTTTCCTATTCGACAGTTCTTCAATTGCAATGGGACAGACCTTTCAGGCAAAGCCCTGCAATAAAACGAGGGGCCCAACCTAGTTGAACAGATCCTTCACGACATGCCCGTGCACATCGGTGAGGCGAAAGTCCCGGCCTTGGAAGCGATAGGTCAATCGCTCGTGATCGAAGCCGAGAAGGAGGTATTGTGTAGCGACATATCTCAAGGTAACGGAGTTAAGACGGAAGGGTATCCTGTTGAAACTCACCGCTTTTCTTTCTCTCAGAAGAACAGATCTCAGACCCAGCCAATTTCCTCCACTCAGGTCTTCGAAAATTCAGAAACGTCTATCATTCGCTGCTCTTTGCGAGAGGCTTCGGCGGCGAATACAATGCTATGCGTGCGCAGGGATTGATGGACATCCGTCTTGATACCCTCGTCGCTATTGACCGCCAAAGCAGCAAGCCAGTTAAGAGCGAGACGACTGTCTCCTCCACCGTGTCCGCCGGTTTCCGCTCCTATCTCGATGGTCTCTTTATTGCCCGTGGCAAAGTCCTGGATCGTAATGGTAGATTCATCGAAGAAGAGTTCGCCCGCGCTGCCATGAACGCGTAACCTGCGACCCTCGCCCGCCGTAAAGGCCGTCATAGTGAATGTGACTGAAATACCGTCTTCATACTCCATAGCGACGACTTGGTGATCCACTACGTCATTGTCGCACAAATACACGCATCGTCCATACGGCCCGGTCTTGATTGCTTCAAGGTGAGCCTCCGCGCTATGATCATGGCTACACACATTCGCAGGCCACACATCTCGATCCGCGTGAACATATCTCTTGATTGCTGAATACGCACAGCTCTGTTCAACAGGACACCCGTCCGTGCAGCGGGCCGTGGCTCCGTCGGGAGCATTCTCTTTGCGAAAATGCCCCAAACCTCCAAAGGAACTCACTCTAAGACAATTCTTGCCAATCAAATGAGTGAGATAATCGATGTCATGACAGCTCTTCGCCATCAGCATAAAAGACGACTTCTCCTCATTGCCCCAGTTTCCGCGAACGTAGCTGTGCGCCTGGTGCCAAAAGGCTACTTGCTCCAAATGATCAATCGTCTGAATCGCGCCGATTCGACCGCTATCGAGAATCGCTTTCACCATGGCGAATCCTTTGTGATAACGTAGCGAATGACACACGCTGGTGATGACTCCATTGCGAGCTTGGGCTGCAGCGATCTCCTGACAATCCTCGAGCCTGACCGCCATCGGTTTTTCTAGGAGCATATGGTATCCTTTGTCCATGCAGGCCACCGCAGGTCCGACATGATCCTGATCCATCGTAGCGACAATGACCGCATCGCAAAGTTTGTCTACTGCTACAAACGCTTCCCAGCTAGTGAAGCAATTGGCGTCGGAAATTCCATGCTTTTCTTGAATCGCCTTACGGTAGGCTTCGCGCGGTTCCGCAACCGCAACCACCGTCGCCAATTGAGGATTGTCTCCGATAATATTTGAAAATCCAGTTCCGCGCCCACCAGCGCCAATAATAGCAATTTTAATCATAATATATTCCTTAGACTAAGCCGGTAATTTCATTTTAATTCAATTTGTTTTTGCCCACAAATTGCTCAGGCATACACAGATAAATTGTTTTAATTAACTGTAGGGCGGTTCGCTAATTCGCTTTTTCCTCTAGGGGGCAATGACTTACGCCTTAAGCTCGTTGCAGTAAGTGGTGCTTGCATCCACTAAGCAGCAGAGAATATGACATGAAACTGGCAGGTGATTATATTTACCGAAACGAGGGATATCGTTCAAATACTAGGACGGGGGGCGGGGGTCTTGTCAATGAAGCTAGAGGATATGATTATACATCGATAAGCTCCTAAAAAACTAATATAATCATGGGGCTCCGATTGGATAGAGAAAAGCTAAAAGGCGGGGATTCGTACCCCCTAAAGGGAGATTGAGGGAGGCGGGGCCGTTACTGGAGGACTCGACTTAATTACCCCGAGATGTCATGACATTCGTCTCTTGTCCAAATTGAATGCTCGCCCCTCGGTAAATTCAGCAAGTCAAAGCGATGAATTTCACGATAGCATACGCTGCTTGAGCTACCATTTGTGGGACGAGGACAACAAAAAGCTGATCAGCTTTAATCAATTCTCGAAGAGAGTCCCGTGACTTCAGGCCCGGCTTGTATGTAGAGATTGCTTTTACCTAGTCTTTCAACCGAATATTCAGGTTTAGCCTTTTTCAATCTTTTCTAGCTGAATAAATCGAACTTCTCGTTCGTCAAAGGGCCATTCAGCCGATAGAGAACTTTTTAATACGCCATTTCATGCCCGCCGATACCTTTCGCGCCCTATACTGAAACGGACCTTTTTGATCCTATGAAGACTATAACATTAGCCCTCTTATCATCGCTCGCCTTTCTTGTTGGATGCAATACGCTTAAGGAAACACGGTTGAATCTCGCATCGGGCAACTATGAATACGCCATTCGAACCTCGGTAGAGAACCTGAGAAAAAGCAGGACCAAAAAGAAGTCGATCGAATACATTCTGATACTTGAGGACTCTTATGCCAAGGCGGTTGAGCGCGATACGAGAACCATCGAGCGATTGAAAAGGGAAAGCAGCGGAGAAGCTCTCGAAGAAACCTACAACACTTACCAAGGGCTCAATAACCGGCAGGAATACATCCGCCCCCTTTTACCTCTCCATGAACCTGATACCGGAAGAGAAGCTCAATTCGCGATGGTCGACTACGATGAAGCGCTTTTCGATTCGAAAAGCAATTTATCAGAACACCTTTACAAGCATGCGGCCTCTC
>Ga0315322_10000327_pt1 | contig 34512 bp, 25 predicted proteins | sample M110021515metaG_FD_203461 | JGI IMG/M metagenome (GOLD analysis project Ga0315322, IMG submission 203461) | Ammonia-oxidizing marine archaeal communities from Monterey Bay, California, United States - M1 100m 21515 | ecosystem: Environmental > Aquatic > Marine > Intertidal zone | place: USA...
AAATCTGGAAAATTAAGGAGCGTGGATACTCCGAACAAACACTCTCTGAAGACTCCGTTCACAAACTTGCCGAAAGCGAAATCGTCACCGTTAACCACCTTCTTCCTCAGCTATCAAAACGAGTTCGCTGGGAAGAACAAAATCGATCGATCCTCCTTGTCGGCGTTGAAGGACAAGTTCCTATCGCTCACAGATCCAAAAAGAAACCCATCATGAATCCTCTTACTCTGGGGACGATCAATCTCGGCTACGATCTACACGAACCCCTCGGACTCAAAAAAGGAGATCAGGTGATCCTTAACCACAAAACCTACACTCTTGCCCAAACCTATCCTCCAAGAAACTTCCGCGACGATGGCTCGGCCTGGATACACCTTGATGAAGCGCAAAAACTCTTCGAGCAACCTGATCGAATCAATGCTATCTTAGCCCTTGGATGCAATTGCGCCTCTATTGATCGACTCGGCGAAATCCGTTCAGAGATTTCCAAAATCCTTCCTGAGGTTCAAATCATCGAACTCGGTTCATCCGCCATGGTTCGTGCCGAAGCTCGTAACAAAACCGGTGACCGGGCAAGAAAAGCCAAAGCTACAATCATAAAGAGTCGTGAAACTGCTCGCTCCGAACGCGCTCGTTTTTCTTCAGTCCTCTCCCCAATCATTGCAAGCGGCGCCTTCCTCGCTCTCGCATATCTTGCCTTTGCCAACGTCCGCGAACGGCTGCCGGAAATTGGCACTCTTCGCGCTATTGGTGTCAGCCATTTCAAAATTGCACTCATCCTCCTCGCTCGAGCTGCTTTAATCGGCCTCCTCGCAACCAGCCTGACCTTCACCATTTCTAAAGCCTTCTCGTTTTCATTCCCTTCCCTGAGTTGGCTTTTCATCCCCCTCGTTAGCGCCGCTGCAGCATGGCTCTCGACCGTCTACGCCCTCACACGCGATTCTGTCACCCTCCTCCGATACAATTAGCCACTAGCCCCCATCACCACCACCCGGTCTGCAATAACCTCCGCTTCTTTCTTGGAATGAGTAACATGTAAAGCCGTCACGCCCTCCCTCTCGATCATCTTCCGAATCACGCCAAGCACCTCATCATGACGGGCTTCATCTAAGCCGGATAGAGCTTCATCCAGACAAAGTAATTGTGGTCTCAGCGCAAGGGCCCTACCCAACGCGACTCGACGAGCCTCGCCACCTGAAAGCCCTTCGGGCGAGCGATTCAAAAGCCTCTCCAATCCAAGATCCGCTGCCAGGCTCTCCACCCGTTCCTTAATTTCCTTAGCCTTCCAACCATGAAGCTTGGGACCAAACTCTATTTGCTCTCGTACCGTCAACGATGGAAAAAGTGCAACATCCTGCGGGACTAGGCCAATCCCCCGTGCCCCCGGCGGCAAATTAGTCATGTCCAGTCCACCAAGGACAATGCGCCCGCCGACCGGCCCATCGCGTAATCCACAAACCGTTTCGAGGAGCGTCGTTTTCCCGCAGCCACTCGGTCCCATTAGAGCAACACACTCACCCTCCCCAATCTCCAACGAAAAGGGAGCCAGGACAAAATGTCCTGCTTGGACCGTCACCTGTTCCAGCATTAACATTCCATCATTCATACCGCGCCTCCTCTCCCTGCCAAATACCTCACTATCAAAAGGGTCGAGACCGCCAACAGAATCATGAGAAGCGAAAGTGCCGCAGCTCCTGGTAAATTCCCAATATTAATTTCAAGAAAAACCGAAGTTGCCAACACTTCGGTCCGGCCACGCGTCGCTCCCGCAAAGATTAAGATCGGCCCGAACTCTCCCAGTGCCCTCGCCCACGCCATCGTTCCTGCCGCCACTATTCCCTTACCGGCTAATGGCAAAACAACCCGCATAAATGCCTGTCCCCGATTACACCCCAAAGTCATCGCCACCTCTTCATAACGCGGACTTATCTGATCAAAGGTCGTTCTCATCGTCCTAACCGCAAAAGCCGCCGCCACCGGAAACTGAGCCAAAACCACCCCTAACGGATGAAAAGTCATTGGGAAACCAGCCTCACTTACGATTTCCTCCAGTGATCTCTGATTTCCCACATACACCAGGGCCAGAAGCCCAAACAAAAATGCGCCTCCCGCCAAAAATCGTACTACAATCCCATCCCCTTCTCTAATCAATCCCCAAACCGCAGCTATCAACGCACCACCCGCCAGCATTCCGCAACAAGCCGATGGTGAAACCCGATTGAACAAAATTAAAAGGCTCAAGCCCACAATCAAAGGGGGCAGCAAAATCGGAATATCCAGTAGTGTATCTACTAGGGCTCTTCCCCGAAATTGATATCGAGACAAAAGATAGCCCACCGGAACCGAAACCAATACTGAAAGAATTGCTGTCGCCGTACAAGTCACGAAAGTCAATATGATCGAATGCTGAATATCAGCATCCTTCAAAATCTCACTGGCCTGGTTCCACGAAACCGTCAGGACATTTGCCCCGACCATTAAAAGTAATAGCCCGAGGTAGGCCGCGACCACGAACACCAGAAACAGAAGAAAAGGCCACTCCGGCCTTACCCTCCAAATCTTTTGATCACTACTGATGCCCTTCTCCATTTCGCCTTGTAGATTCAACTCTTGAACGCCTCAACCGAATTAAATAACGACCTATCGCAATCAATCTTCGCTTGCTGCACTTTGCTATGAACCAGATGAATGCTCTCCACAGATCTAAAAAAATGACTTGGATTCCTGCTCATCCCAGCCCCGATCAAAACACTCTTCTTATTCACCATAAAACTCTTCGGAAAAATCGCCATGCGCAAACCCTATGCCGGCGTGATCATAATGAAAACTCCCAAGATTACGATGAGCGGACAAACCATAACCGCCTGAGGAAAAGAGCAGCGCTTTTGATATTAGCCCCCACCCAAAAAACCATCGTCAGTTCAGCTCCCACTGGAATCCAAGTTCCTTGAATCTCTCCTTCGCTTCCGGCGTCGCCAGAAAGTTGCCTAATCTCTTCATCAATTCGGGGTAATCCGATTCCTTCGCCACCGCGAAAGGCTGCTCAGCGAAAGCCAACTCGTCTTTCAATTCCACAATTTCATTTTCCTCCAAAGTCACCGGACTAGCGAGTGCGTTACTCCGGTAGACCAGAGCCGCATCAAGTGATCGGGCCTGCACCGCAGACACAAGATCATCTCCTTTCGCAACCTTCACAGCCACATTAGCTTCTAATGCTTCGGTCAATCCACGTCTCTCGAGCATGATCCGCGTTAATTCTCCCAGCGCACTTTTTCGACCATCACAAACTCCAAGCTTCACCCCTGGTTTTCCAAGATCTTCCAATTTACGAAGCTCCTTTGGATTGCCTATCCGAACTAACAAGACGATCTCATTCCGCGTCATGACCCGCCCCTTAAAAAATCGATCCTGAACCTTATTCAGGAATTTCGTATCACACGCAAAGTATCCCGCTGGCTTCGCCCCAGCATCCATCTGCGCAACCAAGGTCCCACATCCCTCAAAAACGGTATTCACCCGGCACCCCTCACGCTCCTCAAACTCCCGAATCCGTTCCTGAATCGCCGGCCTCAGCATCGATCCTGAAAAAAAAGTCACTTTCGGTTGATCCGACCATTCGTCGCCCTCATCAGGAACCATAAACCCCATCTCCTGAAAGACCTTCCGCCCACGATCCCGCGCTGTGACATAACGGGCGAAATGAAGCGATCTCTTCGCATCCTTACTCGAAGTCAGCACCCCAATCGAAGCTCTCTTTGCTCTTTTCGAAAATTCCGGAACGCCAAGCCACTCCACCTCAGAAAAATTGCTCGCTACCGCATCCCACGCTAAGGAAACATCCACCGCATCGGTCGCAACATCTTCCACGATCGCATTCACGGTTGGCTTGGTCACCACCACGTTAGGAGTGACCCTTTCCAGTAATCCCTCCTCCTCCAAAACCTTCCAGGTAAACTTTCCCACCGAAGCTGATTTCTCGGCCAAGGAAATCTTCAATCCTTCCTTCCCCAAATCCGAGAGTGTTGTCAAGCCCCGCGGGTTCCCCTTCGGAACCACCATCCCGGCTGTCAAAAGTGCCACCGGAATCGCCTCTTTCATCAAGCCCTTCTTTCTGGCCGAGTCGATATAGCTCTGGTCTGCAGGCAGATAAAGATCACCACCTGCTAATTCCAGCTGGCTTGCTAGAGCTCCTGATCCACCAAACTGTAAATTGACCTTCACACCAAACTCCTCCTCGTATTGGCGGGCAATCTCACTCATCGGCTTTCGCAATCCCGCCGCACAATGGAAGAGCAAATCCTTTTCCCCCGGTCCATTCCGTTCATTGTCCTTCGTCAACCACCAAAAAGCCCCCCCGAGCAGGACCCCGAGAATTCCAATAACAAAAACAGATCGTTTCATGGCTTAATCCCAGAACAGTGATAACAGTCCGCGTCCCTGACAAGTCGCACTTTCTTCATCCGCATCCATTGCGCATCAACATGGATCATTCGATCCACCGCCGGTTCGGCAAAGCGGGTCAAAAGCTTAATACCCTCCAAAGCTGCGATTTGAGCCACCATTGCTGAGACCGCCCCAATCACCGGAAAGCGACGTTTCCAATAAGCGGGAGGTTCCTTCACTAAACACCCAAGACAAGCCGACTTCCCCGGATCAACTGCAAGCACATGCCCCTCCATCGAGCACATCGCACCATCGACAAAAAACTTGCCCTGACTCATCGCCTCCCGATTCAGCAAGAGGCGCTCTTCAAAAAGAGGCGCGCAAGAGAAAACAATATCTACTCGTTCAACAAGCCCTGCAACATTCTCTTCCGAAACATTCTGACCCGTCGATTCAATCTCAAGATCCCGATTAAATCGCCTCAACGTCTCCGCAGCCTGAGCGTGACGCCCGCTCCCCAAGCCCTCATGAGTCATCAAAACCTGCCGATTCAAATCATCCGGTCTCAAATCGCCCCCGTGCGCCAGAATAATTCGCCCCACTCCCGCAGCCGCAAGCGACAGGGCCAATGGCCCGCCCAGCCCACCAACTCGTGAAACCAACGCGGTTGAGTTCCTCAGCTTCTCCTGAGCCTCACTCCCAAAGCCCGGAACATCTTGCTGCCAGGTGTAATAGTCCTCGTACTTCACGATAGAATTTTCCCCTTCTCCAAAGTAATCACCCGATCTGCTTTCTCAAGAACTCTTGGATCATGAGTCACCACCAAAACCGAACCTCCATCCTTCACAAAATCGCGTAGCCCGAAAACCACCGCTTCGGCGCTCACGTCATCTAGATTTCCCGTTGGTTCATCGGCCAAAACCAACTTCGGACGATGAACCAAGGCCCGGGCCAAGCCCACTCTTTGTTGTTCACCCGCACTCAACTTCCCCGGAACATGAGCCACTCTCCCCTCAAGTCCCAGCGAAGCCATCAACTGATCCGCCCGGGCTTGATCTCCCCCAGCCGCGAGAATATTTGCCCTAATATCGAGATAAGGGATCAGTCTCGCATCTTGGAACACCAATCCGATGACCTCTTTGCGAAAGCGTGCTTTCTCCAACCCACTCAATTTTGAGACCTCAGATCCAGCAACCTGGATCGATCCTTCATCGGGAGCCAACAAGCCAGCCACGATATAAAGGAGAGTCGACTTCCCCGCCCCACTCGGGCCACGAAGGGCGATAAACTCACCCACTCCCATTTGCAGAGAAACATCATCAAGAGCCACCACTTTGCCATACGACTTCGACAAACCCACCAACCTCAGCAGTTGGCTCTTATCTGTATTGATCGTGCTTTGCTCACTCACCGGTCGGTAGAATCGTATTTTCCGCAAGGCGACCCAAGATAAAGATACTGCAATTTTTTCTACCGCCCCAATTTGGGCTCAAGCCAGAGCCCCCAATCGGAGCCGGTCCCGTCATTCGTAGGATCCACCACCAACTCCAATGTCTTCACGCCAGACACGTCAATCGAGTAGTCAACCAAGCCGCCACCTTTGATCACTTTCGATTTCCAGAGAGTCTTGCCATCACATTTAATATGGAACCGAACCGAACCACGTTTTCCGGCGGCCATCCCTGCTTTTCCGCGAAACGTTTTCCATTCCCCCCCAAGATCGTAGCGATGACTGGCCGGAGCATGACCATAAATTCCAGTCGCGAAAATCTCTCCTCCCGCTTCCAGAAGGAAAGGTGGCTCCGGTAAAAAATTGTAGGCAGGGCGCCCCCAACCCACCTTGGCGGCGGATGTCTTAAACTCCGTCAACGTCGCCTCGATCTGTTTCTCGCTGGCTTGTGCGGGCGATTTCACCGCTTTGCGCCCACGCTCCAGAATCTTCTCGGCAATCTTCCGCATTTTCCCTTCCGGCAATTGGCGTGCCTCGGCCACCGCTGCTTCACGATTCCTCTTACTCAGAGCCTCGATAAAAGGAGTCATGGCCGCACGAATCTGGAACGTAGCCAGATTCGGCGTGCCATCCTTTCCTACCGAGTAAGGATACTTGAACTTCGTCTGTGACATCCAGCCGCCTGTCGAACCATTCACGTGGAGCGGAATCAAACGCAACTCGCCTGACTTCCCCGGAGGAAGCGCGTCGCAGGAAAAACTAAAATTCCCATCAGCATCCGGAACTGCAGTTGCGGTCGTTGCGTTATAGTCCCCACCTCCCTCTGGATCAAAGTAGGCGACAACCGCGTAAGCTGGTGGATTCGCAACCAACCTTCCAGCAACATGAATCGCTTTCCCCTTGGGCATAATCTTCAATTCCTCAATTATTGAGCTCACGGGGAGATTCATCCCCTTGAGCGATCCCGAAAACTGGGGATGCGAAGCCAATCTCAAGGCATGCGCCAACGTCAAAAAAGACCCCTTTCCCTCGCCCCGCAAATCATCACCATAGGTCCGGTTTCCCGATCCCATTAAAGCCGTCCCGCGTAACGCTTCATCAGGCCGTTCTCTACAATGAGGAAGACCAAGGGCATGACCGAGTTCATGGGCAATCCCTCCAATGAAAATTGAATTGTGCTTCCCCAGAGAAATCCGGCCATATTGACCATCCCTTACCATCGGAGTTTTTTTTGCTAAATTTAAAGTATCCAACTCGGGCGAGTCTAATTGCCAGGCCGTCCCTCCCTGAAAGTTGCCCCCAGCATAGTAAGGAGACCTGTGAGTGAAAATCAGCTTATCGTCATCCCACGAGGCTAGGTTACAAAAGATAACAAGGGTCTCTTTTTTGCCATTGATTCCCTTTCCAGCTAAAATTGGCAGACATTCATTTTTGATCTCGTTGCCCGAAGACATCCCATATTCAGCCTCCGGCTTCTTGCCTTCGATTAGGTGAACCCGTAGCTTTCCACCTTCCATTGGGAGATTGATCGATCTCGGACCAAAGCCCAGACGTTCCATCTCCTTCCCGTAAAAATCTCGGATATGGGTCATTATCCGGGTCAATCGCTCCTCATACTTGTCCGGCGCCGACCGACCTTTCGGCGTCCACAAAACAAAATGGAGTGTTCTTTCGCCTTTCCGGACATCCTGTTTATGCCATCCATCAAGAATCTTAACCGCCGCCGCTGCTTTCTCAGGTTCACCCGGAATTTGGGCATGAACCAAAGCCATCGAAAACGTGAAAAACGCCACAAATCGCATCATAATTTCTAATACGCGTTTCCCTATCAAAGCTTTCCTCAACCCTTTGCTTTTCGACATAATCTCTTAAACCTTCATCTGGATGGCTCTATCAAATCTATTTACTCTTTCGGAAATGCATTACCGGATCACCTGCATTCGGGAAAAAATGCAGTCCCTCAACCTCGAAGCCGTTATTGCCTGCGATGCCTCTAACGTTCGCTATGCCACCGGCTTCAAAGGAGAACCCCGAAGTCTACTCATCCTTCCTGACACCCTCATCCTTTTTACCTCTTTCCGCACCATCTCCTGGGCAAGGGAACAAACCAATCTCCTTGAAGAGACACTCGAACTATCGACCACCACTTCTCCTAGCCAAGCCATCAAAACAAGATTCCCAGTTACGCCTCTCAAGATCGCAATCGACCAAAATATCTCCGCAGCCAATCTCGCCCATTGGCAAAAACAACTGGCACCCCACCAAGTCGAGCCACACCCCATCATCGAAACGATTCGTCGGACCAAATCTCCCGCTGAAATTGCGCTCATGCAGCAGTCTCAGGAGATCAACGAAGCGATCTTCAACTCCGTCCTTCCACAAATCCACCCTAGTATGACCGAACGAGGAATTCAGGGACTCATCCTTTCTGAAATGGCCAAGCGGGAAGAAGTCGAAGGACACTCCTTTCCCCCCATCGTGGCCAATGGGCCCAATTGCTGGGAGATCCACCACCTTCCGGACCAATCCGTCAGCCGCCGCGGCGACCTCCTCCTCATCGACCACGGCATCTTCTATCAAGGATACGCCTCCGACATGACCCGCGTGGTCTGCCTTGGAGAAAGCTCCAGCAAAATGCGTGAGGTTCACCAAATCGTCAATTCAGCACGCCAAACTGCCATCGACGCCGCCCGACCAGGCATCACCAACCACGATCTTGACCATATCGCCCGCGGCATCATCGAAGCATCCGGACTCGGTAAAACCTTCACCCACGGCCTCGGCCACGGCATTGGTCTCCAAACCCACGATCCCGGAGTTAACCTATCTAAAAACGCCCCCGAAATCCCCCTAGCACCCGGCATGACTCTCACCATCGAACCTGGAATTTATCTTGAGAAAAAATTCGGTATTCGAATAGAAGACACCATCGTTATCACCAGCGATGGTTCGAAAAACCTCACCTCGCAATCGACCGAAATTATCGAGCTTTAAGCTCTACTAAGAATCTCATTTTCATAGTAAAAGCGCTAATTAAGAGCGTCCAAAAGAAGACGCGACACCCAGCGATATTTTGAAGTTCCTTAAGGTAAAGAGAAGTAATGTTTCAGACCATTTCAAAAAAAACGACATAAATTTCAGAGTTTTACGCATGTATAAGAAAGGGACTCTTCTGTCCTTCACTCAATCCTCAAATCAATATGAAAATCCGATCATCTCGCAAACTGACGAATTTTTTCTTCCTCACGTCTATCCTTCTGCAATCCGGTCTTGCTCAGCAGACCCCAGATCTTAAATCACAAATAGAAGGAGATTGGATTGTCTACCGAGGTGATAATTTTGAAATCAAACAGATCTCTAACCAGAAAACCCAAAGTAATTTTTACCGTTGGGACGGCACGCTGAGATCCAATAGAACTTCGGACTTAAAGCTCACCTCTTCGGGAACTGGTAAAGCACAACCCGTAATCCCTAAGGGTGCACAATGGCAATATTTGGACGGTGGAAAGGCACCAGAAAACTCTCGTTGGACAAATCTCTCGTTTGATTCTAAGGCTTCAGGCTGGAAGACGGGCAAAGCAGGATTTGGATATGCCGATAATGACGATAAAACGATCATTACCGACATGGAGAACAAATATCTTTCCATCTTCATCAGGCGGGAATTCGAGCTGCCAAAGGGAGCTGAACTAAAAGGCCTTGGCTTACTGATCAACTACGATGACGGCTTTATCCTGTATGCCAACGGACGTCGGCTCTTCGAATCAAGCAACGTGAGTGTGGATAAAAAAACGGGAGAAATCACCGTCAACAACCACGAAGCCAATGGTTCAGAGTTCTTTTCTCTTAGTGAGTATGCCAGCGCCTTTCAAGAGGGAAAAAACGTCATCGCAATTCAGGGGATCAACACCAAATTAGAAAGCAGTGACTTCACTCTGGATCCTCAAGTTCTCATGGGAGGCACTGGAAGCTTCGTAGAATCCAGCCGCCAGGTTACACATGTTGACCCATCGAGTAATGGGTATGACAAGGATCGAGCTTGGAAGGGCAAAGTCGACAATCTTCAGATTTGGGCGAGAGCTCTTAGCGACAATGAAGTTTTGGGCCTCTGGAACAATGGCAAAGGCAAGAACAAAGTTTCTAAAGAGCTCGCAGAGGGTCTTATTGGACACTGGCCGTTCGATGGCAATTTAAAGGATGCCAGTGGTAACAAACGTCATGCGACCGGGAAGAATTCCCCAGGATTTGCCAAAGGTCAATTCGGACAAGCCTTAGATCTGAATGGCAAAAATCAATACGTCCTGCTGGGAGGTCGGCCCACCGACTACACCCCTAAAAACGGAAACATCACGCTTTCTATGTGGTTTAGTGCGGATGCCTTCGACAAACGCTGGCAAACTTTAGTCTCTATGGGTGATTCCTGGACTGATTGGCGTATCCATAGATTTGGGACGACTGACACGATGGCATACGCCGCAGGAAGGTGGGTTAGAAACAAAGTAGATGTTCTTGATGGTAAAATGCACCACCTTGTGGCCATTAGCGAAAAAGGAAAAGGCGTTAGGCTTTTTGTCGATAACTTCTTAGTCACTAGTAATACCTCAAGCAAGCAGGCTCAGAATTTTCTCGGCATTATTCCCGATGAAGATGGTTGGTTGCCGGCAGTTGGAGCTAATCTGCAAGGGCAAATTAATCTCTCAAAATCAATTGAAGGGGAATTTATACCTATGCAGGACTCGCTTCGAATTTCGACATCTTCAGGAAGGAATAACTATTCGGGCCTCTACCGAAAAGTCACTCACCCTGAAGAGGCTTTGCTTATTGCGGCCCGAAACGGAAATATCGACACGGTGAAAACACTCCTGGATTCTGGAGTCGATGCTGATGTCACCTCGCCTAATTCCTATACTGCATTGGGGTATGCTGGCATTGGAGGGCATTTAGAACTTATGCAGCTTCTCATCAAGCATGGCGCAGACGTTAATAAACAATCAAGATTTATGAAATCTCCCCTAAGTGTCGTGGCAGGGTCGCCTCAAATTGCCGCGATCAAACTCCTCATCGCTAGCGGAGCTAAATTCAAAACCAACCACAATGGGGGCAGCATCGCTCACGAGGCGGTTTTCTGGGAACAGCCAGAGATGCTCAAGTTCATACTTGAGGAACTTAAGGTCAATCCTAACATACAGGGTAACAATGGAGCTACTGCATTGCACTATGCAATCTACAAAATGGAACGTGGACAAAATACCGCGAATCAAAAATTACTCGATGCGCTCAAGATCCTTCTAAAAAATGGAGCAAATCCAGATCTCCGATTCAAGGATAACAACGGAAACAATCGAACTGCCTTGGAGCAAGCTATGAGCAAGGGACTCGATGATGTTGTAGCGATTTTAAAGAACAGCCGCTAATATAATAAACCCAACGGAGGAGAACTAAAAAGATCTACCCAGGGTAATCTGTATCAATCCAGATCGCCACTCAGGTTTCGTAAATCCGGTGTGTGATTGACGATGGCAAGAGAACCCAGAAAGATCCGCTCTGAACGCGCAGAAGAAATAGAGCTCGAATTGCGGGCTGCAAGCAGAGAAAGCTGCTCAAAATTCTCTGGAATTTTAAACGGTTACAAAACAAGCGATGACCATCTTAAACGGATTTTAAAAGGACCAGAGCTTGTCCCGCGCCCTGAATCCCTCTCTACTTTGAAGGCCCCGGAGGTCATGGTCTTGAACTTGCATCATCAAAACTCACTAGGCGGTCAAAATTTCTTGGGCCCAAAAGTCTAAATCACGCCCCAACTAAATCCTATAATCTCACCAAAATATGAGAGTCATTCTATTTGCCGTATTCTTACAACCATTCATCGGCTTGGGGGCAATATTTGGACCGATATGCCAATGGCATCAGGACCCATCGACCACGATGGCTGTGCACTGGATCGAACGGCTGGAGGAAACTCCACAAAAATGGATCTCTGAAGCTGGGCCCTTTATCTGTAAACCCCAAAACCCCGTCATACTCCGAAGACCACTCCACATCCCTAAAACAGTCACGGAAGGAGCGACTCTTGTGATCGAATCCACAGCCGACACTACCATCACAGTTGCTATTGATGGCCAAAGAATAGAGACTCTTCTCGAGCGAAAAGAGGCGGCAAGTTTTTTGATAGCCGCTCAAAAAGCTAATAAATCGATCTTACTTGCTGTCTCATTGCAGCAGACATCACAAACCTCGCCAAAAACTATACCCGCACCTCGTGTTTTCATTCGAGACCGAGAAAAGACCATTGTTCTCGCCGATGCCAAGAGCTTGTGGACCCGCTCCCTAACTTCTACTCCAAATCCTAATTGGAATCGTGTCCCCCCTGTCTCTGGGCTCCTTGATACAGATCAAACTTTCGTTTTCGCCTACCGGAAGATTGGCGACCATCAATGGCAAGAAACACAGACAAGCAAACGGCTTTTTGGTCCGACTGACGATTGGGTCCATTCGGTTAGCCTTAGCAAGCTCACAGCCGATTCAACCTATGAATTTGAAATTTTAAATTGCGGGGAACGAGTTAGGCGGAACCTATTCAGAACCGCACCTTTAACCCTTCCAGATGAAATGGTATTTGTTACCGGCGGAGATATGTTTCACACCCGGCAAATGCTTGATACGATGAATCGAAGGGCGGGCACCGAAAACCCTCTTTTTGCTCTCCTAGGCGGCGATCTTGCCTATGCAAATGGGATCGATGGAGACCGCTGGTTAGAGTGGGTCGAATCGTGGGACAAATGTGCCACTACACCTTATGGGTGCTCTATCCCAATGATACCGGTGATTGGGAATCATGAGGTGAAAGGAGCCTCTTATCGCCCCACTGATGCACCTAACCGAGACGCCGCCCCCTTTTTCTACAGCCTTTTTTTTGGCATGGAAAAAGGAAGTATGTTCACGATTGATTTTGGGGATTACCTGAGCCTAATTGCTCTCGATTCGGGTCACACTAAAAACATTAAATCACAAACTTCATGGCTACGGAAAGCCCTGCATACCCGAAGGTCCCGCCCCTTTAAATTTGCCTGTTATCATCGTCCAGCTTGGGGCACGGGAGTCAAAGGTGATGCCCTCGAAATTCAAAAAGAATGGTGCCCTCTCTTTGAGGAATATCACATTGATGCCGTCTTTGAAAATGATCATCACATTTACAAAAGAACTCACCCCCTCAAGGAGGGTAAACGCCATGATAAAGAAGGAGTGCTTTACCTAGGAGACGGCGCCTGGGGGACAAGAACGCGAGGCCTATCCAATGAGGTGCTCAAAGCACGTCCCTTTTTAGCTCATGCAGAATCGCGCAACCATTTAATCAAAGTTTCTCTTCAGAAGGGAATTATCCGATATGAAGCAATTACCGCTCCAGGAAAAAAGTTTGATGTCTTTGAACGATCTTCTGGCGAAGAAAACAAAAGATAACTACCTTGATTTAGATCGGAAGGATTCGAACCGGATCAAAAAGCAAGCCACGAGCTGGCTAAATCAGGACTGATCTAATTGAAAAGGTGCATCAAAACTAAATTACCATCCCTTACGATGCTTCAACAAAAAAACTCATAAGGTCTTCTTTCAGGTCTTCTTTCAGGTCTTCTTTCATATCTGACTTTCGCCGTTCCGTATCAAAGCCGTCCTTTAGAAGAAATATGAGTCCCCTTTCCTAGTCAGTTTATTAATATCTACTTTAGCCATAGCCATCTGAATTTTGAAAGAGCAGGAGCCCATAGATCACCAATTTCCAAATCAGCTTGAAGCTGAATTTGAACAATTCTCAGCTTTCCCAAGTGATTGTTGGCGGGCTGAGCTAGAAAAGCGGGCGGATTTGACTGCGAAAGTCAAAGCAAGCCTCTTGGAGCTTCTGGAAGCTCATGAGTCCATGCCCACTCAGTTCATGGACTCTGAAGAGGTCCGTGAAACGCATGATCAGACCCCTCTCAAGAACGATGAGGATCTTACACGAACAATTACGTCCTCTTTCGAAAAGGGGACCTTGATTGGGCCTTACCGATTAGAAAGCGAGATTGGACAAGGAGGCTTTGGTGTCGTCTGGTTGGCTAAACAGGTCGAGCCATACGAGCGAGAAGTCGCAATAAAAATCCTGAAACTCGGGATGGATTCGCGGGCCATCCTCAAGCGCTTTGAGGTTGAGCAACAAATTCTGGCAATGATGGATCACCCCAATATTGCCCGTCTTATTGAATCTGGAACCACAATGACCGGACAACCTTTCTTTGTTATGGAACTGGCGAGAGGCTTGCCCATTACAAAATACTGCGATGAAAAATGTTTAGATATTCAATCGCGGCTCAATCTTTTCATCGACGTTTGTTTTGCCGTCAACCATGCCCATCAAAAAGGAGCAATTCATTGTGATCTCAAACCATCCAACATCCTCGTCATTGATAAAGCAAATGGGCCCCTCGCTAAAGTAATTGATTTTGGAATCTCTCAAGTAATCAAAACTCCAAAATTTCGATTAACACAAGTCGTCACGGCCGAAGGTCAGATATTGGGCACTCCAGATTACATGGCACCTGAACAATTTCACTCCCTTAAAGCAACCGATACTCTCTCAGATATCTATTCACTCGGCGCTATTCTTTACGAATTGTTGATTGGAAGCCCCCCCCCCTGCTCTGGGGAATCAAAACATCTATCTCAAGAAGGTTTATTACGCGGAGAGCGTGATTTTATCGCGCCCTCTGCCGCTTTCAGAACCTATGAAGCTTCCGATCGCATCGAACTTGCTCGCAAACGGAATTCGGGCACTCAAGAACTACTACGACGAATCGCCCATGATCTTGAGCGCATTCCGATGAAAGCGCTCCAATTTGATCCTGCAAAACGCTATCCAACCGTCATTGGTCTCCTAAATGATGTTCGTAGATCGATGTCCAATCTACCGATAAAGGCAAGACCCCCAAGCCGACTATACACCTTTCAAAAGTTTTTTCGCCGAAACCGAGTGGCGGTCATAGCTGCATCGGCAACCCTTTTCGCTTTTTTGGTCTCAGCCCTCTTCAGTTTCCATCATGCCTCGTTGGCACATGAAGCTCGTGGAGAAGAACGAGAACTACGAATCCATGCTGATAAACTCAGCGCACACGCTCAGGAATCAGAACGCCTAGCGATTCAAGAGCAAGAGGATGCTCAAGAGCGCGCTTATATTGCTGACATGCAACTAACAGCTAAAAGCATTGAGACAAACAACCTTCGCGAAAGCAGGCGTCTTCTGAATCAATATCGCAAAGGCTCAACCAATAAGGATCTTCGGGGATGGGAGTGGAGATACTTCTGGAAAAAGGGGCAACCAAAAGGTATCGTTAAGGTCGGGGATCATTCTTCACGAGTTCTGACGGCCTTCTTTACGAAGACACACGATAGCGTAATCAGCTTTCGCGACCAGGGGCACATCGAACTCATCAACCAGAATAGTGACCAGGAAAAAACTGTTCTCTCGATCGGAAGTGAAGAAAGTAGATCGAGATCGAGTAGTGGATTTCTATGCAAAAACTTTGATGGGAGCTTTTTTGCTGGTCTGAGCTTTCTTGCAAAAAGTGGTGATTATTACATCAAGATCTGGTCAGATCCTACCCAGCCCCCGATTCAGAATCTCCACGTTGGGCCGCATCGACCAACCGGACTGGCCCTTTCCCCTAATGGTCAGACTTTAGCATTCTTTATACCCGCTCATGGGTCCGCTCACATCGTCGAAATTGCTTCAGGAGAAATCCTACATCGTGAATGGATCAATGATGGAAACTATGCAGAATTGGACACTGAAGGATCCTGTTGTTTTTCCTCAGACGGGGACCGAGTCGCCATTGGGGGGAAATATGGTAAGATCGCTCTGCTCGATACATCGGATTGGTCACGAACAAATCAAAACCTTCCAAAAGGCAATGACATCACGACGCTTACCTTTTCTCCTGACAACAGGACTCTCGCGGTCGGTTGTATCTGGTGGGATCCAAGGATTTGGCTTGTCGACTTAACCGAAAATAGGCCACCGACCCTTCTCAAGGGTCATCAAGGCTTCATCTCCAAAGTAGCTTTCTCTCCAAATGGAGAATTACTTGCATCGTCCAGCGCTGACCAAAACATCAAGCTTTGGTCTACTGAAAATTGGTCTGAGGTTGCGACCTTATCCGGCCACACCGATGAGGTCTGGTCTGTGGATTTTTCTTCTGACAGCCAACGACTCGTAAGTGCGGGGAAAGATCACAAAATAAAAATTTGGACTCTCAAGGATTGGACAGAGGAATCACTAAAAACCTCCGGTTTACGAATCTCATTCGATCACTCAGAAATTTCACCGTGCGGAAATGGGCTGCTCGCATTACAAAATGGAATTCCAAGTTTACACGGAGATTTGGGGGGATCCCTAGAAGGACTGCCCGCCAATCTTTCGAAGGCCTATTGGATCTCCAGCGACCGCCTTATATGCACTAAATCTTCCCCACCTGAGCTACTGATATGGAACCTCAATGGTCATACCGAAAAGTCTCTCGAGTTACCCCACCGCACCAGTGATATTAAGTATCGTTATTTAAGAGAGAGTCAGACACTCCTCATTGCGATGAATTTCACGAATTCCGATCGCATTCAACTCGATCAATATGACGCGCATTCTCTGAAATTAATCTCTTCGAGTGACATGAGTTTTTCGAAAAGCATGTGGAAAAATTTCGAATCCTCCCAAGGGGTCTCATTTTCTTTTCGAGGAGAAAGAGTAGCCGTCGTAGAAGAAGACTTTGTGGCCGTCTACGAAACTTTATCAGGGGATCTCGTGAAACATTTCGACCAAGCGAAACAACATGGCACGCAAGGTATGACCATCTCACCCGATGGCAAGGTCCTCGCTTTTGCTGTACGAAAGCGTCCTTTTATCGAAGTTTACAGCCTCCTCGAAGACCGCCATATTGCTACACTCAAAGGGCACAACATGGTCCTTCGTTCAATTAACTTTTCCCCAGATGGGACACGACTTTGCTCTTGCTCAATTGGCCACGGTCCCATTCTTCTCTGGGATACCACCAAATGGCGCCAGGTCGCGAACCTCCCACCAACTTCTGAGTTTGTCTCGCCATACGCGTATTTCTCACAGAATGGGGATAATCTTGTAATCCGCGAAGTGCCTTTGGATGAGACAAACCCTAACATTCGAGTGTTAAATGCTCCTTCGTTAGCGGAAATTAAAAATTTTGAAAACGCAACGGCCCAATAATTTCATTGGCAAAGAGAAGTATTGAAAATATTCCCTTGAAACGGATTAGAATCGACACTGAGAAAGTAAGGGGAGGAGTTGAAATCTTTTCATCTAACAACAGATAAGGCTGGCCAATGGAACGAGTGAGACTTTAGCACTGCTCAGCTTGATTATTTAATATCAGGAATGAACGGGCTGGGAAACAAGGCTTCTCCACCACCAACTGCTAAATACTTTGATTCTAAGGAATTTAGGGGGAGGCTCAGGGGATTCATGATGTAAGTTCTTAATAATCAGCATTCTAAATAAGAAAGAACGCTAACACGCTGAAATTTTCATCGTGCCAAGCAACTTGGACCCATGTATAGCCTGACTAATAGTTTCGTCTAATAGCAGAAACCTTTCATGACGGAGATCACCGAAATTCTAGATAACCGGAAGTCAAATGGGGATCTAGATGACGCCCTCATTGCAACGGTTTATGCCCAACTCAAACTCATGGCCAAGAACCGGATGGCACGCGAGCGTCGTGGCCATACCTTACAAGCAACAGCCCTAGTTCACGAAGCTTGGTTGCGAATCGGTAATCAAGACTTTGAGAATCGAAAGCATTTTTTCTATGCCGCATCAGAAGCGATGCGCCGTATTCTTGTCGACAACGCCCGCCGCAAGCAAGCCGCGTGCCGAGGTGGCCAATTCACACGAGTCGACGACGCTGAAATTGATGAATTTTCTTCCAATGAAAACCTTGGAGATCTCGTAGCTATTAATGAAATCCTAGAAAAACTTGCAGAGATAGACCCCCGCAAAGCGCAGCTTGTCAAACTTCGCTACTTTATCGGAATGACCGGCGAAGAGGTTGCTGAGACTATGGATATCTCACTCACGACTGTAAATCGAGATTGGGCCTTCGCGCGAGCGTGGCTGTATAAGGAGCTTAACAAATAGCCCACTGAGAAACTCCTCAATTACCTAGTCTTTCTTTTTAAAGACAAATTGGGCCAACTCCCTTGTGAAAATTCTAACCTCTTTAGGCATCAGATGTGAGCCCTCTGGAGGAAAAAGGTTCTTTGTCCTTTCATGGTCTAAAAACCGAAACAATCTTGCCAGGCCCTGTAATTGGCGCTCCCGGGAGGAATCGAACCTCCATCTAAGGTTTAGGAAACCCTTGTTCTATCCGTTGAACTACGGGAGCGTCTAAAAGCTCATAACGCGAAATTTCCCGAAGTGCAAGTGATCTCAAAAATCTCGTTTATGCACAAGGACACCGCAATAAACCTTGGCATTTGTGTGAATTTTGAACAAGCATCCGCCCGCCATGGCAGGTTTTTTCAAAAAGCTCTTTAACAAGGTTACCAATAAGGCCGAAATCGATTGGGATGACCTTGAGGCCGATCTCATCTCCGGTGATCTTGGCGTGAGGCTCTCACTCGAGATTGTTGAGGAACTCAAAGAGCTTGGCCGAAAAATATCTGCCGATGATGTTGTGGAAACAACCCGTAACAAACTGGCTGGGCTTTTCCCGGTAGATGCATCAGCTCTCGAACCCCGGGCCGGAAGCAATCCCGTCGTCCTCCTGATTGTCGGAGTCAACGGTACTGGGAAAACCACCTCGACCGCTAAACTGGGCCACTTACTCAAAAGCCAAGGGTATTCCATCCTGATGGCTGCCGCAGACACTTTCCGAGCCGCCGCCGTTGAACAGCTGGTTCGTTGGGGCGAGCGTCTTGACCTCCCCGTCGTCACCGGTGCTCACGAAGCAGATCCTTCCTCGGTTTGCTATCAAGCCCACCAGAAAGCGATTGCTGGCAACTACGATTTTCTCCTCTGTGACACTGCCGGGCGACTCCACACCCGTAATAATCTCATGGATGAACTCGCCAAAATCAAACGGACGATTGGCAAGCAAGACGAGACCGCTCCGCACGAAACTTTCCTCGTTGTCGACGCCTCCACTGGCGGAAATGCTCTCAATCAGGCCCGTGAGTTTCAAAAAGCGGTCCCGCTCAACGGGCTTATCCTCACCAAGCTCGACGGGTCAGGTAAAGGTGGCGTTGCCGCCGCCATTCAAAAGGAACTCGGTATTGCTCCGCGCTTCATCGGCACTGGAGAAGAACCTGATCGCTTCGAGCGTTTCGAACGCGAACGCTTCGTCGAGAAGATCCTTTAGTAGCGCTTCCAAAGCTGGCGGCTGAAGAGGACTACAAAAGCGACATACTCGAGACGGCCTAAAATCATTAAGGTTGCAAAGAACACCTTGGTCGTTGCCCCCGCCTGAGCAAACCCCTCGGCTCCACCCATATCGGCCAAAGCTGGCCCCATATTCCCAAGACAGCTAATGACAGCAGAAAGCGAACCTTTTAAAGACTGAGCTGGTTCCAGCAATTGCAAAACAAAGGTCCCCATGATCGCAAAAAATCCGAACATAGAGATTACAAGAAATAATTGCTCAAAAGCGCCATCCTGAACTTTCCGACCATTTAACTTAATTGGTTCTACCATCTTAGGGCGAAAAGTACGGTGCAAACCGGACTTTAAAAACCTCACCCACATGATAATCCGGCTCACTTTCAAGCCCCCGACCGTTGAACCGGAGCATCCCCCCACCACCATCAATAAAACCAAGACACCAACCGCCAATCGGCTCCACTCATCAAAATCACTACTTACGTATCCGGTACTCGTGCCGATCGAGATTACATTAAATACAATATCAACTGGCTGAGCCCCATCAAATCCACCCGAAAAATGTTGAATCAGCAAAACCAGCGACGCAATTCCAACGATTCCTAAAAACCAGTAGACCTCCTCAAACTTCTCACGAAGATCCTTCCACTTCCGCTTCATCATCGTGAGATAAAAAGGAAAGCTGATCGCACCTAGTATCATAAACAGCATGAGCCAGGTCTTACTTGCTGTGCTGAAAGGCTCTCCCGCCACACTGGTATTTTCTGTTCCAAATCCACCTGTCGCAACAGCGGTCAACCCATGATTTACCGCCTGGAATGGAGTCAAACCCATTCCCCACAAACCAAGACCACAAACGATGGTGAAACCCAAATAAAGCAGCCAAATCCGTCTCATGGTCTGCCGCAAACTCGCCAAATCAGTATTCGATAGCGATGACTCCGCGCCGATCAAAGTCTTACTGCTCGAGGTCATCCCCGAGAGCACTACCACGAACATCGCGAGAATCCCCATTGCCCCAACCCACTGCGTCAGGGATCGCCACATCAGGATCGACTTAGGCAGGCGCTCCAAATCGACAAAAATGGTCGATCCAGTCGTGGTCAGGCCCGAAACCCCTTCAAAGAAGGCATAATCCAGCGAAACGTGAGGCTCGCAAAAGAAATAAGGTAATGCTGCCGCACAGCTGCAAGCAAACCAACCCGCACCCACCAAAGCCATTGCCTCTCTGCGCCTCATGGCCGAAGGACGACCCGAACGCTTGCCTTTAACATATCCGACAATGAACAAGGCCGCCCCAACAGTCAGAGTGATCGCCAGCGAAATCACCCAGCCTTCCAAATCGAGCCCTGTTTCATGGAGATCGCCCGCAGGAACGATTGCCGAAAGAGAGACCGAAATCACCATGGCGATGCCTATCATTAGGACCATCGTCCCAAGAAAGCGTAAAAAGACACAGATATTCAAAATAATATCAGATTGAAAACGGCCTTTCTTCCGAAAGGACTATTGCCACACTAGTCAATTCCCAGAATTTCTCCATTCAAAAAAAAAACTCAGTTCTCGACCTTCCGGCCACGATTTTTCAATCTCAGCCTATGTTAAATCGATCACTCTCATTTCTAGCTCTTGCCACAGTCGGCCTTAGCGCCGCTGAAGTTGACCTAGTCAAACTTGGAAAAGAAACTTTTAACGCCGTAGGTTGTGCAGAATGCCATTCTGAAATCAAGGACGACACCTCAGTCAAAACCGGCCCCGGGCTCTACGGCCTCTTCCCAAGCACTGCACGCAAGCGCGACATCATTGAAGCTGAAGAAAACCATAAGCACACCATCACTGCTGACTACGCATATTTTAAAAAGTCACTGCGCACCCCGGCTACCGAGATCGCAATCTCCGAAGTCGCACCAACCAAAGGAACCACTTTCTTACCCGTCATGCCGGCCTACCCCGATGCTTTCCTGAATGAGCAAAAGGCCGAGGCCATCTTCCACTATCTGCAAACTTTAAACGATGACGGACTTCGCGGCCCATCCAAGGTCATGGCCGAGCTTAAGGAGGGAACGGTTGTTAAAGACATTCACGAGAACCCCACCGAAATCCTCGTCACCGACCGCACCCGTATTTTTCGCGCTCGCATTCCCGGTTCGTCCGCACGTGCCGTCCACGTAGGGCACCCCAGCGGGCTCAACTACGCCTTTGATCCTCGCAACATGACCATCAGCAAAGTCTGGTGGGGTGGATTTCTCAATCTTAAGAACGAGATGTCAGGGCGAGGCAACAATCCTTCGGCTCTGGGCTACAATGCTCGTGAGGTAAGCCTTTCCAACCAACCCAAGCTCCATGGTAAGCCGGTTGATCTCTCTTTTAAATCACCCCTCATCAACGATGGAAAAAGCATCGAAAATAATCTCTGGGGCGATGAAGACTTCATCGACCAACTTAAAAAAGCCAACGCACAGTTCATTGGCTACGACTACCCCTCCGATCCCAAGGGCCACCCAACCTTCCATTACCGTGTTGGCAAAGACACTTACTCTCTGACTTTCACTATCAAAGCTGACGGCCTTGCTGTCACTCAATCGACCAAGAATGGCAAGGCCTCCAAGCACGAAACAAAAACCGACAAACCTGAGTCGATTTGGAGGCCCAACCCTATCCCATCAACCCTGACCCAGCAGGTCGCACTCACTCCCATGGACCGAATCGTCCTCTTGCCCGGCTATTCTGCAGAACGCGTCCCTGCTCCGACCGATCCACAGGGTCGTCCACAACTCTTCGAACCCCTTGGGATGGCTCTCGATCCCAAAGACGGCTCCATCGTCGTCACCACCCGCACCGCCGGAGTCTGGCGCTTCAAAGACAACACCTGGACCATGATTGCCGACGGCCTTCTCGATGCCCTTGGTGTAATTGTTGAAAAGGATCGGCTCGTCGTTGGTCAAAAGGCAGAACTTACCGCACTCTATGATAAAAATGGCGACGGATTCTATGAGACCTTTCGCACTCTAAGCGATGACTTCCTTTTCACCGCCAACTACCACGGATACCTGCACGGCCCGGCAAAGGATAAGGCTGGGAACTACTACTTTACCCTAAACCTTGACCACCGTAACGGTCGCCAGATCCACAAAGCCAATGGCCCATTCATGGGCTCCCAAGGCGGCTACCGTGGCTGGACCTTGCAAGTCACCCCTGACGGTAAAACTATCCCTTTTGCAATGGGACTGAGAAGCCCCGCCGGAATTTCAGCCAGCCCTCAGGGAGACATTTACTACACCGAGAACCAAGGTGAATACAATGGCACCTCGAAGATGCATCTTGTCGAAAAGGGGAACTACTACGGTCATCCTTCCGGCCTTGTAGACGTTCCGGGTATGAAGCCCGACTCGCCAGAAATTGCTTGGGACAAATGGGCTCCAAAGCGCGCCGTATCGGTCGCTCTTTTACCACATGGTCGCATCGCCAACGCTCCCGGTAGCCCAACTTGGGACACCACAAACGGTAAATTTGGTCCTTTTGCCGGAGATATTTATTGTGGAGATCAAACCCTCTCGACCCTTTTCCGGATTGCCCTTAAGCCTAAAAATGAAGCCGCTCTTATCCACTTCGCAGACGACTTTCCTTCCGGTCTCATGAGACAAACGTTCGACAAAGACGGCGCGATGTATGTCGGTCAAACTGGTCGTGGATGGCGCGCCCGTGGTGGCAGCCAGCACGCCCTCATTAAACTCACCTACACCAAGAATGACTCCCCGCAGTTGAAGGATATTTCCCGCAAAGGTGACACCTTCACCTTACACTTCAGCGGCAACACCAAGGAACTCGCGGAGGGCACCGACCTCGCTATCGAATCATGGTTTTACCACGATAAGCCCGACTACGGTTCCCCAAGCAACAACAAGCTAAAGGAGACCATCGCCAGCCAGAAGGCGAATCGGGAAAAGGGCACAATTACTATCAAACTTAAGCCAAACGATCAGCGACAGGCTGGAAGCCGCGTCTTCTACTTCTCATCCAAGAATCTTCCCAAAAACCGGAAGGACTCCCTCCAAGCCTACTACACGATCTCTCGATAAGGGCTTCCTTCATTCTTCCTGTTTACCCTCCCGGATTGCTCAAGAAAATCAATATCGACTACGGTGGATACTTCCCTGCCACCTTTACTCCAATGAGCTGAAGGGTTAATCTTTGATCTTATCATGGGGCTCTTTTCTTTTCTCAACACCGATCGCCAAAACTTCGACGTCAGCGCAGCCGATAGCCGACTCTCTGTTGATCTCACCAAGTTCATCATTGGATCGACGCCCCTCGGAAAAGAGCCCTGGGATGGAGACTCTTTCGCAAAATATTTGGAGAAGGAAACAACCCTAAAGTCCGATCAGTATGGATACGAACTCGGAATAAAGAACGGCAAGCTTAATCACGCATTTTTCACCCTCAAAATTTTCAAAGGCATCTTCCTCGTGGAAGACAAGTCGCTCCTTCTCTCAAACACAACAAATAGGAAAGAGATTATTACTATTTTCGGAGAACCTTATTGGACCGACATTGACGATAGCGAAATCATTCTCTTTTACGAATACCAGGAAGGCACGACTGAACTTCAATTCGAATTCCCAGACGGCGAACACCTAGAGTTTATCACCCTAATAAAGGGGGGGATCCTTTCAAAACAAGCGCAGCGCGAAAGCTACGGTGTCACCAAACCTTGGCCACCCGAAAAAAGACAATGACTGCCTTGTAACGCAAGCCATCTGCTCGGCGAGCAAACCTTCAACACCGACGGAGTCGAAAGCTAATAGTGCACCTCGTCCCGCTTCTGCTCCAGCGTTCCCTTCGTAACTCCCAGCCTCTCAATCGCGCCCAACTTCCTTACCAAGTCCTGAGCCTCACCCTGCCCATTGAGGAAGTTTTGATACCAGCCGATCAACCTTGCAGCCTGCTTTGCGTCCTCTTCGAGCAACTCCAGCCGAAACTTGCGCAGCCCTAACGAGATGAACTCATCAACACTCGCAGCTCCTGTCTGGGCCCGCCCATTGAAGAGCGTGTTTCGACATCCTACATCGGCCTTTAAAATGTGCAACTGCCCTACTCTATCCCGAAGCTGAACATGATGTTGATCACAGGGCTTCCCACAGTTCTTGATACTCGTTCCGTCACTCAAAAACGTACAAAACACACAGTGTTCCATATGAAACATCGGCATATGTTGATGAACCGTAAGCTCAAACCACTCCGGCGGAGCGCTCGCCAATAACTCACTCACCTGACCTTCATTCAAATCATACGAAACCGTGAGATTTTCAAACCCTCCATGCTTCATCAACAAGGCTGCTGAAACTGGGTTCGCAACATTCAATGAAAAATCGGCGACTATTTTTACCCCTCGTTCTTTGAAGTACGAAACTCCCCCAAGATTACGAACCAAAACTCCATCCGGCTCAGCCTTCTCTACCAACTTAAAAAAACCCACCTCCCTCGGCTTCTGAATTCTTGGCGTCGCCAAGAACACCTTCATCCCACTTTTCCGGGCGATCGCCACTGCCTCGCGGTATTCCTTCAGATCCTCAAAATCACAATAAACAAACCCCGCCCCTGCTCGCGCACACCCATTGACCTGTTCCAACGAACGACATAACACCCGCAACTCCGGAAACTCTTCATCCACCGCCCCACGCTCCGGCATCAGTCGGGCCAAAACTGCCCCACCATCTTTCACCACCGCATCCTCTTTTAACTCCTCCACCAGACGCCGCCGCACTCGGTTCAACTCACCCAGTGGGATCATCACCTCACCTTCCAGCGAATTCTGCACCAAACCCAACTGGAATTCCGTTCCTCCCAACCGCCCCAACTGCCCGGCCAAAATCTCCTTGGTCAACGGGCGCTTCTCCGCTTTCTCAAGCATCACCTCACTTGCCACCTTCTTCCCTCGGCATTCCAAAACCAAAGGCTCCCCAGTCCTTCCTGAAACTCGAATCATCAAAGAATCCCCCCTCTCTTCCAATCGCCCACCTTTCCAACTCTTCTTCACTTCTTTCTCCAAACCCGGGTCGCTCGTCTTCCACAAACCCTGCCCCGCGTGCACTCGCTTCCAATTGATTCCCGATCGCCGATCGAAGAACAACCTCTTGCCCTCAACCTTCCAAACCATCCCACCCTGCTCGTCATTTCGATCCTCCCCCGCATCAAAGACAAAGCCGTCCCCGGGGTTAAGTGAAACCTTATTCGTTGCCAACTCAACCCAACCCTCTCCACGAGCCGCAATCTTGCCAGCCCACGCCCCACGCTTCTTCCCCCACTTCCCGTGAGTCAACCGGGGGTGATTTGTTCCCTCTAGCCATCCACTCGAAAGCCCCCGCGAAAACATCATTTCCAACGTATAACGATCCTTCTCAGTGATCTCGACTTCGTCCAACGCCTTGCGATAAACCCGCGTCACCGCAGCTACATACTCCGGCGACTTTAATCGCCCCTCGATCTTATAACTCGTCACTCCCGCTTTCACCAAATCGGGTATCACATCCACAGCCGCTAAATCCTGTGGACTCAAAAGATAACGCACCTCGCCCATCGGCACTGTTTCACCATCCACTACTAGCTCGTAAGGCATCCGACATGCCTGCGCACACTCACCACGATTCGCAGAGCGCTGTCCCAGACTCTCCGAAGTTAAACACTGGCCCGAATACGCCACACAAAGCGCCCCGTGCACAAAAACCTCCAAAGGCACCGCTCCTTTTTTCCGAACCCGCGTGATTTCCTCCACCGACATCTCCCGCGCCAAAACGGCTCGGTCTAAATCTAAAAAACCATCCACAAAAGCCAAGCCCTCCGGCGAGGTAATCGTCATCTGCGTCGAAGCATGTAACTCCATCTCCGGCGCAATCTCTTGCACCAACTTTGCCGCTCCTAAATCCTGAACAATGACTGCATCCACTCCGGATCGCGCCATCGTCTCGATCTGGTCCACCGCCCCCTCCAGCTCCGAGGGAAAAACAAGAGTATTAAAAGCCACGAATCCCTTCACCCCGTGCCGATGAAGAAAGTCCATTAATTCCGGCAGATCCTCTTCCGTGAAATTATCAGCCCGCATCCGCGCATTAAATTTGGGCAGCCCGAAGTAGATGGCATCCGCCCCGTTCGACACCGCCGCACGAGCACAATCCCAATTCCCCGCCGGAGCCAATAGTTCAGTCACGGATAAGTCCTAATCGCCCCAAATGCTGGAAGCAATACTAAGCCTCTATCCCCTCAAAGCCTCAAGAAGATCATTCTCCTTGCGGCTCTGCGTGAGGCTCCTCCTCACCGTTCCGCAACAAACAAGGTATGGGTAAACCTCTTCGCCTTTGGATAGGCCTTCGCTGGAATCGCCTCCACTTTCGAAAAAACCTTTCTCAGCAATCTTACAAATCCGGAGTCCTCGTGCGCCGACCAATAAACCACCCTTCCCTTCGGTCTCAAAGCCGTTCTCGCAATCTCCAAGCCCCGCCTTTGATAAAGCCGACCATTCCCCTTCTGCACCAACGGATCAGGACTGTTATCCACATCCAACAAAATTGCATCATACCTCCCGCCCGATTGCATGATCTTAAAAACATCCTTTTTCAATACCTCGACCCTCCCGTCATCCAAAAGCGCACCATTCACCTCCCGCAGGTAATCCCGATTCCAATCGATAATAATCTGTAGCAACTCAGCCACCTCCACATCCGAATCCGCCGAGACCAACTCCAGCACTTTCCGCAAGGTAAACCCAAACCCCAACCCCCCAATCAATACCCGCTGAGTTCGTCCCCCTGGGCCACAAGCCAATTCCGCCATCATTTGCTCGGATGAACAAGCCGTTGTGCTCATCAAGGGAACCCCACCTACCTTCAAAAAATACTCACCGTCATGCTCCTGCAGAAGCAAGGTTTCCCCATCGGGCGAGGTGCTGGCAGCGAGGTTGTTCGTCGGCTTCACGGCGAAGAGAGTAGTATTCCATCGACACATTGAAAGGCTTTCGAGACACTAGCAGTAAGCAATCATCACTCGCTCAATGACCAAGAAACGAATTATCTTCATTGTTTTCGTTCTCCTGCTCCTGCTTCATCAAGACAGCTGGAACTGGGATAACGCCAACCTCGTCTTCGGCTTCATGCCCGTGGGACTTTTCTACCACGCCTGCTATTCTCTCGTCGCCGCTCTTTTCTGGGGCATCGTTATGAAGGTCGCCTGGCCCACCGAGCTTGAAGAATGGGCGGAAGGTGGAGCCGACCAATCGGAAGGAGGCTCCAAATGACCACCGTCATCGTTATCGCGATTTATCTAGGCCTCCTTCTCGGGCTCGCCCTCTTTTCTAAGACCCTCTTTCGGGGAACTTCAAAGGACTATTTCGTCGCCAGCCACTCCATCGGCCCCTTCATGTTGCTGATGTCGGTTTTTGGCACCACCATGACCGCATTTGCTCTCGTCGGATCAACCGGAAAGGCTTTTGAGCGAGGCATCGGAACTTACGGCCTCATGGCCTCGTCGTCCGGACTCATTCACGCCGCCTGCTTTCTCCTGATCGGCATCAAACTCTGGGCCATCGGCAAACGCTATGGCTACGTCACCCAGATTCAATACTTCCGCGACCGCTTCGAAACCAAAGCCTTCGGATACCTCCTATTCCCAATCCTGGTCCTCCTTGTGATCCCCTATCTTCTTATCGGAATCATCGGAGCCGGCAAAACTATCGCCGGAGTCACCGGAGCAAAGATCACCCCAAAGGGAACCATCCCCGGCGTCTTTCCTGAGTGGACAGACAACGGAGCCATCCCCCCTTGGTTCACCGGACTTGTCATCAGCGCGGTCGTTTTGACCTACATCTTTGCAGGTGGATCACGCGCTGCTGCCTGGGCCAATACCTTCCAAACCATCGTCTTCATGATCATGGGAGTTCTCGCCTTCTATTTGATTTCGGATCGACTCGGAGGGCTCGGAGCAGCCATCGAACAGGCCAAGGACTCTCACAAAGTCCGCACCCTCTCAGAAGGAGGTGAAATCGGAGTCTCCCACTGGACCTTCCTCAGCTACATGTTCATTCCGCTTAGTGTTGGAATGTTCCCCCACCTCTTTCAGCATTGGCTGACCGCGAAGAGCGCAAAGAGCTTCAAGCTCACCGTCGTCGCACACCCCATTTGCATCGCCATCGTCTGGGTCCCCTGTGTACTCATCGGCATCTGGGCCACTGGTCTCTTCGACTCCGGAATTCCTAGCGGAGCCATCCTCGCCAAAACGGTCGGCGTACTCGTTAAAGACCCCATCATCGTGGGACTGGTCACAGCCGGCATTCTCGCCGCCATCATGTCGTCACTCGACTCTCAGTTCCTGTGCCTTGGCACCATGTTCACCAACGATATTGTTCTCCATCGTGCTAAAAAGGAATACTCCGACAAACAAATCCTCTTCATGGCACGGGGCTTCATCGTAGCCATCGTGGTTCTCACCTACATCGTTGCGCTCCTTCTCTATGAGAGAAGCGTCTTCGATCTTGCTATATGGTGCTTCTCCGGCTTCGCTGCTTTGACCCCTCTTGTTATCGCTGCCCTCTACTGGAAGCGCGCGACCAAAGTAGGAGCTTACTCCTGCGTCATCGCAGTCTTTATCAGCTGGCTCACCTTCTTCGCGATGGCAGGGTTCGGTGGCGAATACTTCGTCTTTGGAGGCATCGTCCCAGCCGCCATCATGTGGTTCATCGGAGCCGGCGCCATGATTATTGGCTCGCTCGTCTCACAACCACCTAGCGAAAAAACCCTCACCAAGTTTTTTTAGACGATAGCTAGACTTACCCGTAAATCATTTCAACCCCGGGGAACGCCCCGGGTTTTTTCTTGGTTCGACCCAATCGCTTCCTTGCCCCGATCCCCCGGATCACCGATACCCGCTTTATCCGCTCTTCTTTCTCAGCTTTGCGTCACCAACCTTCGAATGACCGAGCCTTGGAAAATTCCAAGTTCCATCCTTTCCCTGAGGCCCCCTAACAGCTAAACACCCGCCTCGCGAGATCGCATTCCTTCTGCAAATCAATGACCGCTGACAAAACTTCCCATACCAAAACCGCAACCTATTTGGCGGACATCCGTGAACGTGTTGGACGAATCGTCGTCGGTCAAGACGTGGTCGTTGAGCGCACCCTTATTGCTCTCCTGACCTCCGGCCATCTCCTCCTAGAAGGAATGCCCGGCCTTGCCAAGACTCTCCTCGTCAACACAATCTCTAAAGCGCTCCACCTCGACTTCCGTCGAGTCCAGTTCACGATCGACCTCCTCCCATCCGATATCCTTGGCACGGAAATTCTCGATGAAAAATCTGGCGAATTTCGTACTCATAAAGGTCCTATCTTCACAAACCTTCTTCTCACAGACGAAATCAACCGCGCCGCTCCCAAAGTCCAAGGTGCTCTTCTCGAATCCATGCAAGAGCGCAAAGTCACCCTTGGCGCGGAAACCTTTTCACTCCCGACTCCTTTCCTCGTCATCGCAACGCAGAACCCGATCGAGCAATCCGGAACTTTCGAACTGCCCGAAGCTCAGCTCGACCGCTTCATGCTCTGCCACCGACTCGGCTACCCCAAACCCGAGGAAGAAGAAGAAATCCTTCGTCGAAACCTCAAACTTGGCGTTGAAAAAAAGGGAGAAGGCGCTGTAGCTCGAACCGAATTTGACCTCGTCACCGACGACGCTGTCGGCACCCCACAAGACCTAGTCGACGCTATGGAAGCGACCCACGATATTCATGTCAGCGAAGTCTTACTGAAACACGTCGTAGATATCGTCGAGCGCACCCGGAAGCACCCCGACCTTGAAATGGGCTGCTCGCCTCGTGCCGGCATTTCTCTCCTCAAGGCCTCGCGCGCTCGTGCTCTCATTCACGGCCGTGACTATGCCATACCTGAAGATCTTTTTGCCCTTGCCGAAGACGTCTGTCTCCACCGCATTCGCCTTTCCTATGAGGCACTCGCCGAAGGCAAAACACCCCAAGCTGTTCTCCAGCAGATCCTCAACGATTCCATCTCTTAATCAGGGATAAGGATTTTCAATCCGCTCCTCAACATGGCGTTCTACGTCCGGATTTCAAATGCCCCTCCTCACCGACCAGCAAACCAAGCCACTCGATTCCCGCCAGTTCCTGCTCGCGGTGAAACGACTAGCCGATTCGTTGTCGTATGGCACGGATCGCTCCCCCTTTCTTGGTCAGGGTCTCGAGTATGTGCAATCGCGTCAGTATGTTCCCGGTGACCCAGTCAAATCCATCGATTGGCGCATCACCGCCCGCACTGGCAAAGTCCACGTAAAAGAATACGAATCACCAAAATCTCTTCCGGTATGGTTCATCGTCGATACTTCGGCCTCGATGGCTTTGTCATCAATCAAAGTCTCCAAGTATCAAATCGCCACCCAAATCGCAGGCGGACTCGCACTCGCCTCTATCGATCGCGTCTCACCCGTAGGCATTCTTGGCGCCGGCTCACGCGACCTCAATGTCAAACCTTCGCTGTCCCGCGAAACCATCCTGCAGTGGCTTCACGAACTCCGAACCTACCAATTTAATGAACCCACTCGCCTCGGTGAAAAGCTCCTCGCTCTCAACCCGTCACTTGGCGAAAGTTCACTAATATTCGTGCTTTCTGATCTACACGATCCCAGCGCCATACCAGCACTCAAATTACTAGGGCATCGCCATGACATTGTCGTCATCCCACTTCGTGATCCAGCCGAAGACTCAATTCCGGGAGCAGGCTTCATCCGTGGACGCGAAGTCGAGACCGGACGCGAAGCCACTCTTTCGGCGAAGAAGCAATTCACCTCTCTGGAAGCCCTCACCACCGCTCTCAAAAAAGCCTCACTCGATCATTTCCCCGTTCGTACTGACCAACCCTTCTTGGCATCTCTTCGCCTCTTCCTTCAATCTCGAAACCTTCTCTCCCGATGATGAAAGCGCTCTTATTCTTTCTCATCAGTAGCCTCTGGTCATTCAGCCAAACCAAGGCCCCTCTTGGGCTTCCCAAAACTCTCGAAGACCTCTACATTCCCGGCTCGAAGATCGAGGTCATCCCCCGAACCAACAATGAGTCCTCTCTCGTGATTCGAATTCTAGAGATCAAACCTGCGGCCAATGGCTTTCGCTATGATTTCGAAATCTACGCGCTTGATCCCGGGACCCACCGGATCGCGGAATTTCTGCGCTACGCAACTGACCGCAGCCCGATCAAAGACCTAGACGCCACCTTCGAGGTCACAACCACCCACCCTCTCGACACTCTTCCGAAACCTTCCGAGCCCGAACCTGTCGAACCCGAGAAACTCGGTGGCTATAAAAACCTCATCATCGTTCTCGGAATCTTTTGGCTGTTGATCTTCCTAGCCATCATCTTCTACCGCAAAAAACAAGGGACCGACTTGGTCGTGGAAAAACCACTCCCGACCCTGCACGAAAAACTTCAAGTGCTTGTCTCCGTAGCATCGCAAGGCGAAATAAACGACCAACAGCAAGCCAATCTCGAACGACTCATCCTCGGCCACTGGAAGGAGCAGATCCCTGAAATTGACTCCCTCACCCCCGCAAGAGCGCTCGTTGAACTCCGTAGTCATCCGGAAGCTTCACCTCTCATCTTGAAGCTTGAGGAATGGCTTCACGCTCCCAACACAAAACTTTCCCGCGAAGAATTCCTCCCCCTTCTCGCTCCCTACGTGGAGAAGTAATCGTTCAAGTCTCACTGTTAGGATTTCAAATTTTTAATGTCTTTCGCCCACCCCATAGTTCTCATCGCACTTGCGATTCCGATCCTTCTGATCGTTTTCCAATGGATCACGCGAACGCGAGCTCTTCCACTTCCATTCGACCACCAAAAAATGGCGGATCGCAGATGGCTGGGTGTGCTCCTGAATTCCGTCAACACTTTGCCTTATCTCATCTTGGCAACGCTAATTCTCATTGCTGCCGGACCACGAGCCTTCGAGAGGCCCAAGTCAGAACGCGAACTCACGAACATCCTCTTTTGCCTCGATGTTTCCGGCTCCATGGTCGCCAAATTTGGCGCGGGTGATCGCTATGATGCAGCAATGGGGTCACTTAATGAATTTCTCGACTATCGGGACGGCGATGCCTTTTCACTCATGGTCTTCGGGGGCGATAACCTCCGCTGGGTTCCGCTCACCACAGACGTCTCAGCCTTCCGAAATGCCCCTGCTTTCCTTCACCCAAGTAAGCTTCCACCCTGGTTTAACGGCGGGACTTTCATCGGCAAAGCCCTCAAACAAGGACAAAAAGAACTCCTCGCCTCGGAGAGTGGTGACCGCATGATCATTCTACTTTCGGATGGCGCTAGTTTTGATCTTTCGAATGGTAACGACGTTAAAATTGCTCGTGAGCTTGCAGAAAATAATATTGCCGTTTATGCCATCCATATCGGAGGAGGAGCACCTCCAGCCGAGGTTTCCGTAGTCGCCTCAATCACAGGCGGAGAGACTTTTGCCGCAGGCGATCCCGATGCCTTGAAGGCGGTCTTCCAGCGGATCGATGAAATGGCACAAGCCTCCCTTGTTCGACTCACACCTGATCCCGTCGACAACTTCGAGCCTTATGTCATCACCGCCCTCTCCCTTGCCGGAGTTTACCTCCTCACTCTCTTCGGACTTCGCTACACCCCTTGGTAATGTTCGTTCCCATTCTCGTCGCAGCAACTACTGCCATCCTCGCGACTGGTGCGGAGGTGCTTCACTCCCTACGAATCAGGAAGGTTCGCCACCTCGCTTTTGGACCCACCGGGAGCTTTTCAGCCCTCACCATTCTTTCGCCCGTCCTTAGAGTTCTTTTCCTCGGCGGCCTAGCTTGGGCGCTCACCACACTCTACTTATTGGAACCAAAAGCACATCGTTCTTCGGTCAAAGAGATCGAGTCGAAGGAACGACGCCACCTTCTTCTTGTGCTCGATGTTTCTCCATCGATGAAACTAAAGGACTCCGGAGAAGATTCCGGCCTAACCCGAACTCAACGTAGCTCCAAGCTCGTTCAATCACTGCTGAAACGCACTACCGACGACAAACTCCACATCACGATGGTCGCGGTTTACAATGGCGCAAAACCAGTCGTCCAAGAAAGTCGAGATCTTGAAGTCATCCTTAACTTTCTCGACGGGATGGATATGTCCTCAGTTTTTCCAGTAGGAAAAACTCGTCTCTTTGATGGACTTGAGGAAGCTGCTAAAATCGCACGCGAGTGGCCATCAAATTCCGCCACCCTTCTTCTAGTCAGCGATGGCGACACCGTCCCCGCAACCGGGATGCCTAAAATGCCCCCTTCAATCGACGGTGTTCTTGTGATGGGTGTGGGAAACCCGACCAAAGGCTCTATGATCGACGGTCGACAGTCGCGGCAGGACGTTGGCGCCTTGCAGCAAATCGCCTCTCGCCTTGGGGGGCAATATCATGACGGCAATATGCGCCATGTGCCCAGCTCCGTGCTCAATGATCTAGGCTCACTCAAGGCTGACGGGGAAGGTCTCAAGCTCACCCTTCGTGAATATGCGCTCATCACTGGAGTGAGCTCCGCACTTGGCCTGGCGATTCTCCCCCTCCTTCTCTACTTCCTTGCCTCTCCCTTTAAACCTGGCACGTCTTAGCCAATCTCAGTTAGGAAACTGCACTTTTTGATTTGGCTTTAAAAGCCCCTCGGGCGCTGGATGGTCTTTCCCAAAGACAAAGAGTGTGCCTGGGTCAATTAATTCGACCTTTAATTCGTCCGCCAGCTTCCGGTCCAACTTAAACTGTTCCGCCACAAAGTCATAAAGAGCCATTCGCTTTGACTTCCCGTAATCATGCTTCTCCTCAGGGAGATGAACATTCTTCACCTTATCCTCTTTCCCGTAAAGTTGGTAGATCTTCCGAAGAAATGGATATTCTAGAGTCGCGGTATGTTTGGTCCAGTCATCGCCATTTGAAACAAGCAACTGCGGCTTGGGCGCAAACAGTGCTGCGATCTCGGCATTATTTGTGACATGAGTTTTACGAACGTGAACCGGCAAACCACTCTCACATCGACACCCACCAAAAAAATGGCAGGACACCATGACACACGGCGCTGAAAGAGTGATTCGATCATCAAGGGCCGCAACCAAAAACGACTGCGTCCCACCACCCGAAGCTCCCGTCACACCCACCCGTTTCCGATCAGCACCCGGCAACTCTAGCAAGTAATCGAGAGCTCTAACCGAATTCCA
>Ga0315322_10000328_pt1 | contig 34486 bp, 29 predicted proteins | sample M110021515metaG_FD_203461 | JGI IMG/M metagenome (GOLD analysis project Ga0315322, IMG submission 203461) | Ammonia-oxidizing marine archaeal communities from Monterey Bay, California, United States - M1 100m 21515 | ecosystem: Environmental > Aquatic > Marine > Intertidal zone | place: USA...
GACCAGCGAAAATATGAGCACCATGGTGACAATCGGTGGAACCTGTCGCGCGTAGTCGCCCCAGTTCCCGTCGAAAAACATCATGGGTAGGAAGGCCACCACCGTTGTTAGTGCGCCGAATGTGACCGGTGTTGCAATCTCTTTGGTGCCTTCGATGGCAGCCTTCAGTGGGTCGATTCCTTCGCTGATTTTGCAGTAGACATTCTCGGCAGTCACAATGGCATCGTCGACGACAATCCCGGTCACGATGATGAATCCAAACAGGCTCATCACATTGGCTGTCAATCCAAACCAGGGCATGAAGATCGCCGCGCCGGCAAAGCTGACTGGAATTCCGATCACAATCCAAAATGCGACCGCAGGACGGACGAACAAGCCCAGGATCAACAACACAAAGAGACCGCCCAGAGCCAATGCCCAAGTCAATGTGCTCAGACGCTGACGGATGGCAATCGATTGATCGTCCCAGATCTCCAAGCGGATTCCTTCTGGAAAGATAGCTGGGGTTTTGGCAATGTAGTTGCGAACCGATTTTGCGATATCAAGGGCGTTTTCATCGCTCACCCGCATCACTTCCAGCAGTAGGGCCGGACGCCCGTTGTAGTACAGCCGAGGTTGTTCCTCGCTAAATCCATCGGTGACCTTCGCCACGTCACCGACTCGGACTTCGCCGCCTCCGACCGAACGAAGCGGAATCTGTTCAAACTCTCGACTTGTAAACGCCTGCCCGTCGGTACGTATGATAAACGTCCCGCTATTGCTGTCGATCGCTCCGGCGGGAAGGTCGATCGAAAAGTTTCGGATTGCGTCGGCAAGTTCTCGAAAGCTGAGGTCATACGCTAGCAGTTTTTCCACATCCGTCTCGATGCTGATCTCAGAATCGAGATCTCCTTGCAGGACAACCCGGCTGATGCCGGGCATCTCTAGCAGGTCACGTTGGACCTTATTTGCAACATCGCGAAGCTCACGTAAAGAAAGATCACCGGTGACTGCAATTTCCAAAATTTCGTAATAGTGAGCCGACTCGGGGATGTAGATTCGTGGCGGTTCGGTTTCGGCAGGAAACGTCGTGATCCTATCGACACGCGCTTTGATGTCGTCAAGTAGGTCGCGTCGGTCTTTTCCTCGAGTAGCCCGCACCCAAATCCAAGCGCCCCCAGGAGATCCCTCGGCGTTGATCGATTCGATGCCGTCGACACCTTCCAACGCTTCTTCGATAGGGATCAGAATTGCACGCTCAATGTCTTTACCTGTGGCGCCCCGATAGGCCATGCGAATACTGATGCCGTCCCAACTGAGGGCCGGGGTGACCTCGAGTGGAACCTGTGTCAGAGCAACAAACCCGCCCGCGACCAGAATCAAGATCATCAGGAAGTTTGCTGCGATCCCATTGCGGGTGAACCAACCAATCATGGAGTCGGGCTCCCGGCCGCCGGTTGACTTGCCAGAGACTCTGTCTCGACTTCTGAGATGATGTCGACAACGGCACCTTCGGGAGCATAGACCAACATGGTCGTCGCCACAAAATCACCTGGCCGTATGCTTGGGTCGCGAACGATCACGTAATTGTCATCCGACCACAGCGGATCAATATTTCGTGTGCTTAACTTTTTCGTTTCGGCATCGATCAAATGGATCTGGTTCAGAGATCGGACCGAAGCCCTCGGGATGGTGATGACGCTTTCTAAATTTTCACCGCGAATCGTGGCACTCACAGGTTGGCCGATACGCAATACTGAGCCGTCGCGATGGAGACCAAAGGGGTCAGGAATTCGAGCGATTGCAAACAATTCAAGTGAATTAGGATCAAGTGCTCCCTCCGTACGAACGATTTGACCGCTCCACTCAGCCTCGCTGTTTGGATTAATGGCATCGCGGAGCGTGACGTCCAATGGCGGATCGCTTTCACGTTCCGGAAGATTCAAGAAACGTAATTCTCGCGTCGCAACGGGCAGCCGCACCTCGGCGTAATCGACTGCAAAGATGTCACCCAATGTCGTTCCGACTGTGATCAATTCACCGAGGCCAATTGCCTTGGTAACCACGCGACCGGCGAAGGGAGCGACAATGTCGGTACGTTCCAAATCTCTTTCGGCTTGTTCTAAATTTGCCTTCGCGACCTCGACATCGTTCTCGGCCTGAAGAAGCAGCGAACGAGATGCTTCCAGCTCAGCCAAAGATGCACCATCTTGCGAAGCAAGTTTTTCCATCCGATCTTTGGCGGTCGTCGCTAAATCAAAGGCGGCCCCGCTACGGCGAACTTCCTGCTCTGCGATCCGAATCGCTGTCTTGTAGTCCCGGTCGTCAAGCTTCAGTAAAACATCACCCGCCGAGAAAAAACGGCCAACTTCGAACTCAGGATTAATCTTGACAACACGCCCAGTCACTTCGGCTGATAGCGTCACCTGGTTATGCGGGCTCATCAATCCATGGGTCTCGATGTGCACTTGGTAGCTGCCGATTTCCAAGGGCTGCACACGAGTTCGGACTTGGGTTGGCTCAGGTGGTTCAACAACTTCCTCTTCCATGGGAATAGAGAGCTGACGAAATCCGTACCATCCACCGCCCAGAATGCAGGCAGGCAGAATGAGACGTACCAGTAACGCGGCAAACCTTTGTGTCATGTTCATGGGGGCAAGCAAGCGGGGCACGTTTCGGTTGACGGCACCCGGCTGTAGGTGGGGAGCAAAAGAGAGTGGGATGCGGCGGATGGTAGCGGTGGAGGCGACGATGCCTATCGAAGTAATGAGAGACTACGGAAACTCATGTGGGTCTCGCTCATCCTTGGCCGTTGGTTCCACGCGGTCTCGCAAACGTGCCTCGTTATCGAGATTGCCTGTTCGCTCTCGAAAACGGCCATTTGCTGCGAAAAAAAACCGTATTGACGAACGTTCCGCGAGAAATTCACCATCCCAGACATGATAGCTGCTCGCCAACCGGATGTCACTTGTCAGTTGACCTCCGATCTCATGAAAATCTGCGTCAAAACGAGGATCGCAACCGGGGCTGACCTGAGCCAAGTCGTCCACCCACCTTGTTGTTTCTTTTCTGCAAGGGCGTTTTTGTCGGGCATCCTCATCATTGATTTCGCACGCGTGCTCTGAAGCCACTGCAGCGAATCGTCTTGGTCCGAATGGGATTCTTTTTGCCGTGTTAACGCAGATACCGTCGGCAAGCAGGCTGGCCGCGGAAAGGGATTTCGCGAGGAACCACCACTATTTCCCCGATTGAACAAGTGAGAATCCAAATGTCGATGCGGTCGCATGGTCGGCGGCTGGTGGAAGCAATCATCCAACAAGAAAAGTGTCGGAGATGCACCGGTACAAATATCTGTTTGAGCAAGTTGTCTCGTTTGAGAATGTGTTGGCTGCCGCCCTTGAAGCCTTGCGAGGGAAACGCTGGTGTGAGCCCGGCGCATCGTTCTACGCAGATTTGGAGCGGCGGGTGGTCGATCTGCAAGCGGAATTATCGGGCGAGGTTTATCGTCCCGGCGAGTACCATTATTTCCGGATCCATGAACCGAAAGAGCGATTGGTGGTGGCCGCACCGTTTCGGGACGGAGTGGTGCATCATGCGATTGTGCGAGTCATCCAGCCCATTTTCGAGCGGCGGTTCATTGAAGACGCGTACGCCAGCCATCCCGGTAAGGGAACGCATGCGGCAATGCGTCGGGCATCGCAATTCGCCCGGCGATTTGATTACGCGCTTAAGTGCGACGTACAGAAGTACTTCCCCAGCATCGATCATGGCGTCTTGATGTTCTTGGTCAGTCGAGTCATCGGCGACGATCGTCTGTTAACGCTGATGACGAAGGTATTGGAGACACATCACGACCTTGTGCGGCAAGAGTGGTCCAGCGGCGGCGACTTCTTCGAAGTGCGGCTGCGTAAGTGTGGATTGCCGATTGGAAATCTGACGAGCCAGTTCTTTGCCAATGTTTATTTGAACTCGCTCGACCACTTCGTGAAGCACGAGTTGCGACTGAAAGAGCAGGCTCAGCGCGTCTAGAACGAGCTCGCATCGCTGCACTTGCGCATGCACCCTGACAAATATCGTTTGCTGCACACTCGTAGCGGTGCCGACTTTGTCGGATTTGTGGTCCGCAGGGACGGCCGCATTCGCGTTCGAGCCGCAACCGCTCGTCGTTATCAGGCGAAATTCTGGGCAATGCGGTGGGAGGTGGGACAGGGACGTTTGCCGCCAGTAAATTTGACTACGAGCGGGCGGGCTTGGGTGGCACATACAAAACACGCGCAAAGTTTGGGTCTACGTCGAGCGGTGTTGAGCCGCAGACGATAGGGAGGGGAATCGGGATCAAGGGTTCGTCGAATCGGAACGACAACAACCCGGCGAACGTGAACAACAATAACGGTTTTCGTGTCACAAGCCCCGGTACGGTGTGCGGTGGAAGCAGACTGTTTGGGCCAGAATCGTTGGGGTCGTCAAAACGGCTCCAGCGGCCGTGCCCACACAGGGACTACCCGATTCTCCAGCGCGCCGGCGGACTTGTTGGTGGGCGAATAACGTGGTGTGCGGTGGTGGTGAGTAGCCTTGGCGAAAGACGCCACCGCACCGCTTTTGTCAAAGTCGCGTGGGCGTCTTGATGCAGTGGGATGGATTCGCGGAGGACGATTGGATGAAACGTCGATGCGGATAGGATGCGGATAGTTAGTCTAATTGGTTTCGATGGAATTTTGTGACGCTGACAGCGTTCGATCCCACACAATGCCGAGTGTTGACTTACAGGTCACCACAGTTCAAGTCTTAAATGCAAACCCAAAGCGACCTCGCTAACCTGTGCGGTCTAAATCAGACGACAGTGAGAGAACGCAGGTGGGGGTGTTCGAACGTTTGGCTTGATGAGGATGTTCAATGCCGTCCCGCACTGAGCAACAAAGAGAGTCGCTTGAGACCAAGCAACGCCATAACGGTTTGTCAAAACGGAAATTGATGAACTTTATCCTCCCCGATCGGTAGCGGATCCACACTTTCGACCGTCTGCAACGGAATGTCACCGTATACGTGCGGAAAGAGAACACCATCGGAAGAAGTTTCCCAACGCAAACTTTCACCCAGACGATCTCCATCCAACGAAACCAAGACCAAGTCATCCTGATTGGCAAAATATTTGGCAACCACTTCTTTGACTTGGTCAGGTGCGGAAAGGTGGATGAAGCCATCCTCGAGGTCGATCCCAACGCCTCGAAACGTGCCGTCGAGTTCCGCTTGCTGCCAAGCATCTGCTGAAAGCACTTTGTACAATGTGTTCGGAGCGGACTGCTCCGCTGATGCTTGTATCGGTTCGTCCGTTGCGGCTTGCTGTGCCTGCTGAGTTTTTCCACATCCAGAGGAACACAGCACAAGCAGCGCGAGTGAAAACAGGGTGGTTCGGTAGTACGTCGATACTAGCATTGGTTGTTCCTGCTCTTGTGTTCGTGCTACTTCTTGATGTTTCGTTTGCTCTGGGGATCAAGGGTTGCTTGGACCAAATCTTTGACACTCGTGCCACGAGGTCAAAGACTTAGTTGCTATGAGTCATTCTCATCAGTTGCCGGCTTTCGAGTCGGGGAATTTCCACGATCCGTCGAGGAGTTCCTTTCTCGGTTGATACATTCGAACGATGTAATTCCATCCTGGAGTGATGGGTAGATAATTCGAGTTGCTTGGGTCACCCCCAAAATGAATTGTCACCGAACCATCTTGATTTTTTTCCGCAGTGACATTGTTAATTGAATACGCGTCCAGGCTGTTCTTCTTTCTGGAGAGAAAATTGGCAACGTCGAGCATTGCCGTAAGATTAGTTTAGGTTCGGTCGAACCGAGGATAAGATTGCAGAATTGGATTATCACCAGTTGGACATACTGGATTTCCAGCGTAGTCAGTTTGCTTTACTTCGTACACCTACACCGGAAAGCCACGGGGCCACAAAAGGCCACTGCTGATCGCGTTTGTACGTTGGACACCGCAGTGAAGGTTTTTCACAACCAACTCCACGTTGCAAGAATCGGTCAGTTTGACTCCAACTCAGACCACCGAAAAGCGACCTTGCTAACTTGCGAATCGCAATTCAGCGAGAGTCAGAGAGTAGAGCCGGTGGGGTTCGCAACCTGGCGTGGTTTGGCCGATTAAGAGTGGCGACGAGCTGCAAATCAGAGAGTCGTGCAGGACCAAGCGTTGCCACAAACGGCGTTATGACACGGTTTTTAGGATCTTGTGCCAACAGCCCTTGAGAGTCAACTCGCGGTGCGTGGTCGGAAGATGACCAGGCAAAGTACCCCCGGCGGGATTCGAACCTGCGGCCTGCGCGTTAGGAATGCGCTGCTCTATCCAGCTGAGCTACGAGGGCGTTGCGTCAGTAGCCTATCATGCCTCCCCGCTCTGTGACAACGAGACAGGAATACCCGATTGCGACCTCGACTGAATTTTTGCATCAGACCTGCGAGTTTGACCATGATTTGGCATTCTTGACGGCCACCATTTGGTCCCCTGCTGATGTTTAAACGGTCCTGAACAGCCGTTGACCGGCACTGTTGCTGAATCTTACCCCTGTTCCGTCGACAGATTAGAGTGGGGCTAGAACTTTGCGTTTCGGGAAAGTTGTCTTGGGAAATTCGAGGGCTGGTGAGTCGGCGGTCTTGTATTCCCCAAGCTCAACCAAGGGTTGGCGGAGCGAACATGCATCCTGACATGATTTTGAATCACGCCTTAAGATGCTGAACACAATGCAATGCAACACGATCAATCGTGAATAGCTGGCAACCACTTGTCACAGGCCATGAATGGAATGAATGAAGAGACCCGTAATTCCGTCTACCGCATCTTGGACGCGTCAGCGAATCGCGCTGGTGAGGGTCTTCGTACGCTGGAGGAGATCGCCCGATTTGTTTTAGATGATTCCAAATTGACATCTGAACTCAAGAGTCAACGACATGGTCTCGCGGGTGCCTTGAAATCGATCTCGCGTTTTTCTCTGCTGCGAGCTCGTAACACGTGCGAGGATGTGGGCACCGAAATTACCGGAACAGGAGAATATCTGCGGGCCGATCTGGCGGATGTCGTCGCTGCAGCCGCTGCTCGAACGCAGCAGTCTTTCCGTGTTTTGGAAGAATATACAAAAACGATTGATCCTGAGATTTCTGCAGAGTTGGAACAGATCCGTTACCGCTGCTACACAGCGTGTGCAGCGATTGAGCTTCGTGTTGTGACTCACAGCGAAAATTGCCGTTTGCATTCGTCCAGTCTGTATGTCTTGATGAGTTGTGGTAGCAGCCACTCCAATTTTCAAGCAAAAGTTGAAGAGCTACTCGTTGGTGAGGCAGACGTTATCCAGTTGCGAGATCGAAGTGCTGATGATCGAACGCTGATTAGCCGGGCACGAGCGGGTACAGAAATTGCCCGCCGATTGGGCAAAGTCTTTATCATGAATGATCGTGCTGACCTTGCGTTGGCTGCGGATACGGACGGGGTGCATGTTGGACAGGAAGAGCTGCCAGTTGCTGATGCTCGAAGGATCGTTGGAAATCGCCTCGTGGGCGTCTCAACCCATTCAATTCAACAGGCTCGTGATGCGGTGAAAGATGGGGCAGACTACATCGGATGCGGACCGGTCTTTTCCAGCAAGACTAAGTGCTTTACAGAATTCGTGGGAACTGAGTTTTTAACTCAGGTGGTTGACGAAATTCAGATTCCTGCTTTCGCGATTGGTGGCATCGACCTGACAAATGTTGATCAGGTTGTTCGCAGCGGAATGCATCGCATTGCAGTCACCGGAGCGATTCGTGATAGCGATGATCCCGTCGGAGTCGCCCAGCAGTTGAAGTCGGTGTTGAATGCTGCTGTTGCGGCGGCTGGCCAACCCGAAGATCCTCGATGAAAAAGAGACTTTGGAGTTCGACGGTCATGAATAGCACAACACATGATTCACACACAGTTGGACAGGGTTCCATCATGCGGGGATCGCATCTTGTTGGTCGAAAGCAGTCCAACCAATTCAGCTTCTGGTGCTGTGTCGTAGCGATGATGTTCTGCCACTCAGGCTGTTCGGCTGTCGAGGTACCACCCCAAGATAATCAGCGACAAGATAATCAGCGAAACACCAAGAATGAAAAGGTCACCCAACAGCAAGCTGGCAATCAGGTGTATCTCGATGATAAAAGTGTTCCTGAAAGCAGTGGGTTGGCGAGTTCCTTGCGCCGCGAGGGATACTTTTGGACTCACAACGATTCAGGAGATGGGGCGTCGTTGTATGCCTATGACAAAACTGGTCGCCGTACAGCCAAGGTAAAGCTCAAGGACGTTAGTTCAAACGATTGGGAGGATTGTTGTACCTTCTCAAGTGGTGGCAAAGCTCGATTGCTGATCGCAGATTGTGGAGACAATGATCGGCAACGATCCAAGATTCACTTATTCCTGCTTGATGAGCCTGATCCACGTGAGTCAGATACGATGAAGAAGGTGAGTCGCATCACAGTACGTTATCCCGATGGGGCTCACGATTGCGAGGCAGTCGCTGTCGATAGCGTCAGGCAGCAGATTGTGCTGTTGACCAAGAGTTTTCTTCCGCAGTCAGGTGTTTACGTTGTTCCGTTGCCGGGCCAATCAAAAAAAGAATTTGACGTAACCGTCACGGCGACCAAGATTGCCACCCTTGTCTTGCCATTGGTGACCGCGGCAGACTTTGATGCGTCCACTGGAGATCTGTGGGTGACTAATTACCTTCAGGCTTTTCGTTTTCGTGCTTCGCAGCGAAGGCAACCGCTCGCACTACAATTCAAGCAACTTCCAGATGCATTTGATTTGCCCAAGTGGCGGCAGGTCGAAGCTGTCGCAGTGGATCAACATCAAAACGTGTGGATTACCAGCGAGGGGACACCAACACCTCTGGGGCGATTGGTGTTGGAACCGTCTGACAAACGCAGCAAAGGTCCGGCCAATCCAGCGAACGACGAAACGAGGAATTGAATCATGACTTACGAAGTCGAGCAAAAATACCATCTGCAGGATTTGGAGTCATTTGAAAAAGCACTGCACGGCTGTGCCGCGGTTGAAGCAGCAATCGAGCATCATGCTGATACGTATTACAACCATCCATGCCGTGACTTTGCTACCACGAATGAAGCTTTTCGCATCCGCCGCATCGGGGATGTTCCCATGATCACCTACAAAGGGCCAAAGCTACCGGGAACGGTCAAAGCGAGGCGTGAAATGGAGTGGCGTTTGGACCCGGGAGATCAAGACGGAACTCAGACAGCCGAGTTGTTGGAGCATCTGGGTTTTAATGAAGTGGCGACCGTGAGAAAAACACGACGTCCCTTCTGTGCTCGTGATACCACCGGGCCATTTGGGGTAGTGATTGACGAGGTTCAGGGATTGGGATTCTTCGTCGAGGTGGAGGTCATGGTCGAGAATCAGGAAGATGTTGAGCAAGCTCGTGCCAAAATTGAGATAATTGCTGGGCAGTTGGGATTGCAACAGCCCGAGTCGCGTAGCTATTTACGGATGGTTTTGGAAGAAAACCTGCCGAACTGATTGATTTCGGTATGCTGCTGTGCTTATGCTCGTGCAAATCCTATAGCAGCCTGATATGTCCTATCCCCCCCGGAGAATCAAAGTATGAAAAGCTTCATGACGTTTTTGGCTATTTGTATCGTCGCTGGGGCGACGGTCGTGGCTGCCGATGTAGATCTGAAAAACGTGCAGTGCGTCGTAGCCAATAAGCCAGCATCTGCAGGTAAAGCCGCAGATTACAAAAATGCAAAGGTCTACTTTTGCTGTGGTGGTTGCGCTGGCAAGTTTGCAGCCAATACCAAGAAATTTGCAGAACGCGCGAATCACCAATTGGTAGCGACGAAGCAGTACACCCAAAAAGGCTGCCCTTTCAGTGGTGGTGAAGTGAAAGCCGGAAAAATGATCAACATTGCAGGCACCGAAGTTGGGTTTTGCTGCGACGGCTGCAAAAATAAAGTGGCCTCAGCCAAGGACGATGAAGCTCGAATGAAGCTCGTGTTTTCCGACAAAGCATTCGGAAAAGGCTTCGAGAAAAAAGCCAAGAAGGCCAGCAAGTGAGTTGATCAATAACTTTGTTCACATTCGAAAAGCCGGTGGATCCAGTGGGTCTGCCGGTTTTTTTATTGAAAAGATGGGTCGGTTTTTGCCCGAAGCGTCTGTGGCAGGCCTCAGAGGGAACTGATCCAAGGCCGCCCGTTTGTGCCCTCTTTCGTGAAACTTGTGTACCAGGGACTTTCGCTGAATTGCCACGGCACTGCTGGATTTGCATCCTTTTAGGGCATAATTCGGTCGTCCTGTGCAGGCTGGGACTTCCTTCAACGTAATACTGACGTGACAATGAGCTTGCAGTCAATTTACTGACGCCAGCCGATTTCAGTCCTGAGACCCGCATTCTGCTCCTGAATTCACGTAACCGGGTAAACCGCCTCAACCATGTACTTGCGACTCGCTCAAAGATTCTTGAAAGAAACTGACAAACGTTTGCTTTGGAAAGCGGCGTGGACTTTGGGTGCGCGAGGGCTGTGGAGTGTTCACCGACACAAACGCCGATTGAAGAAAGGTGAATTCTTCCCACCGTTTCTCTACATGTCAGTGATCAACAGTTGTAATCTGCGTTGCCAAGGCTGTTGGGTTGACGTTGGAGCAAAGCAAAATCGTATCGAAGTTGATGCTGCCAATAAGACGATCGCTGAAGCCAAGGCGATGGGCAACAGCTTTTTTGGCATCCTTGGTGGTGAGCCCTTCATGCACAAAGATCTGATGAAGATTTTTGAAGCCAACCGGGACGTCTATTTTCAGGTGTTCACGAATGGACATTTCATTACCGACGAGGTTGCTGCTGAACTACGTCGCCTCGGTAACGTTACGCCGCTCATTAGCGTGGAAGGCACTGAAATTATCAGTGATTCTCGACGTGGTCGTGCCGAGGTATTGAATCACACGATGCAAGGGCTGGAAGCTGCGCTTCGCAACAAACTGCTGGTTGGTGTATGTACCAGCGTGTGCAAAAGCAACATTGATGACCTTGTTAACAATGCTTGGGTCGATCGTCTGATTGAGATGGGGGTCATGTACTGTTGGTATCACATCTATCGTCCGGTTGGACCTGAGCCCAATCCACAGTTGGCGTTATCCAGCGAGGAACAGCGGCGTGTGAGGCAGTTCGTTGTTGATACCCGTGCCACGAAGCCAATCATCGTGATCGACGCTTATCATGATGACGCAGGAAACGCACTCTGCCCGGCAGCCACAGGATTCACTCATCACGTTGGACCGTGGGGCGACATTGAACCTTGCCCCGTCATCCAGCTTGCAACAGATTCCATCCACGATGAAAAACCATTGGCTCAAACCATGAATGAGTCGTCGTTTCTGCGTGATTTTCGCGAGCTGACGGCGCAACACACGCGGGGATGTGTGATCATGGAACGTCCGGACCTGTTGATTGAATTGGCTGAGAAGCACAACGCTCGTGATACGACGGTCCGCACTGAGGTGATCGACGAACTGAAGAAAGTGACCCCCAGGAGAAGTCAGTTTCAGCCAGGTGACGAAATACCGGAAAGAAGCTTTGTTTATCGCTGGGCAAAGAAATACGCGTTCAATGACTTTGGAACCTACTCAAAGCATTTTGATGTTTCACAGTACGAAGATCCTGATGCGGTCGAGGTGCCTAGCTCGGGGGGGGCTGGCAATAAGCACAGTGATCTGCCGATTATCTCGAACTAGTTTCACGCCAAGAGAGTTTCTTGGTGAGACACGAATTGCGCGGGTCTAGTCTTTACGGTGACCAGCCAACTGTCTTATAGGTGGGTTGAGTTGATGGCACGGGACTGCGGTGCACCATTCGGTGGCGCCCGTGCTTCATGTGAGATAGCAGGAAAGGATCTCGGCGTGACCCAGCAGGCTGAAGTGATCGATGGCGGAATTGCGATGGCAACCGAAGCAGCCATTTTGCAGCTCGGTGAAGGTGATTTTTCAGGTTTGAAGGATTACGCCACCCAGCATCTCGGGCCGGCGCTCATGTATGCCGCCTTGGGATTGGCTATTGTCTTTGTTGGGTATCTGCTTGCTCAATATCTGTCCAAGGTGATTAGCCGGCCAATTTGTCGTCGTGTTGATGAGACCCTTGGTAAATTTGTCGGTAAGCTGATCTTTTATTGTGTGTTGGGCAGTATCACTGCAGCCGTGCTTTCCAAGTTGGGAGCGCCTCTCGGGGGTTTGGCTGCGATGCTGGCTGCCACAGGCTTTGCTGTGGGGCTGGCATTTCAGGGAACACTCAGTAATTTTGCCGCAGGTGTGCTGATGTTGGTGTTCCGTCCATTCAACGTGGGTGACGTCATTACTGCTGGTGGAGTCACCGGAAAAGTAAATGAAATTGATCTGTTCAACACAACCATCGATACGGCTGACAATCGGCGGATCATTGTGCCCAACGGAGCAATTTCGGCGGGCACGATCGAAAATGTTTCCTTTCATCCCCATCGGCGAATCGAAGTCGTGGTGGGGGTGGATTACAACGCAGATCTGTCGGAGACGCGTTCGGCACTACAAAGAGCTGCGGATGCTTTAAAGTCTCTAACCATATCGGGGGAAGGACGCGGAACGGCGGTCATTCTGGCTGGTTTGGGAGACAGTGCTGTGGAGTGGAAAGTTCGTGTCTGGGTCGCGGTCTCTGATTATTGGCCAGCTCAGGAGTGTTTACTTGGAGCAGTGAAGCAGAATTTGGATTCTGTGGGGATTTCAATTCCGTTCCCCCAAATGGACGTTCATTTTGACCAAACCGATTCGGCGGAATCGTCACCGCGACGCCCGCGTACGCGGCCGTTGCGGCGAGAAAATAGCGACCCTTTTTCTGCTCCGACGGCCGTTGCACGCCCTTAGTCGTTGCAGGGCAAGCAGTTAACGTGGTTTTGGTAAAGTCGCCGAAAATCGGTTTCCAGCATCAAACTTGGGGCGTGTCTTCGTTATTATGGCCCGCACACAAGATGCGATTGCGTCTTGCTTCTGCAGGCTGAAACTGCGGCAGTAATATTGAATTTGCAGACGAGACAGGGATGGCTGGGGAGACACGTTGCAATGTGGCACACGAGTCGTGGAGATCGAACACTTCAAGGTGATGAAGCAACCTTGATACGTGAAGCCATCGATACGATGGTAGATGTGCTTTCTTTGCACATGGATGATGATCCCGCGGGCGGTGTCATTTGCGAGTCCGGAATCGCAGTCTTTGATCAGCTTACCCCATCGCAGCGAATCGCTTTGCTGCATGACGCGGCAACTCATTTGCTCACTGACATGGGTGACGCCCCACGGCTTTCCGCGCCGCTTGAAGCGACGATTGCCGCCATCTTCAAAGACGTTCGCGATCACGTGGCAATCGAGGTTGATTTTCCGCAGTCAACGGAACATGCCAGATGGGTTGAGCGACCAGGTTGGCGGCATCTTGTAGCCTCTGCATTTCACTCGGTCACTATTTCGGAAGGTGACTTCGAGTACTTGGACGAATTACCCCTGGAGGCTTCCGGCGATCTGCACCAGTGGGAGCATGTGATCGACTATCTGGCCGACGCGATTCTTTGGGATCGCGACTTCGAATTGTCTGGAACCTTTCTCGATATGGATCCAGAAATTCTGCGGGAACGCAGGCAGATCTTGGGGATTGATGATGATTATTACACTCAGGTTGCGCCCGACCCACGCCCTGCTGAGGTTGCTGAGCTCGTATCTGCTACACGCAAGATTGTGCGTCAAAAGCCGAGGTGAATTCTCGCTTATCAGCGTGTTGGGCTCGGGTGTGAATTGGCATTCCCTGATTTTCGGCAACAATCAATCTTGCTATTAATCTCGTTTGGTAGGCACACTACGGTGGCGTGGCAGACCGTCCACAATCCGCCGATCGCGTACGTCGTATCCGCAGGGAAGCAGTAGCCGTCGATCATGTTTTTACAAAAATCACTGCTGTCGTTTTTACAAAGAGTGCATTGCAGCAGTACGCACCACTACTTTGCGCTGGATGCTTTACCGCTTGTCCAGACGCCTGCTGGCCAGCGTTTGGTGAGAGTCCTGCTCCGGCATCATCGACGCTATCTGCTGGGGGCGACAGATCCTGATACTCGTTTTCGCGACTACCAGAATCATGTGATACACGTCAAAGATGGTTATTGGGGTGGTGCACCACGCATGGCGCACAAGTGGTACGACCGGATGCAGCGTTACCTACGGACCAACCGCTTCTCTGATGCTGCTCATGCCGCAGGTGTTCTGAGCCACTATTTCACCGACCCTTTCCAGCCCTTGCACACCGAGCATTCTGCGCTGGAAAAGGTTCTGCACCGCCCGATCGAACAGAGCATTTATCGAGCCTACTCTGAGATCTACCAACTTTGGCGTGGCAGCGAGATGGAAGTGATCTTTCAGCTATCCAATCGCGTTAGTTGGCTGGGTGAATCGATGTTGCATGGATCACAATATGCGAACCGAAAATTCGGTGTTCTGCTTGATCAATACGATCTGATGAACGCGGTTGAGAATCCGCGAGCAGGTTTAAATTTGGAGGCCAAAAATTCACTCGCTGAACTATTTGGGCTGGCGATCACTGGCTGGGCGCGAGTGTTGGAGCGGGCAGCCCAACAAGCAGAGCATGACCGAGAAAAAAAGATCCCGTTGCATCTGGTTTTACCCTCGATGCTCTCGTCAGCGTGTCGAGCACCTTTCGGGTTGGTACAACAGTCGGTGGATTCACGCAGGGGGCAACAAGAGATCATCTCCATGATCGATGAGTATGCAACTGAGGGGAAACTGGTGCGTCAGATTCCAGCAGAGATCGATATTGTGCACCGCGTCGCTGATATCTATCAATCTGAAAAAGAATGGCGGCCACCGCAACTCGATGGCGATACGAAGCTTGCGGTGAATTGGACTGGTCGTGCGGACCAAAGTGAACGGAGGCCGACAGGGCGATCTGCGGATGAGCTGAAAGCGGTTCATGAACTTTCAGCAACAGATTCGGTTTTTGCTGCTCCGTTTATCCGGGCCGATGCTGCACAACGCATGGTCGAGGTGGGCGTTGAGCGACTGGAGGATCTTCTTCACGATTCACCTTTTGAACTCGCACAACAGATGAGGCTCGACGGGGTGACAGCTAAAACCCTCACCCGCTGGCAAAGTCAGGTCGCCTTGATGGTGAAAGTCAAGGGTTTGGGGGAGCAAGCTTCAACGTTGTTGGTCGCTGCTGGGTATACGAGTGCTGAGTCCATTGCACAGGCTCCACGCAGTTCGATCCATCGGGCGGTCAGGAAAGTCGTTGCGGATCAGGAGGTCAAAGGATTTCAGCACAACAAGGTGGACCCGATCTATCCGCGGAGCTCGGAAATCAATTCATGGATTGCCTTGGCATCAGCCCACGTTGAGTTCTTTCAACGTAGATCTGCCTGATTTTCCTGCCAGTTGGTGCATTTCACCCTGTTGTGGGAATCATGCACCTGACCTAAAGATCTTGCTAATTCATGGATCAATTCGTGAACCAATGAACGGGTTCAGGTGATACTAAATTGTAATGTCACCGGTGCGTGATCGAGCATCTGCGTGTTATCCTCTTGTTTTTAGAACCTATGGCTGTTGGAAATACCCATGCGAGCCTTTGAAGCAATTCAGCAATTCTTTGACGTTGCCGCTGAGCACTTGGAAATCGACGCACGACTGCGTGAAGCGTTGTTGATGCCGCATCGAGAGGTGCAGGTTCAGGTGACGATTGAACGTGACGATGGGCAGTTGGCAAATTACGTTGGATTTCGCGTTCAACACGATCATTATCGTGGTCCGATGAAAGGTGGTTTGCGATACCACCCTGAGGTCGATCTGGATGAGGTTCGAGCACTCGCCAGTTTGATGACTTGGAAGACGGCTGTTGTGAATCTGCCTTATGGTGGAGCCAAGGGTGGCATCGGTGTCGATCCTTCCGAACTCAGTCAACGTGAGGTGGAACGCTTGACTCGCGCGTTCGTCGACCAAATCCACGACATCGTGGGGCCTGATACTGACATCCCTGCGCCGGATATGGGTACTGACCATCGGGTGATGGCTTGGTTTCGCAATCAATGGGAAAAGTACCACGGTTTCAACCCATCGGTGATTACAGGAAAACCGGTTGAGGAGTACGGAGCCAAAGGTCGTGAGGAAGCGACTGGTCGTGGTGTCGGATCGCTGACGTTCAAGTTGTCAAAGCGGTTGGGTTTGGAACCAACTCGAGCCAAAACTGCAATTCAGGGCTTTGGCAATGTTGGAACCCATGCCGCCAAATACCTTCATGAGTCAGAGTTCCCTATCGTTGCCGTCAGTGACATTACTGGGACTTATTATCATCCAGATGGATTGGACATCGCTGCGATTCTGCATCACCAAATCGAGCACCCGCAAGGCTTGCTTGAGGGGTACAACGAGTGCGAGCATCTGCCGATCGATGCTTTGCTGTACCTAGACGATGTAGAGGTGCTCATTCCGGCGGCACTTGGAGGGGTGATTACGGCCGATAATGTGGATCAAATCAAGGCAAAAGTGATTGTTGAAGCTGCTAACGGTCCAATTTATCCTATCGCCGATAAAATCCTCGCTGAGCGAGGAGTCACGGTGTTGCCAGACATCCTGGCGAATGCGGGTGGTGTGACCGTCAGCTATTTTGAGTGGGTGCAAAATCGCCAGCACTACCGATGGACGCTTGACCGGGTGCGGCAGGAATTGGATCACACCATGACTCAGGCATTTGAAGATGTTTGGCAAATGGCGCAGCAGGCTAATGTTTCACTGCGCACTGCGGCGTACATCATTGGGATCAATCGAGTACGTCGCGCCGCAGAACTCGCGGGCTTTGCGACTTAAAAGGAATTTAGTTCATGCCAAGTTTGACCACGGAGAATTACGTCAAAGCGATTTATCAATTGGGTGGGCACATCTCAACTGAGGTCGTGGCAACTGGGGCGATCGCGCAGCAACTGACGGTCTCTCCAGGCAGCGTTAGCGCGATGCTGAAAACACTCCGTGATGCAGAGTTAGTCGAATATGCACCCTATGAAGGCGTTCGGCTGACGCAGAGTGGCAAGAAACTTGCGTTGCGAGTACTCAGACGCCATCGCTTGATTGAACTTTTTCTGGCGCATACTCTCAAGTTGTCTTGGGATGAAGTGCACGAAGAGGCTGAGCACATGGAACACGCAGTCAGTGATCGTTTGGTGGATCGGATTGATGACTATCTAGGCCATCCTCAGACGGATCCGCATGGAGATCCAATTCCTAAAAGTGATGGAACCGTGGAAGCGGCAATGGGTAAGGCTTTAACAGAATGGCCCGTTGGGGCGGCATTCAGGCTTGTGCGAGTTCTCGAGCAGTCGAGTGAATTTCTGCGTTTTTTAACCGAATCGGGTTTGAATCTTTCTGCTGTTGGTCAGGTGGTTGAACATGCGCCTTTTGCAGCAACAACCACCGTCGAAGTCGAGGGTCGTACGACTGTCTTGAGCGAACAGGTCGCAGAAAAGTTAATCGTGATCACACCCTAGAACGCACCGTGAATCACTCAGGATTCTTGGGGCCTGTTTCTGGTTCAGTGTCAGCCGAATCTGTTGCTTCTTTTTCTGCTGTTTTTGTCTCGACGAGGCAATGAAATCCAACACATGGTTCTTCTTCGATTCGTTCTTGTTGAGCTGAGTTGAGAATCTCTTGAACCTGCTGCATCCGTTGGGCATTGAGTGCAGCAGAGATGACACGCTGTTTTCCGTCGGGTCCGATTGCCAGAGTGGTAATCACTGCAACCGTGTCTGCATGTTGCAGTGCTCGAATGATGTGTTCACCGACCTGCTCTTCAGCGTTTTTTATCGTTGTGATGAATTGCGTGAGTTGTGTCTGATCAGCTTGGTCCGCGGGTTGGACTCGGCCGACGGAGGTTGCATCACTGTTTGCCGCATCACTGTTTGCCGCTTCGGTGGTTGGGTCTGGCTCACCTTCTGGTGGAATGGAATCAGATTGAGTCATGAACTGAGGCTTAGGTTCGGGGCTTGGATTCGGGGCTTGGTTACTTAGATTTTAAAGCAAACATGAGCAGGAGAACAAAACAGGCAGATCATTGTGATTGGTTTTGTGATTCTTGAGAATCAAACTGGAGAGTTTTTTTGAGTGACCATGAATTCATCCACCACATCAACGCTTGGGTGGTTGTTGGAGCACTTGTTGGTAAAGTTTTTTGTAGTCGGCGACTTCCCTTTCCTGTGAATATTCCTGAACGGCAACTTCTCTGGCTTTCTGTCCAAGTCCTGCTGCTTCATCACGATGATCAGCAATGTATTTGAGTTGATTACCCATCGCGAGCGAATCGCCCGCTGGAGCAATCCAGCCTGTCACGCCCGGTCGAACCATGTCGGGCACCCCACCAGCGTCGAAACCAACCACGGGGATGCCGGTCGCGAGTGCCTCAAGGCATGTGAATGGAAGGTTGTCCTCAAGGGACGGCATGACAAAAACATCACAAGCGGAATGAATGAGAACCATTTGCTGAACATCGCGGATGAATCCCATCATCCGCAACTCAGGGAGTGCATGCTCGACTTTCGGTACGCCACCTCCACCAAACATCAATCCCAAGGTGTTCGGCAAATCTGCAATTACCTCAAGCGATTTTAAAAGGGGTGCCAAACCTTTTCGTCGATTCCGAATGTCAGCAGCACCAAAGGAGAATACGAAAGCATCTTTATCAATCCCCAGTTGTTCACGGGCCTCTTGTTTGTTGACAGGTTTGAACACATCCATCGAAAGCCCGTACGGAATATGATGGAAAGCTTGGGCCTGCCCGAAGATTGGACTTTTCTTACTCTGTTCCGTCATCCAATGGCTGACCGTGACGACATGAAGGTTCACGTCACGCAAGGCTTGCATCTTGGTAGAGAAAGCATGTCTGCTGATGTCGTCCGGCCCGCGATTTGGTAGCTGCGGGCAATTTCCGCAGTGTTGGATGAATTGCTCACATCCTTCGGTGAAATGACAACCACCGGTGAAAGGGTTCATATCATGAAGCGTCCAGATGACCGGCTGGTGCTTCGGCAGTGATTGGAAAAAGCTGGTGTAGTCGATGAACTTGGCGACCCAGTGCAGGTGGATGATATCATTGGGCTGAGGCTCAACATTGGCTGGCGGCCAAGGTGTATGAGGGGCTCCGCGGGGCGACGTGAAAATTTCTTGTCCGGGATCCCTGCCGCGAATCTTCTTTTTGAAGATCTGACGATCGATGCGATGGCTTATTTTTCGCTTCAGCTTGTCCATACCACCAATATTCCAAGTCAGCGGTTGGCAGCCATCTTGTTGCAGTTGTCTGATTTCAGAGCCGACCTTGAGGCCAGCTGGGTAGTGGAGGCTGGAATTCACTCCGGCCTTCCGGAGGCCATCCTGCAGATGTGTTGCTCCATTGGCAGCTCCCCCCGCCAGAATGCCGGACAGCAGATGGATTCTCGGTTCATCACTTACCTTGTGTTCAGTCACATCCGAGCTCCCACATACCTGGCCTCAAGAACATCGTTGTTGGCGACGAAGAACGTTTTTCCAACTGGTTTCGTGCGGGGCAGGATAGTCATAAATCTGCTGCGGATGCCACTGGAGCCTATGAGGACGCCACGTATCCTGTGATCCGAGGGCCGAAAATGCCATCGGAAGCCCAATTTTACCGTGTTTTAGAAGGCATAAACCGCCCATTGGCCTCGACGATTCCGGTTGACTCCTGCTAAATTGCCGAGCTTCCCTCGCTGTGACGCCCATGGTCGTCTGCTGCTGTATTGGTCTGGTGTAGGTACTCGCTGTCAGATTGATCGTAGAAACAAGTATCGAACTGTCTAAAAAAACGCGACAATCACGTGATTCTGATCCTCAAGAGTAATGCGACCGACGACCAGATCGACCATGTTTTGGAACGGGTCGAGGCGATGGGCCTACAGCATCACCTCAGTCGGGGCACTTTTCGCACGATTGTGGGGATTATCGGTGATGAGGAAAAACTGAGGCAGGAGCCGATGCGGGCGATCCCCGGCGTCGCCAAGGTGATTCCCGTACTACCGGCCTACAAATTGGCATCCCGAGATGCTCATCCTGAAGCGAGTGTGATCGATGTTTCAGGCGTGAAAATCGGTGGTGGCAATCTCGGCATGATCGCAGGGCCATGCAGCGTTGAGGAACCTGAGCGAATGTTTCGGATTGCCGAATCGGTTTGCAAGTCAGGTGCGAATCTGTTCCGTGGTGGAGCGTTCAAACCGCGAACCAGCCCCTATGCATTTCAGGGCATGGGCGAAGAAGGATTGCGTTTGCTTCGCGAGGTGGGTGACAAGTTTCAAATTCCCATCGTGACCGAAGTAACGGACCCTCGCCTGGTCGATCTGGTCAGTGAGTATGCCGACATGCTGCAGGTCGGTGCCAGAAACATGCAGAACTTTGCATTGCTGACAGAAGTTGGAAAGTCGACTCGCCCTGTGTTACTGAAACGTGGCATGAGTGCCACCATCAACGATTTGCTGATGTGTGCTGAATACATTCTTTCGCAGGGTAATAGCAACGTTGTGCTCTGCGAGCGAGGAATTAAGAGTTTTGATCCTGCCACGCGGAACCTGTTTGACGTCGCCGCTGTGCCCGCGGTTCAGTCGCTTACCCATCTGCCGATTATTGTCGATCCATCACACGCAACAGGACGTCCGGACCTCATCCCACCATGTGCTCTCGCAGGCTTGGCTGCTGGTGCCGATGGTGTTCACATTGAAGTTCATGACTGTCCGGAGGTTGCTAAAAGTGACGGGCCGCAGGCACTACTTCCCGAACAATATGATGAATTGGCAAGTCAGATGAAATCACTTGCCAGTTTGCTTGGAAAAACGATTTCACCGCTCCCGGAGACTTTGGTTTGAGCCGTCGAACACTGATTGCTGGAAATTGGAAAATGAACACGCGAACTGCTGATGCAACAGCGCTCGCTCAAGGAGTCGTCAGCGGCGTCGGGGATGATCCCAGCGTTGAAGTTGCTCTTTGTCCCCCCTCGGTTTACCTCAGTACGGTGGCAGAGGTCGTCGCTGGCACACCCGTTGGGCTCGGTGCCCAAAACTTGTACGCCGCCGACGACGGTGCATTCACTGGTGAAGTGAATGCTTCCATGCTGACCGATGTGGGATGCCGCTACGTCATTTTGGGCCACAGTGAACGTCGTGCCATCATGGGTGAGTGCGATAAAATGGTCAGCGAGAAACTGCATGCTGCCTTGGCAGGGAATCTGGTTCCGATCGTGTGTGTTGGTGAGACCCTCGAGGATCGGGAATCAGATGCAACCGAAAAAGTGGTAGAGTCGCAGATTCGAGGTTCACTCGCTGGACTTGATGAAGTTCGCGCTGCAGGCATTGTGATCGCCTACGAACCAGTTTGGGCGATTGGCACGGGCCGAACAGCGTCGCCTGAGCAAGCAGAAGAAGTGCACGCCTTCATTCGAAAACTTCTCGGTGAACTGTTCACTGATGATGTTGCCGCACAAATCCGGATCCAATACGGGGGCAGTGTTAAGCCCGGCAACGCCGAGGAACTTTTGGGCCAACCCAATATCGACGGAGCATTGGTCGGTGGCGCCAGCCTCAAGGCCGAAGATTTTCTCGGAATTATCAATGCGGGCTAACCCGCAACCTACAAACATCCAAACTCAATACTCGGTAGTGTCATGAATTTCTTGTTGTTGGGCGGTTTTGCCAACGGAATGCTCGGTTTTCTGATGGCCTTCCTGTCACTCTTCTTAATCATGCTGATTCTGATTCAGCGTGGCAAAGGTGGTGGTTTGACAGGAGCTCTGGGAGGACCCGGCGGCCAAAGTGCTTTCGGTAGTAAGGCTGGTGATACGTTCACAGTGGTGACAGTCGTGGTTGCCTCAATCTGGGGTTTTACCTGCGCCTTCGCCATGTGGTTGAACGTGGAGTCCGGTGGCGACGCATTGGATCCTGACCAGACGGCAGCCGTTCAGGAAGCGGGTGATGATGGATCCGCTGGTGCAGGAATTGGTGCTGGTGCAGAAACTAATACCAACACTGAGCCCATGTCGGAATCTCCAGGTGGTGAGCTTACGGATCCAAGCATTGGTGCACCTGCTGACACAGCAAAGCCAGCGGATGCACCTGCTGACACTGCAAAGCCAGCGGACGCACCTGCTGAAACAGCAAAGCCAGCGGACGCACCTGCTGACACAGCAAAGCCAGCGGATGCACCTGCTGAAACAGCAAAGCCAGCGGATGCACCTGCTGAAACTGATTCAGGTGAGGCAGCCGACGCTAACGCCGACGCCAACGACAAGAACTAAGAACAGACGTCTTGGCATCACTACTTTGAACCGCTTAGTGGTTTTGATCATTGATCACACCCAAGCCTCGTAAAGCAATCTCGTATGACCACATCCAAGCCTTCGATTGTTCGAAGTATGACCGGGCAGGGTCATGCAAGCGAGCAAGGTGAGTTGGGAACGGTTTCGGTAGAAATCCGGACCGTGAACAATCGTGGATTTAAATGTGCTCCTAGGGTCAGCGATAGCTTGGCAACGTTGGAGTCAAAGATCGAGGCTTTGACTCGCTCATTGATTCACCGGGGAACAGTTCACCTAACCGTTGGCTGGCGGCGTGTTGCATCGGAGAGCCTGCCATCAGTGGATGTTCAGGCATTGCAGGCCTACGTTGATCAATTAGCAGAAGTCCAGCTGAATGGTGAACTGAGTCCGACACTGGATTTGGCAACTTTGATGACGTTGCCTGGTGTGCTTGGCTCAGTTCGTGAAGATCGGCGGGATGATGAGAAACTCTGGGTTTTTGTTGAGGGGGTGATTCGTTCAGCCATATCAAATCTGGATGAGATGCGTCTGATGGAGGGAGGTCGAATGGGTGAGACCCTCACAGCTGATTGTGCGATCGTTGCTGAGCGTTTGGCACGAGTGCGTGAGATTGCCCCACGAGCAGTAAAGAGTTACCAAAGTCGTCTGGAATCGAAGATTCAGCGGGTATTGCAGGAACATGATCAGCAGGTGCAGACAGTCGATCTGCTCAGAGAAGTTCAGATTTATGCTGATCGAGTAGATATCAGTGAAGAAATAATGCGTTTGGGAAGTCACTTGCAGATGTTCGATGATGTTCTGGCCGGAAAGGAAGCAGAACTTCGAGAGCCGATGGGCAGGAAGCTGGACTTCATTTTGCAGGAAATGTTCCGCGAGACCAACACAATTGGAAGCAAAGCAGCGGATGCCGAAATCTCGTCACACGTGGTGGAGATAAAGTGTGCGATCGAGCGGATGCGAGAACTTGTGCAGAATCTCGAATAAGAGTGGATCAGAACAAGCGTCTCTGACAGGAGAAGAGGCGTTGTTGGCAGTTGGAGAGCGTTCATGAGTGATGGTTCGTCAGGTCGATTGATTATCCTTTCTGGGCCCAGCGGTGCTGGGAAGTCGACCGTTGTGCGTCATTTGTTGGAAGAATGTGATTTGCCGCTGAAATTAAGTGTTTCGGCGACGACGAGGAGTCCCAGAGAGGGTGAAAAGCACGGGCAACACTACTTTTTCCTGTCAGACGAGGAGTTTCAACAGCGGCGTGAAGCTGGCGGATTTCTCGAATGTAGGGAGGTTTTCGGACTTGGATGCTGGTACGGGACGCTTCGGGAGCAGGTAACCACTGGTCTGAAAGCGGGGAATTGGGTTATTTTGGAGATAGATGTTCAGGGTGCCGTGGCATTGATGGACGACAATTCGCTGTCGCCAATTACTCTGTTCATACACCCCGGCGGTATGAAGGAACTTGAGCATCGACTCCGTTCGCGGGGTACTGAGACCGAAGAAGCGATTCGTGCACGTCTGGAAACAGCACACAATGAGATGCAGCAGATGCATCGATATCAGTTTGAAGTCATCAACGGGTCCGTCGACCTAGCCGTCGACGAGATCTGCCAAATATTGAAAGATCAGAAGGAAAGTCATCCATGCTCGAAGAGCTAAAAGAAGAAGAGATCGTCAACAAAGTTGGTGGCCGCTTCAAACTGAGTACCCTCATTCAGAAGCGTTTAGTCCAACTCAATCAGGGCAGTCGCGCTCTGGTGAATGTTGATACTCACGACAAAATGTCGATCGTGCTTCAAGAAATTGTTCAGGACAAGATTGTGCTGAATATGGACAATGAAGTTGAGCAGATTGCTGACCTCGATGCGACAATTGCCGCGGCTGAGGGACCAGAAATCGAAGCTTCTGACCTGTGATCCTGAATTCCGTGATCCTGAATTCTGAATGGCGGGATTCTGGGAGCTTGAATCATGAGTGACACCAGGCGAGCGATTGTGCTCGCTGTGGGTGGTGGAATCGCTGCCTACAAGTCGGCGTTCCTCTGCAGTCGACTCGTGCAAAGCGGGTACGAGGTGCGTGTGGCTTTGACCAAGTCGGCACTCAATTTTGTCGGCGTATCAACTTTTTCTGCCCTGTCTGGGCAAAGTGTGGCAACGGAGGTGTTCCAACCGGAGCAGCACCCTTTGGGGGCCCACATCGAGCTAGCGAAGGGGTGCGATCTGATGATCGTAGCGCCGGCCACCGCGAATTTAATGTCCCGCTTTGCTCTGGGGCAGGCGGATGATCTGGTTAGCACGTTGTATTTGCAGCTGACAAGTCCGGTTCTGCTGGCCCCTGCGATGAGTGATTCGATGTGGAATAAGCCCGCAGTACAACGAAATGTGGCCTGTCTTCGCGAAGATGGTTGTCACTTTGTTGGACCTTCCTCGGGCTGGCTCAGCTGTCGTGCTAGCGGCGATGGACGGATGAGTGAACCGAACGAAATTCTGGAGGCGGCAGAGGCTCTGTTCAACCGATAAGAATATTGCGGACTCAGGATGATTGTGTCGCGGAGGCAAAGGTCTCTACGATCAAGGTATTCCGAGTCGTTCACGGGTAGCCAAGCTGACTCGTTTGGTTTTCCTTCTTCATTGCGACTAACAGCCACGGATGCTGGCATCCGGTACCTATGTCTTCTCTATTAGTTTTCGGTCATCAAAATCCCGACACGGATGCAATCTGCAGTGCGATTGCCTATGCAGACTTCTTGTGTGCGACGACCCGACCCGACGCAGTCGCAGCATGCTGCGGGACTCCGAACCAGCGAACAGAGTTCGCGCTCCGCAAAGCGGGTCTCCAAGCCCCTCGGATCATTATGGATATTCGTCCTGAGATCGAGGATGTTTGCACACGGAACCCCGTTGTGGCGCGTCACGATGAAGTTTTTTATGACGTGTATCAGCGTATGCAGGAGGGAGGTCTGCGGGCCATTCCTGTGCTAGATGATGATGACCAGATCATGGGGATTGTCTCGCTGCTCGATTTACTCGAGCTGATGTTTGCCGGCGGTGTGGATCCAGTGCACTCACGAGAACTCAGCAGCACCTTGAGCAAGGTCAATGCGGTTGTTGGTGGGGAATTTCAGCACGCAGTCAATCCTGATCAGACAGATGACTTTGTCTTGACGGTCGGGGCGATGAGTGCTGGTGGTTTCACCGAGCGGATGATGCGATTTCCAGCCGAGCGTTTGCTTGTGGTTAGCGGCGATCGCCCAACCATCCAATTGCCGGCCCTTGAAATGGGGGTCCGGGCGTTAGTCGTCACGGGAGGGTATCAACTTTCCAGTGGCCTGATGCAGCTCGCAGAGGCTCGTAATGTTACAGTGATCAACAGTCCCTATGACACTGCAACGACGACCATGCGGATCAAGGCTGCGCAGCATATCTCATCGATCATTGATACAAATTTCATGACCGTGCCAGCGAAGATGCCAATTGCGGCGGTTCGGCATCATATCTTCCGATCCAACCAGACCATCTTTCCGATCGTCGATAGTGGGAACTTAGTCGGTGTATTCAGCAAGAGTGATCTGGTGCATCCACCACAGCAGGAATTGGTGCTTGTCGATCACAACGAATTGTCGCAGGCAGTTCAGGGCGCTGAAGATGCAGACATTGTGGAAGTTTTGGACCATCATCGTCTGGGCGGTTCGTTGAAATCCAGTCGTCCCATCCGTTTGACGATGGAGCCTGTTGGATCGACTTGTACTCTGGTCGCCCGTATGTATCGGCAGGCAAAAATTGACCCAACGCCAGGTATCGCACTTTGCATGGCATCGGGAATGATCAGCGATACCCTCATGTTACGGTCACCAACAACCACTGATATTGACCGGGATTGCCTGGAGTGGCTTCAGCAGTTTTGTGAAGTCGATCTGCATGAGTATGCAGGTGAGTTTTTCCAGGTTGGCTCAGCGTTGCGGTCGTGCACGCCAGCAGAAGTGGTGCGTGAGGATTGCAAAGAATTTCATGATTCCGGTCGTCGATTTTCAATTTCTCAAATCGAGGAAATTGGGTTCGACCTGTTTTGGCAACGGAAAGACGAAATGGCGTCCGCACTTGAGGCTTTGGCTTCTGCCAGCAATCTCGAATTCTCTGCCTTGCTGATCACGGATATCAGCAGCAATGGAAGCTTGTTATTGATGAGCCGCGAGCCAGATGGTTGGGAAGAGATCAACTATCCGCAGTTGGAAGAAAAACTCTACCAGCTCGACAACGTCGTCAGTCGTAAAAAGCAATTGTTGCCGCTGATCAGCAGCCTGCTCGAGGCTGCACCTGTGGTTGCCGACTGACAGATTGGAATCTGGCACCATTTGTTTGGCGTCGACAAGCAATCAAAGTGTTTGATTGTTCCTTGTCATTTTAGTGTCGAACCTTCGCACCCAAGCTGATTCAGCGTGCAAGATCGATAGCTACGATTTCTTTGTCGTTTCGAATGTAGGCAGTTTGATTTGCGTAGGCGGGATGGCTCCACACAACAGATCGACCAAAACACTCGGCAGTTGGATCGACAGCGTGAAAACGCCCTCGGCTGGTGTAACCTTCTTTGCTCAATTCTGCGATTTGAAGATCACCGGTTTCACTCATCACGAGGAAACGATTGGAATCACCGATTCGCGTCAGAAATGCTGTGCCATGTTTGATGAATCGTTTTTCAGCGGGCTGTGTTGCTTCAAACGTCTTCCATAATCGGGAGCCAGTTTTTCCATCCACTGCAATCAGGCAGCCTTCAACACAGTCGGTTCCATAAATGATCCCATTCATCAACAGGGGAGTAGCATTTGCACAGTGGACTGCGCTTTTAGGTTCGCCACGCCACAATTCCTTTGCTGTTGCTTCGTCCTCGGACAATTCAATGAGCACAGCTTCGTTATGGATCGAGCTGGCGTACATTCGGTTGCCTTCCACCATCGGTCTGGCAATCGACATTCCATAGGAGGGTTGCATGGGAATGTTCCAGTTCTGCTTCCCGTTTTCCGGATTCAGGCTGACAACCGCGTCAGGATTGAAAGCGATTAGCTGTCGGGTCTGGCCGGCTTGGATGATCGACAGGGGACAGTACCCAGCTTCTGAATCAAGTGTCTTCCAGCGAATATCACCTGTCCGCTTATCGAATGCGACTACACCCTGCCCTTCACCACCAACCATCGTGTAGATCAGGTCCCCGTCGACTAAAGGATGGGACGAAAATCCCCAGATCGGTACCTCTGCTTTCAGGTCATTTTTCAGACTGCGTGACCAAACAACTTTACCGTCTGCTACCTGCAAACACTTCAGATCACCTTCACTTCCCAAGATGAATACATGTTCATTATCGACGGTTGGTGTGCAGCGTGGGCCATTCGGATAGGAAACGCTGTACGGACATTCGTAGGAATGGGTCCAAAGAATTTTTCCAGAAGTGGCATCCAGTGCAACCAATCGTTCGCTGCCATTCAAATTCGCCCTCTCTCCCGGATTGTTGAACGCATCTCCAGCAGTTTGCTGGTAGTCAAACACAAATACGCGTCCGTCCGCTGCAGCAGGGCCTGCGTATCCACTATAAATTGGGACACGCCATTTGACTGGCAGGCCGGTTTCGGGGATCTCGTTAATGATTCCGGTTTCGCGGTACACTCCGTCCCGAGAATTTCCCATCCATCCTCGCCAGTCATCGGCCATGCATGAAAAAGTAAGGATTTGGATTGATACGAGACTGGCAATTGCTGTACTCGTAAGGCGTCTGAGGCGAATGCTCATGTTTTTTTCAGTGCGGAATGGGAAACCGAGTCGGTCAAGGTGCATCATTTCCATTTTAGTATAAGCGGTTAGGGATCAGTTGAAGATGGCCAAGGGGAAGAAGAGTATGAGTGTTGGTGAGGGCCGCCGCTTGATTCTGATGCGGCATGCAAAAAGTGATTGGGGTGACAATTCGGTGTCCGATCACGATAGGCCACTTAATCGGCGTGGGATAGCAGATGCGCCGCTGATGGCACAATGGCTGGCAGATCATGAATTGATCCCTGATCAAATTCTCTGTTCCAGTGCTGAGCGAACTCGCGAAACCGTTGAATTGATGGTGCAAGTCTGGCCAGGAGAACCCAGTTGGTCATCCGCCGATTCGCTGTATTTGGCGTCGCCTAATACCATCGTGTCGATGATACGTTCCGGTTTTTCAGGTGCAAAAACTTTGATGGTTGTCGCGCACAACCCTGGTATGGCTTACCTTGCAAGCATGCTTGCCGGAAAAGGTGTTGATATGCCGACGGCGGCGATTGCGGTTTTTCGAGTGACCAATTCCGAATGGTGTGACTTGGATTCTGACACACCGCTTGAATTGACACATTTCATGCGTCCCAAAGCCCTCTAGATTGCATGGATTTCCCGCTACCTTGGCTTGTCATTCTTGCAGCTCTGATTGGACATTTTGGGCTCAATGTCGCAATCTATAACCGTATCAATGGTACGGCCATTCCACGCTGGACTTTGAAAAGAATTACCAAGGTGCTACTTGCTTGGACTCTGTTGGGTCCACTGCTAATCACTTTTTTCTATCATGAATTCCTCTTTGATTTCTTCTGGGGTCAACCAGTTCAGCCGCCTCTATTGATTAGTTGCTACAGCTGTTTGTGTTTGGCGGTTTGGGTTGTTTTTGGTATCCCATGGGTCATCTGGCGGCCAGTGTTCAAACTTGAGTGGGTGATTGCGGAACGGCGTGTCGAAGCGATTGACGTCCAGTCGACGACTGGTAACCAATTGGCACTCACCCCCAAATGTAAAATAGCCAAGCACTTGCCGTGGAACCAAATTTTGCAGTTGTCGGTTGAGGAGATTGAGCTGCCCGTGCGAGGCTTATCAGAAGGTTTAGATGGTTATCGGATTGCTCATCTTTCAGATATTCACCTGACCGGAGATATCCATCCTGATTTTGCCGGCTACGCCGTGCTGCGTGCTGCTCAATGGCAGCCGGATCTGATGGCATTGACCGGTGATATTATTGACAAGCAGATTTGTGTGGATTGGTTGGTTGATATCTTTTCACCTGTCGACTGTCGCGATGGCTGTTTCTTTGTACTTGGGAATCATGACACGCGAATTGTCGATTCACGCCAGACCAGAGAAGCGATGAGCCGCGCGGGCTGGACCGACTTGGGTGGTCGAAGTTTACGGGTTCCACTTGCTTCAGGAGTGGAGGCAATGCTGATCGGCAATGAGTACCCATGGTTCAATCGACCGCAAATCTCAACAGAGAATGATTCAGCGTTCAGGATCCTATTGAGCCACAGTCCCGATCAGTTGTGGTGGGCTCGGCGACATCATGTTTCGTTGATGCTGGCCGGGCATACTCATGGGGGGCAAGGGCGTTTGCCTCTTGCCGGACCAATTCTTGGCCCCAGCTATCATGGGAGTCGCTTCGCCGCAGGTGATTTTTATCGTACTCCTACCACACTGCATGTCAGTCGGGGGTTGAGTGGCACTCACCTGCTTAGGCTCAATTGTCGACCTGAATTGTCGTTGATTACTCTGCGGGCGCAGCCAAACGGCGGCGAGAGTACTTGAAGCCTGGAATGAAGAAGCAGGCAGCCGATACGACTCCGAAGATAAGGTGGGCATAGTCAGGTTGGATGGCCATTAGAAGAGCCGTGATTAATAAAGCCGCTGCTTGGATGTAGAAAACGCCACTCAACATGCTTGCTTTGATGATGAAAACCATCGCAGAGATCACCCCGAGTAGTGGCGAGAGGGCGAGTACCTCAAATTCCATCAGACGCTCTAACGGGAACAGCATTGCGATGGCAACCATGCTCGATCCCCAAACATGAGCAATTTGCCTTTCGATAAAGGTGACCGGTCCCATGCGTTGCCGGAGTTTCCAGAACACGGCTGCCCATGCTCCTAAGCCGAGCGTCCAGACGGCAACGTAGGTCCAAATTTGGGTTACGCCCAAATAGTCCATTTGCCATGTCAGCAAACCGGCAATCAATAAAACCATTGAGTGCCAGATCCAGAGCGTTCCCCAGTTCTCGAGCACTGCAGCGTGATGAGTTTCTCGAAAAACGCGCGCAAGCACCTGATTGAAGCGACCACTGCGGGCGGCAACGCGTTCATCAGCCAGATAAGCTTCGAGATCTTGAGCGAGTGCTTCGCCAGAGGGATAGCGAAGGTCAATTGGTTTTTGAAGGCAGCGGACCACGATCATTTCAAGATCACGATCAATTTTTGGACGCAGCGTGCGGGGTGCAATGGGATCCTGTTCGATTACCAGCATCACCGTTTCCATCGGTGAGTCCGACACGAACGGGCTGCGACCCGTCAACGCAAAATACAGAACACAACCAAGGGAATACACATCACTGGCAGGACCAATCAGATTCCGACGACCACCTGCCTGCTCCGGTGACATGTAGGCGGGCGTCCCCACTAACATGCCACTTTTGGTAAGACTTGCATCTGCATCACTTTGCTTGGCGAGCCCAAAGTCTGTTATCAACGGCGTTCCATCTGTCGCCAACAGAATGTTGCTCGGCTTGATATCGCGGTGCAGAATCCCATGTTCGTGGGCAAATCCAATTGCTCTCGCGACTGCAGCCACGATCGTCGCAATTTCACGTTGAGGCAAAGGGCCTTGGTTGATCACCCGCTCAGCAAGGGTTTCGCCAACCACCAGTTGCATGCTGAAAAACGGGCGTCCCTCAATGTCGCCAGCTTCGTAGACGGGGACGATATTGGGGTGCTGTAAACGTGCAGTTGCAGATGCTTCAGCCAAAAACCTCTGCAAATCTGCTTCACTTGCAAGACGACCACGAAGAATCATTTTGATCGCGACTTCACGGTCGAGACTGATTTGCCTCGCTCGGAACACGACACCCATGCCACCACGCCCCAACTCTTCAGTGAGCTCGTAGTCGCCAATGGTTGTGGGAAGAGTCAAGCTTTTCCAGCGAGAAGTATCCGACACGCTGCTAAGGCCTTCGTCGGCTATCGCTCCAGCCGTGTCTGTAACCAAAAGAGCTCCCCACAGTCTACGTAACTCCCCCGATAGTTCCGGGTTCGCTGCGCAAACAGTTTCCAAATCAACAATCTCGCCTCGACAAACCGCATCGGCAACATCCGAAAGGATCACGGCCAGACGTTCTTCGTCATCTGTTGCCGCCGCGTTGATGGTCACAGTGAGTTCTCTGTTGGAGCTTCGATGTGATTTTCGGCCAGCAGTTGTCTGAGACGCCGAAGTGCACGCAGATAACGCATGCTCGCCGCAGGCGGGTTCAGCTTCAGAACTTCTGCGATCTCAAGGTTTGAAAGATGTTCGTAATGTCGCATCAGGATGATCTCTCGATCCTGCTCATTCAACAACTCAATGACACCTTCGACCTTTCTAGCTATCTCTCGCTGAGTCGCGGCGGCGGCAGGAGTCAAAGCTGGATCCCGTAACTGAACTGCAAGTTCCATGGTTGACTGATCTGAACCTGCCGGTACAGCGATCGGTTGCTCGCGATCCATGTTGCGTTTCGCACTGACACGATGCCTGCGGTAGGTATCGATGATTCGGTCCCAAGCGATCTGTCGTATCCAGAGGTGAAAAGCCATGACTGGATCATCAAGGTATTTTTCGAGCCTACCACTTGCTTCGACCATCACATCCTGCACGACGTCGCTGACGTCTACACGTTGCTGAACTTTGCGGTCCAATCGCATCTCAACCAGTCGACGAACAGAACGCCGATGTTTCTCGAGAAGCTTGTTGACCGCATCAGAATCACCAGCCCGCGCTCCATCGAGCAGGGTTTCGGTTTGATCATCGGTCGGCCAGATTGACTTTGCCATTTGGTTCACCGCGGAAATGGGAGAGGCGGTACAGATGCCCACATGCATACCATAGCCAGAGGGGAACAGCTTAGAGTTTCACGCCTCTGGAATGGGGGTAATATCGCTGTTTCACCGGCGATTTGACGTTCTCAGCGGTTATTCCCTGCATTTTCTTAGAGAGGCTGATTCTCAGACACGTTGATTAACGACATCGTCCAAGCCTATGTCAATCCTCTGTGCCGATGCCGTTGGGAGTTGCCCAGAAACCACCACGTTGGTGATCGAAGGTAAGTTTGCGTCCACGAAAATCATCGTCAAAACCGTGCTCGGCCGACCAAACCTGATGCCCTGAAACTAACGTTTGAACAGGCCATCCCGTTAACGACTGGCCGTGCCATGGACTCCAGCGGCTTTTTGTAATCTGCTCTTCATCCAAGATCGTTTTCTGTTTTTCAAGGTCGACGAGCACCATGTCCGCATCATATCCCTGTTCAATGCGACCTTTTCCAACAATGCCCCAGACTCTTGCCGGTGCATCGCTCATCCATGACGCAATCTGTGGAAGGGTGCATTCACCTGAGACAGCGCGGTCTAGCATGAGAGCTAGGCTGTTTTCAACTGCTGGTAGGCCAGATGGACTTTGGGGGTAAGGTTGGGATTTTTCCTCAAGGGTGTGTGGCGCGTGATCGGTTGCAATGACTTGGATCGTTCCATCAAGCAATGCACGCCACAAACCATCATTGTCCTGCTTCGTTTTGATTGAAGGATTCATTTGGATTCGTGAACCCAGACGTGCGTAGTCGTCGGTGTTAAAGAAGATATGGTGAAGGCAGATCTCAGCAGTCAGGTAGGGGGAATGGTCCATTAGGAATTCCAACTCGGCTGCAGTAGATACATGCAGGACATGAAAACGGTGCTTGTGCCTTCGAGCTAAGTCAGTCGCTCGTTTTGTAGCGATCATCGCCGCTTTCTCATCACGAATTCGGGAATGATCCGTGATATCAGTGGTGCCCGCAAATCGCTCTGCATTTTGGCGGACCGTAGTTTCGTCTTCGCAGTGTGCGCAAATGGGAAGCGTTGTTTCTGCAAATATCCTTTCCAGTGCAGCTTGCTCATCTACCAGAAGATTGCCAGTGCTGCTGCCGATGAAAATTTTGATCCCGGGAATGTTTGTTGCTTTGGATAATTCTGCGACGTTGTCAGGTGTGGCGCCGATATAAAAACCATAGTTCACTCGCGACTTGGTGGCGGCAATTTGCTCTTTGGCTTCCACTCCCGCCATCGTGATTGCCGGAGGCTTTGTGTTCGGCATTTCTAAAAATGCTGTAACACCCCCTGACGCACATGCCTTTGATGCAGCCTCAAGGTCTTCTTTATGAGTCAGGCCAGGTTCGCGAAAATGAACTTGGTCATCGATAACACCCGGCAGTAAATGCAGGCCTGTGCAATCAATCACTTGGTCGGCCTGCACCGTTGACCCTGCGTCAACATCAAGAATGATGCCGTTTTCGATGAGAACAGACCCTGCACGGACCTCCTCTGGCAGGACAATATTTGCATTGCGAAATAAGGTGCGTTTGACGGCTTCGGGCATCGGTCTTTCTCATACTGGAGGAGTGTCAGCAGCAAGAGAATAACCAAACAGATCGGACTCGCGAACCCAGTAGGGAGGCGTTCTCCAGTCAACTCATTGTCCACGCCCCATTGCACGGCGAAATGCGTCAAAAGCATCTCGGTAGGCAGCGGGCGGCGGTTGGCGGTTGCCTGAGTCTCGAATGCCTTGAAGTGAATCTGCTGATTCACGGATTTGGTTGGTCTGACCTGTCGGTGTGCGAAGCCCCAAACTCTTCAATGCGTCTTCGATTTCCTGATTCTTGCCGGGGATCGGATTGTTTTTCATCTTGCGAACTTTTTGCCAGCGATCAGTGAACCTCTCAAGATCGTCCTCGCTCCAGTTCAGTTGATCAAGTAGATCCTGATCGGGGGTGTCGCGAGTTTCTTCTAGGTAGTCAAGCACCATGTCGGTTGCTTTCTTGGCATAGTCCACGTTGACTGGGTCGGGCGGGATGGGCGACTCCGATGCCTCACCTTTAGCATCGCCACTGGTGCCACTGCCAGCTTGCGATGTTCCAGTACCAGAATCCGCTTTTGATTGAGGGTCAGCATTGTCTGACTTGTTGTCAGGTTTCTGATCACCTGATTCTTGGTTACCTGATTCTTGGTTACCTGATTCTTGGTTACCTGATTCTTGGTTACCTGATTCTTGGTTACCTGATTCTTGGTTACCTGATTC
>Ga0315322_10000332_pt1 | contig 34321 bp, 33 predicted proteins | sample M110021515metaG_FD_203461 | JGI IMG/M metagenome (GOLD analysis project Ga0315322, IMG submission 203461) | Ammonia-oxidizing marine archaeal communities from Monterey Bay, California, United States - M1 100m 21515 | ecosystem: Environmental > Aquatic > Marine > Intertidal zone | place: USA...
GCACTGTGCTGATTCTGCCAAGGTAAAACCAGCATTGTCGCCAAAGGGTCTACAGGCGCGGCGAAAATCAGGATTCTCATTTTCTGTTAGTTTGTCTAACTCTCGCAACGAGGCATCATCTGCGAGGGCACCCATGGTAGCGAAACCATCAAACACTTCAGGTACCAGTGGTGCTTCGCTGGTGCCTACGATAACTACCCTGTGGCTGCCGGATTGAATATCCCGTATTCCCTGTCGCAGGTTATAGAGGAAGGTTGCGCAGGCGGCCACATTGGTTCCTGTGGTGCCGAGATTGCCTAGCAGATAGGCATTAATAAAATCAGCGGGCATTTCGGCATAGCCTAGCGGTAATTGCTTGGAGGTGACTTTCTTTCCCAGTAGCCTGGCCTGCATCATGCCGCCATAGCCGTTGTAGTCTAACTGACCCATGCCACTACCGGCATAGACGCTAATCTTGTCTGGAGAAACCCGCTGCTTGATGTCTTCCCAGTCGATGCCCAGCGAATTAATGGCATCGGAGGCGGCGAAAACAGTTAGCTGTAATGCCCGTGGATGGTTACGAGAGGCGTAGAGAGCTGAAGGATCAAAACCTGAGGGGAGTTGACCCGCGCTGTTTACGGCTGCCTTTCTATAGCAATTCAGCATTACGTCAATATGTTCGCTGGCTGTGACCTGAACATGACCTTCGCTTTCATCATCCCTTACTTTCCAGCCGGGAGGGATTGGTGAAGGGAGATGTTTGCGATGCATGCGAAATTGCATTCCCTCATTGCTGCCGATGCCGGAAGATATTTTCGCTTTACAGTTGTACAGCAGATGGTCGGGATCAAATAGAGTGTTCTCTAATTGACGGATCAAGGAACTCTGACAGAGGCCATCCCTGTTGGCAGACAGAAATTCATCGACATTAATGGTTGATCCCTCATTGTTTTGCCAGTTCCCGTTTTCCATCTTGATACGGCCACTTAGCGTGGCCAGACTTAACAGGGTTTGCTTGGACTTTTCGTTGGAAAGTGCGTCCAGTGTCATTCGCCGGTAGCCATGATGTCCGGCGGATCGTCCTGCGGCATTAATGCCGCCGAAGCCGGTAATTACAGGTAGTTTTGTCATAGGCTTTATGTCTTCAGTTCTGTCGTCAACTTGATTGACTATAGTGAGTAAAATCAGGGAATGGTAAAATATATCGGCCATCAAACATGGCATAATAGCCATTAGCTCCTAACCGGCAAAAAATCATGGGAGCAAGGGCAGATATTGGCTTTTCAACTGGCAGGCAGACGCGGTGTCACTTGCATATCAGGGACGTGGCACATAGCATGGAGAGCAGATTGTATCGGGGCATCGCTGTTTTGCAGGCGAGTCTGAATATTCAAAGACTGATGGTATGAGGGATTGTAAATGAAGGCGTCAAAACTAATAACAACACTAATAATGGCAGCCTCGATGGCTGGTTCGGGACATCTGCTGGCGCAGAATGATTACGCCAATGTAAATATTCAAACTGTTCCCGTTAGCGGAAACATCTCCATGCTTATAGGTGCCGGTGGGAATATTGGCGTTTCAGCCGGAGACGATGGCGTGCTGATTATAGATGACCAGTTCGCGCCTCTGGCTGACAAGATTCGGGCAGCAATAGCAGAGCTGGGTTCGGATACTCCGCAGTTTTTGCTCAATACTCATTTCCATGGAGATCACACCGGCGGAAATGCCGATTTCGGCATGAATAGCATCATTATTGCTCATGAGAATGTGCGTGGTCGATTGATTGCAGGCAATTCTCCAGCCTCTGCCTTACCTGTAGTCACCTTCGACGACGATGTCACTGTCCATTTTAACGGCGAAGATATTACTCTTATCCATATGCCTGCAGGTCATACGGACACCGACAGTGTAGTTATGTTTAGTGGATCCAATGTTATTCATATGGGGGATCATTTCTTCAACGGTGGTTTCCCTTTTGTTGATCTTGCCAATGGAGGAACAGTGCAGGGTTATCTAAGTAATCTTGAAAAGGCTTTGTCGTGGATTGCCGACGATACATCGATTATTCCTGGACATGGTCCACTAGCTAATAAGCAGGATCTTTTGAGTTTCTATAATGTGGTTAAGAATACCTCAACTACTGTCCGAGTCATGAAGTCCCAAATGATGAGCAAGGAAGAAATCGTAGCGGCGGGGCTGGATGACGAGTACGAATCCTGGGGGCAGGGTTTCATCAACGAGCAACGCTGGATCGAAACTGTTTTTGATAGCTATCCTCGATAGCTATCAGCTCGCTCTTTAGTAGTTATCTTTGCTAATCATGCTCTCGGCTCAATCAATAGTTTCAGGTGGTTTATGCCGCCGGTTATTGAGGGTTGAGCCTTTCTTGGCAGGCGTATTATCCCGTGAGTAATTCGAATATAGCACTAGCCCGGGTACATGAGATCCATCAGTCTCTAGGAATCGCCCCCGAGTATATAGAGAGCTGCAAGCTTCCACTTTGTGCGGAGCCTGAAGAGCTCACCGATACCGAGCCGGATTTCCTCGATAGACCTCAAAAACTCACACCGGCCTCGTTTGCTGCCTGGACTGATATGAAGGCAGCCGCTGAGGCTGATGGCGTCGAGTTGTTCATGATTTCCGCGTTTCGTTCGCTGCAATATCAGCAGGAGTTGATTGTCCGCAAGCTCGAGAAGGGGCAGCTGATTGCGGATATTCTCAAAGTAAATGCCGCACCCGGTTTCAGTGAGCATCATACCGGCCGCGCAATTGATATCGGCACTCCGGATTCCGAGCCTCTTCAGGAATGCTTTGAAAATACAGAAGCTTTTCAATGGCTTGAAGAAAATGCATCGCAATTCGGCTTCTCTCTCAGCTACCCTAGAACGAACTCTTACGGTATCGATTACGAGCCTTGGCACTGGTGTTTTCAAGCTTGATCAAGTTGTTTAGACAAATGCTTTAGACTGAGGTAGTCTAGATTTATAGCAGTAAGGAGGGGTGATGACAGGATTCATTAGCCTGTTAAGAACTGATTTGAACCACCTGAATACCGACGTATTTAGACCTCTTCCTCTAACTCAAATTTCCCGTCTTTTTCGCATTATTTCCTGCAGAATTTTCCGCAGGCTACCGCTTGTATTTGTCAGCTTTTCTGATGCGCTGAGCACTTCGGTCAATTGGAAGTGGAAATCTATTTCAAACCCGACACAAAACATAGACCGGCCGCGGATTTTTACTTGGCGAGTCTGTTCTGTCGTTGTGTCCGTTACATATTCGTCTTTAACTCTCACCCATAAACTTCACAGGAGGGCTTAATACAGAAAACTGAATTCCGCCAAATTGAACGAATATAAGGAGATAGTAATTTATGACTAATGAATTTCAGGTTTTATTTCACAACATTGACCAAACTGATGCCCTGAACGAGGCAGTACAAAAAAGAATTAATAAATTGGAGCGTTATTGCGATCAAATCATCACCGGCCGGGTTGTGTTGGATTCACCTCACAATAATCATCATAAAGGGAGAGTCTATTCAGTCAGTATTGAGATTCATACTTCTGAAAAGGAAGTGCGAGTAAATCAGGAGCAGCATGATAATCATGCCCATGAAGATCTGTATATCGCGATTCGTGATGCATTTAATGCGGCTGAACGGCAGCTCACTTCAATAAACAAGAGTCATCGTTCTTCGGCTGCACATAAAGACATTGAAAATGTTGATATCGAAGCAGCATAGAGGCATATGATGGATTCACTTAGTCAGGAAGATCGTACCGAGTTGGAAGCTGCCACTTTTCGCAGGCTGCTACAGCATTTGGACAATAATAAGGATGTTCAGAATATTGATTTGATGAATCTGGCCAGTTTCTGTCGAAACTGTCTGTCGAAGTGGTATATGGCAGAAGCTGAATCCAGAGAATTGGAAATCAATTATGATGAAGCTCGGGAACTTGTCTACGGCATGCCTTACGGGGAATGGAAGAGCCAGTTCCAGACAGAGGCTAGCGCTGAGCAATTGCAAAAATTCAAGGACAAAACCAGCTAGCCTTAGCATGGAGGGAAGTCAATAGAAGGCAACTAGCTTGTAACCGAGTTGGTTGCTTTTTTTGGTTCAGCGAGAAATAGTTTGTTCCTCACAACTTTTCGATATTCATGGGGAGTTACTGAATTGTGCTTCTTGAACAGGTCGCTGAAATAGCTGGCATCCTGATAGCCGACAAGATGTGCAATCTCTAAGACATTCAGGTTGCTGTGCTTCAACAATTCCATGGACTCTCTGATCCGTACACCCTGCAAGTAATCCAGAGGCGTAGTATTGGTGGCAAGCTTGAACCGCCTGTTCAGCGAACGTACGCTTAGATCAAATCTGCCCGCCATCCCGGACACTTGTATTGGTGTTTGAAAGTTCAGTTGAATCCAGTCCTGGATCTTGATGATTTCCTCATCATGGTGGCTGCTTTGCTGGTCTTCTTTTAAAAGCAATGATTCGAAAGATCGTTTGAATTCATGGGAAAAGTGTCTGGATATCTCATTGCTTATAGATTCGCCAAACAGCTGCTCGATGAAGTGCAACATAACGTCCCGTACTGCGTTAATACTTCCAGTGCAGAATAAGCCATTGTCGCTGGTTATAAATCTCTTTTTCTGCAGTCTCACTTTGGGGTACTGTTTCTGAAATTGCTCGAAGAATCGCCAGTGAGTAGTGGCGGCCCGGCCATCCAGTAATCCTGCTTCGGCGAGGAAATAGCTGCCGGTAACAGAAGAGCAAATATGACTGCCCAAATCATGAGCGGAATTCAGCCAGCCACTAATATGCCTGTTCTTTCGAACTGACTTGAGCGGGTTTCCCCAAACACCGGGGACGAATATAAGATCACTGTCGCTAACGTTGGCATCGACAATAGTTTGCTGACAGAGAATCGTCAATCCACCATATAGTTCTATTTCCAGCTCCGGGCTGCTTGCAACAATGTCTATTTTTACGATTTTCGATAATTGATTACGAGCGCGGGCGATATCATTGGCTGCACTGAGCATCTCTAGAGGAATGGTAAGTGCGGATCCTAACGCTCCCGGAATTGCCAGCAAGGCTATTTGCTTCATTTCTCTGAGCCAACTATGTACTCGATAGCTTGAACATAATATTGCTTCATTCCCTGGGGAGAATTCACTTCGACTTCGCTATCGAGTTCTTTGCCTAACAATGCACGCCCCAGCGGAGCATCGATACTTATATGTCCTTTTTTCGGATCAATCTCATCTGCGCCCAGCAGTCGATAGGTATAGGTTTCTCCTTGTTCATCTTCAAGAGTGACCTTTGCGCCAAAATATATCTTGTTTGTATTATCCGGTGCGCTAGATACCACAATGGCATCTTCCAGCCTTTTGCTTAGATAGCGTACTCTTCTGTCAATTTCCCGTAGCCGCTTTTTGCCGTAAATATATTCGGCATTCTCGGAGCGATCTCCTTGCGCAGCGGCTTCTGATACAGACTGGGTAATCTTTGGGCGCTCTTCTTTCCATAGATAATTAAGCTCTTCCTCTAGGGCTTGTTCTCCTTCGGGACTAATGTATTTCGAGGAAGGTTTTTGTGGAGGTCGGTATCGGATCATGGGAGATATGAAATCAATGTTCTATTGAGGTGAATTAATGATCAAGGGAGAAGCTTAACTGCTCTTCATTTTCTGTTTCCGTTCCCTCGTCTTTTTCCGATTGCGGTATAACGCGAACGCCCATGCCCAACAAACGAACCGGTTTGTCGCCCCGTTCAAAGCCCTGTTCACACAAACTGGTATAATTTTGCATATCAGTTGAATCGGAAATCATTTCGACAGTAGTGTGAATGAAATCATGAAATTTGATTTTAATAAATTGCTTATGAATCTGATAATCCTTATCCAGTCGATCGAGCCTCTTGCTTAGTTGTACATAGAGATCAGGTAGTTCATTGATACAACTTCTCAGATCCGGAAGATCTGCTGCATAGGTGTTCTCAACGCTTACGGATTTTCTTATTCGTTCGGTTTCAACAGCTCTATTGTCGACGCCCTTGCTAAGTCGGATAAGCCTTTCAGCAAAGCTTCCGAACTTTGTTTTCAATTTTTCCTCGTCAAACTGCCTTACATCAGCACAAGTCTCAATGCCGATATTTTTTAGCCTGCTGGATGTCACCTTACCGACTCCCGGAAGTTTTTTTACTGGAAGTGCGGATACAAACTCTTCGATATCCTCAGGCAAGATGAGGAATTGTCCGTCGGGTTTATTCCAGTCGCTGGCCACCTTGGCCAAAAACTTGTTTGGTGCAATCCCGGCGGAGATTGTAATTTTTATAGTACTCCTTACTTCGTCCCGTATCGCTTCAGCTATTTTTGTAGCGCTGCCGTCCAAGAGATGGCAATCAGTTACATCAAGATAAGCTTCGTCCAGCGAAAGAGGTTCTACAATACTAGTGTATTTTTTGAATATCTGATGAATTTGTTGTGAGGCCAGCCGGTACTTTTCCATATCCGGTCGAACAATGATGAGGTCTGGGCACTTCTTGCGCGCGGTAGCCGAGGCCATTGCCGAATGGATGCCGAATTCCCTGGCAATGTAATTGCAGGTTGCTATTACCCCGCGTCGGCTTGGGGAGCCACCCACGGCGATAGGCTTGCCTGCCAAATCAGGGTTATCGCGCATCTCTATGGAGGCATAGAAACAGTCACAGTCGCAATGGATTATTTTTCGTGACAAATTCATGGTTTTGCTGGGTTCAATGGTTGCAGCAAAAGTATATCAGCTTCGGTCCCAGGTTACGGGCAAAAGGTATTGTCGCCTAAGCTGATATATTGCTTCCGGAGGTTTCCGAAATTAGCGGCCTTAGCCGTTGTTCTTCTCGAACTCTTTCATGAAGTCAGCTAGTGCCTGACAGCCTTCAACAGGCATTGCATTGTAGATAGATGCTCTTACTCCGCCTACGTTTCTGTGACCCTTGAGGGCATAAAGACCGATGGCTAATGCTTCACTCAAAAACTTGTCCAGAAGGTCGTTATTTGCCAAATTAAATGTGACATTCATAACCGAGCGATGTGCTTGCTGAGCGGTTGCCAAATAGAATTCAGAATTATCGACTACGTCGTATAACAGGCCTGCCTTACTATCGTTGACGGCTTCCATCGCTTCTATGCCACCTTGCTCGTCCAGCCATTCAAGTACCAGTTTCATCATATAAATGGCAAAGGTATTGTTGGTGTTTGCAAGAGAGTGCTTGTCGGCGTAGGTCTTGTAGTTCAACAGGTTAGGAGTCTCCGGAAGGGCATTTCCCAACAGATCTTCGCGGATAATTACCGACGCAAGTCCGGCGGGCCCGAGGTTCTTTTGCAGGCCGGCAAAAATAACCCCGAACTGTGAAATATCCAGTTTTCTGGATAGCAGCTCCGAAGTCATGTCGGCAACCAGCGGTATATCTCCGGTGTCAGGAAAATTCTGCCAGCGAGTACCGTAAATAGTGTTGTTGCTGGTCAGGTGAATATAGGAAGTATCTGTGTCGATGCTGGAAATATCGAGTTCCGGAATGCAATCATAGCTAGTCGCTTCGCTGCTGGCGGCAATTTTTATTTCGCCATAGCGAGCAGCTTCCTTCGCTGCAACTTTGGCGAAGTTGCCAGTTTCGATGTAGGCAGCCTTTCTGGCAGGATTGCGGTTAATAAGATTCATCGGCACGGCCGAAAACTGCATCTGTGCTCCGCCGTGAACATAGAGGATCTTGTAGTTTTCGGGAATATTGGCCAGCTTGCACAATAAAGCGTCGGCTTGATTAATTATCTCGTCAAATTCAGCCGAGCGATGGCTGATTTCGATCACCGAAGCACCCATGCCTTTATAGTCGAGAAATTCCTGTTGAGCTTTTTCCATCACTGCCGTTGGCAGCATTGCCGGTCCTGCACCAAAATTGAAAACGCGAGTCATTTTTTTATCCTAAGTGTGTAATTAAAGCTGAGTTGCATTAAAGCAGAATTACTTTCATGACATCTTCGATGTCTGCTATAGCTTTTAGTGAGCTGTCCGATGGCGCTGCTTCCACGTCAATAAGGTTGTAAGCAATGTCATCACGGCTTTTGTTAAGCATATCGATAACATTGATATTGGCGTCAGCGAGGACTGAAAGAATCTGTCCTAGAATTGTCGGAACATTTTTATTACAAATAGCCAGTCGGGTTCCTTCGCTTGCATCAGCGGCCCGGTCCAGATAGGTGGTCGGGAAGTTGACAGAATTTTTAATATTTCCGTTTTCCAGAAAATCCATAAGCTGATCTGCTGCCATTACCGCACAGTTTTCTTCCGCCTCGGCAGTACTTGCGCCGATGTGAGGCATGGAGATTACATTCTCGCGTCCCATTAGCTCCGGACGGGGGAAATCGCTGATGTATTTACCGAGTTTGCCTGAATCTAACGCGGCAATAAGTGCGCTTGAGTCTACAATTTCATCTCGTGCGAAATTCAGTAAACAAGTGTCTGGTCTCATGGAGGCAAACATTTCGGCATTGATAAGGCCGCGGGTGGCATCCAGTACGGGTAAATGCAGACTTATAAAATCCGAACTGGCTACCAGTGAGCTGATATTTTCGATCCGTTTAACCTTGCTTGGCAATCTCCAGGCAGCTTCAACAGATAGGGCGGGGTCGTAGCCCTGAACTTTCATGCCAAGTCCAATGGCCATCTCTGCAACCATGGAGCCTATGGCTCCAAGGCCGACAACACCGAGAGTTTTTCCGGCAATCTCGCCACCTTTGAAGCGCTTCTTCTCCCGCTCCATTAGCTTGGATAATTCCCCATAATCGCCAATGTCGGTCTGAGTGCCCGCGAATTGAATGCCGGGGATAATTCCCCGTGAGGCAAGCAATAAGCCACAAAGCACCAATTCCTTAACTGCATTGGCATTGGCTCCGGGGGTGTTGAATACTACTACGCCCTGATTAGTGCAATCAGCGACGGGGACATTGTTAGTGCCTGCACCGGCCCTGGCAATAGCCTTCAAATCGGCATTGATCGCCGAAGAATCCAGTTTATGGCTACGCAACAAAATTGCTTCCGCTGATTCGATATCTGCTCCGACTTCATATTGATGACCGGGGAAGCGGTCCAGGCCCTGATTGGAGATCTGGTTAAAGGTTTGAATCTTGTGCATTTTGTTAAGTCCTGAATGTTTTCGAAAACGAATGGCAATAGTAAATTGTCCATGCAGACCCGGAGTTTGCAGGGTTAAATAGTTACCGAATTAGCCTTGATTCATCTACCGTGATACCGCGTATTGTCTGAGGTTTGCTGCGGGAAATTGAGATTATTTTGAGCCGCCAATTATGTCCCGAATTCGCTCGAAACTCCAGCCGCAATTCCAATTTTTAGGTCTATAACAGGGCTTCGGGGTTTGGGACGGCAGCCCTTCGGGTTATGATTGAAATTCACAAGAGGATTTCAGTAAATGAAGGGATTTGAGCCGGGTGTTCCGGTAGCAATCGGCGATACCAATGTGCCGGTGAAAAGAATACTAGGGAGAAACCCCAGTGCCATGACGGGGCCGGGAACCAATAGCTATCTAATTGGAGATAACAGACTCTGTCTGGTGGATCCTGGGCCTCGGGACGAGCTTCAGCTCGGCAGTTTTATGGAGGCGATCGGAGACGCAACACTGGAGTATATTCTGGTAACCCACACTCATGGTGATCATTCGCCAGCGGCTGTGCAGCTACAGGCCAAAACTGGCGCCATACTTGTGGGGATGCCGGCGCCGCTGCCCAAGGGTCACGATCCAAGCTTCAAGCCGGAGAATGTTTGGTCCCATGATGATGTTATTGAAACCGAAGAATATTCTGTTCGGCTAATTCACACTCCAGGGCATGTATCCAACCATATTTGCTTCTTCCTGCAGGAAGAGGAACTGCTTTTTACTGGAGACCACGTCTTGCAAGGAACGACATCAGTGATTCTCCCTCCCGATGGGGATATGAAAGCCTATCTCGATTCCTTGGCATATTTGCAAACCTTGTCGATTCGCTATTTCGCACCTGGCCACGGAGGCTTGATGGAAGACCCCCAGGCCGAGCTGCAGCAATTGGTCGCCCACCGTTTTAAGAGAGAAAAGAAAATCCTGGATAGGCTGATGGTTCTCGGCACTGCAGATCTGGATAGTCTGGTTCTCTCTGCCTATGACGATGTGGCCGAACACTTGCTGCCGTGGGCCAAGAAAACCATGCTCGCCCATCTGATCAAGCTCGAACAAGAAGGTGTCGTCAGTGTTAATGCTGAGGTTTGGCAAGCTAGTGGAGAAGGGTCTCAAGCTTGAGTGCCTCTACGAAATGCTGGTATCTCTATTTGCTGCGTTGTGCAGATGGAAGCCTCTATACTGGAATAACCGTAGATCTAGAGCGTCGCTTTAGTGAGCATCAGGATGTCGATGGTAAAGGAAAGGGAGCTAAAGCCCTGCGTGGGAAGGGGCCGCTAAAGCTTGTGTTTAATGAACAGATAGAAAGTCATTCTCAGGCGCTCAAGCTGGAGTATCGAATCAAGCAGCTCAATAAAGCTGACAAAGAGAATCTCATCAGGCAGGGAAATGGATTGCAGATTTTTTTTGATGATGTTGGCTCTTAGCGACTAATCGTACTCGCCGATATTTGGAGAAGCGTATTATTGATAATCAAATCCTCGTCGAACTGTTTGGCAATTCTTTTTCTGACGATACCCTTCTTGGCAAAAAACTCCTTGCTAAAAAAAGAATCCCTGTCGGTATAAGCAGTTGCTTGTTGGGGGACAAGGTTCGTTACGATGGCGATGATAGATATGATGGCTTTATCGATAAGGAGCTGGGGCAATTTCTGGAGTTCAGAAGATACTGTCCGGAACTGGAAATCGGATTGGGAGTGCCAAGAAAACCCATCCGTCTCGAAAAAACCGCGGACGATATTATTCGCTGTGTTCAGGTCGATGATCTTGATAAGGATGTAACAAAAGCGCTAACGAATATTGCGCGCCAACAAGCTTCAGTGCATCAGGATTTGTGCGGTTATATTTTCAAGAAAGGTTCGCCCAGCTGCGGTGCGGGAAATGTAAAAGTCTGGGATAAGGGAGTCTTCAGTAGAACCGGTACAGGAATTTATGCGCAAGCTTTGATTGCAGAGTTTGCTGATCTACCAATTGTAGACGAGGAGACCCTAGTGGATGAAGATGTCTGCGAGGATTTTTTGCAACGGATAATTAATCGCTGGAGATCAATGGAAAAACCCTGTGTGCGAGATTGACTGGCTGCTATCGGGTAACTTCTACTTCTGATGAAGCTTCATTTGCAACGGTGGCCAATTCAGATTCGTCAATGGTGGCGATCTTGATATTAAAATAGCCATAGATAATGGCTACTACCGGGCAGATCAAATTAAAGAAGCAGTAGGGTAGGTAGGCGAATGTGGCTACACCCAAGGTTCCGCTCATGTAGGCACCACATGTATTCCATGGGATTAAAGGGGAGGTCATAGTGCCAGCATCCTCCAGAGACCTTGATAGGTTCTTCGCATCAAGATTCCGGTTCTGGTATTCCAGCTTATACATTCTTCCCGGCAACACGATGGAAATGTACTGGTCGGAAGTAATAATGTTTGCGCCGATGCAGGTGGCAACGGTAGTGGCAATAAGACTTCCTGTGCTATGCACAAAGGACAGGGCATAGTTCACCAGACATTTCAGTAAGCCAGTATGATCCATGACGCCGCCGAACACCATGGCGCAAAGAACCAGCCAGGTTGTGTTCAGCATGGAGGACATGCCACCCCTGGTCATCAGATCGTCCAGGGTCGCATTACCGCTATTAAGGGAGAATCCTTCGAATAACGTAATCCAGGCGCCCTTGAACGAGCCCAGAAAAACGTTAGGCGCATCGCCGGCCAGTGCCAAAACCACATTACTTTGAAATATCAGGGCAAGAATTATCCCTAACATTGCACCGGCAAGAATGGTGGGTATTGGTGGCCACTTTTTATTCGCCATAAACAGCAGGGCGAACACCGGCAGCAGCATTACAGGATTAATAGTGAAGTTCTCTGTAATTAGCTGCATGGTAATAGCCAGATCTTCAGCGCTGGCTTCGGTGTCGATATTTAATCCGATTATCAGATAGAGAATCAGCGCGATTGTTATGCTCGGCAAAGTAGTCCAAACCATATGACCGATGTGGCTAAACAGGTCTGTTCCTGCAACGGCAGGCGCGAGGTTGGTGGTTTCTGACAGTGGAGACATCTTGTCGCCGAAGTAGGCACCGGAAATAATCGCTCCAGCGGTAATTTCCACCGATAGCCCAAGACCTGCAGCGGCACCGATAAGAGCAATGCCGACGGTCCCTGCCACAGTCCAGGAGCTACCAATACTCAGTGCTATCAATCCGCAAATTAGGCAGCTAGCTGCGTAAAATATTGACGGATCCAGCAACAACAGACTGTAATAAATCATGGTAGGCACGGTGCCGGAGAGTATCCATGCCCCGATCAGACAGCCGACACTGTAGAGAATTAGAATGGGTTTGAGCGCTATGGTAATGCCGGCAACGATGCTACTTTCGATTTGTTCCCAAGTCTGCCCATTGTTCCAGCCAATCAGGGCTGCAACAGCTGCCCCTACGCAGAGAGCGATCTGGTTTGGGCCGTAGCTGGAATCTTCACCGAACAGATAAACTGAAAAAGATAGCAGGCTTACCAAAGTTACTACTGGTATGAGTGCTTGTCCCAGGGTTGGGGCGACTGCCAAACCGCTGTTTTCTATGCCCTGATCTGTGGGGTTTTCCATGTTTGGAATCAGTCTCGATGGTTGGTGCAAAGCAAGAGCATAAAGCCTCGGCGCGTCCCCTGTCCAATGACAAAGTAAGTGATGTAGGGTGGCGAGCGGGTAAGAGCCCCAGTTTGCGCTGTTTTTGGGGTATAATCAGGACCCTGGTCTTAAATTGATAATTCAGATTGATACAGTCATGAGTGATATTGAATCCTATATGCAGAAGCTCGGTGAGCAGGCTCGCGCCGCCTCCCATGAGATTGCCAAAGCAAGCACAGTACAGAAAAATTCTGCCCTGAAAGCTATTGCGAAATTAATCGACGAAAGCCGTGAGCAGTTAATGGCGTCAAACAAGCTGGATCTCGATGCCGGAGCTGGCAAAGGGCTCGATGCTCCGCTTATGGACAGGCTGGAACTGACTCCCGGCAGAATAGATACCATGATTGAAGGGTTAAATCAGGTAGCGTCGCTGGATGATCCGGTTGGTGAAATAGGCGATCTCAAGTTCCGACCTTCCGGCATTCAGGTTGGAAGAATGCGTGTGCCTCTCGGGGTGATAGGCATTATCTATGAATCCAGACCTAATGTTACTTGTGAGGCAGCCAGCCTTTGTCTGAAGTCAGGCAACGCAACAATTCTGCGAGGCGGTTCGGAAGCCTTGCATTCGAATCAGGCTATTGCTGCTTGCATAGCAGCAGGGCTTGATGAAGCGGGTTTAAGCAAGAATGTAATTCAGGTGCTTGATCGAACAGACAGGGACGCAGTTGGTCTCCTGATAACCATGCCGGAATTCGTTGACGTAATTATCCCGCGAGGCGGAAAGGGCCTGATCGAAAGGATAAGTAACGACGCAAAGGTTCCCGTAATAAAACACCTGGACGGAAATTGTCACCTGTATGTCGATGACCGGGCAGATATTGAAAAATCAATAAGCGTAGCCATTAATGCCAAGACTCAGCGTTATGGTACCTGCTGTACTCTTGAGTCCCTATTAGTTGCTGAAGAAATTGCGGCTGAGGTGTTACCCGAGTTGTTCAGGCAATATAAAGAGCATGGTGTGGAGATAAGAGCCTGCGAAAAAATCCGTGCAATTTGTGATGACCTTGAAACTGCGACTGAATCGGATTGGGGAGAAGAGTATCTGGCACCGGTGATTTCGGCGAAGATGGTGTCAGGTATCGATGAGGCTATCGCACACATCAACAAGCACAGCTCTCAGCATACAGAGTCTATCATGACCGAAGACTACAACAGGGCACAAAGGTTTTTACGTGAAGTTGATTCAAGTTCGGTAATGATCAATGCGTCCACCCGTTTCGCAGATGGATTTGAGTATGGTCTAGGTGCAGAAATCGGAATATCTACGGATAAATTGCATGCCCGAGGTCCGGTAGGTCTCGAAGGACTTACCTCACGGAAGTACATCGTTCTCGGGGACGGGCATATTAGACAATGAGGCCATGCACTGCGGTCTATGGTGGGATGTTCGACCCTGTCCATAACGGGCATATAGAGGCTGCCCGGTTTGCCTTACGCCAGCTGCAGCTGGATAGGCTAAAAATGGTGCCTTGCAGCAAGCCTAATCACCGTGAGGATGCGACTGTGAAATCGGCCCATCGCCTGCGAATGCTGGAGCTGGCGACAATAAACGATCCTGATATCGAAATTGACCCCATTGAGATTAATCGTGAAGGCATTTCTTACACCAGTGAGACCCTCGAGGCGTATAAACGTCTGAATCCTGAAACGGACCTGGTTTTCGTTATGGGCATGGATTCGCTTAACTCGTTGCCTACGTGGCATGACTATGGGTCAATTTTAATGAATAGTAATTTGTTCGTGTTATCCAGACCCGGCGAAGAGATTCTGGAGAAAGTTGTTGAGCCGCTGGATTTACAACATCGTAAAGTGGAAAACAGGCAAGAACTGCTTGCCAAAAGAGCAGGGGGAATTTTGCTTACTGATGAGTTTCAGTTTGATATTTCATCTTCGCGAGTTCGAGATAATTTGCAAAACGGGGTTGGTGTTACAGATCAACTAGATCAAGAAGTTTTGTCATACATTAGGAATAATAATCTTTATGGTTGGAAATAGCCGACCGAAAGACTTAAGCAGAGAAAAGGAAACAAGATTGAATAGTAAAGAGTTAGCAGATTTAGTAGTCGATGCGCTGGATGATATGAAAGGTCAGGATATCCGTTGCATTAATGTAGAGGAACTGACTTCGATTACAGATTATATGGTTATCGTTACCGGAACATCCAATACCCACCTGAAGGCACTTGCAGATTCCGCTTCTAAGAAAGTTAAGGAAGCGGGACATGCTATCGCTGGTGTTGAAGGAAAGCTGGCATCCGAATGGGTGCTGGTGGATATGGGCGGGGTAGTTGTTCATATAATGGTTGCCCCGGTTAGAGCTCTATACAACCTTGAAGAACTTTGGAGTTTTAAATCAGCGCAAGCTGTGGCTGCCAAAGAAAGTAGTCCGGAAGGTGGGGAAGCGTCCTCTTGAAAATCAGGCTGGTCTCCGTCGGCAGTAAAATGCCTGCCTGGGTTCAGCAAGGTGTGGATGAGTATGCTAAGAGAATAATTGTTGATCTGGGTTTTTCGATTTTGGAAATACCCATGGCCAAGAGAACCCGCTCAGTCAATATTGAACAATGCATACAGAAAGAAGGCGAGGCGATTATTGCCGCCCTTGGTAAGGGTGATTATTCTGTCGCTCTGAATGTTAAGGGCAAGCAAATGAGTACTGAAGCTCTAGCTGAATCAATTGGTGAATTCAGGCTGCAAGGCCGCAATATAAATCTCATTGTCGGTGGCCCCGATGGCCTGAGCAGGGATTGTCTGAGTAAAGCCAATGAGGTCTGGTCTCTGTCTAGGATGACTTTGCCTCACCCCCTAGTGCGAATAGTGCTCGCCGAGCAGCTTTATCGAGCTTCGAGTATCCTCAAGGGTCATCCATACCATCGCAGCTAACTGGTGAAGAGCTTTATGGGATAAGCTGGCAGAAATCCCTCAAAGTATGAAGAGCTACCTGAAAAAATGGTGAATTCGGGCCAAAATGGCCATCATTATGATTTCAATAAAGTAATTTTTATTCAGGTTAAACTTTTCGAACATTCATCTGTCTACGCTAGTGAAGGTTCATCGTTTTAAAGTGGCCGATTGGCAGCGAATCTCTAGCAGGTCAGAAACACTAATGATGGCCGAAAAAACAAGCTTTAGAGAGCCTGCTATTAGCCGACTTAATGTATCATCACTGTACTTTGGGCATTAAGCCTGTAGTTAACCAACAAATAGCTAACTAACAAATAGTTAAATACCAGATAAGCAGTATTCAATAGAATCAACCCCAGAGTAAGCGCCCATGACTGGCAAATGGCAAGTAAAGGATCATGAAGCTGAACGTCAGTTATTCAACCGGCGGTTGATAGTTGCGGGTGTGTTTATATTTCTGCTTTTCGCAGCTCTAATAGCGAAAGTAGTGAATCTGCAAGTTTATCAATATGACTACTTTTCTTCACGCTCCGATGGTAACCGTCTCCATTCACAATATGTTCCTCCTGCGAGGGGGTTGATCTACGACCGTAACGGCGTTCTTCTTGCAGATAATCAGCCCATCTTCAATCTAACTGTGGTTAGAGAGCAGATTGAGGATATGGATGCCACCTTGGGCTTGCTCAGCAGTCTTATTCGCCTTACTGAAGATGATATTGAGCAATTTAATAACCGCATGAGGCGCAACCGGGTTCCATTTGCGTCCGTACCTTTGCGCTATGTATTGACGGACGAAGAGCAGTCCCGGATAGCTGTAAATAGCCATAAGCTGGAAGGGATCGCTATCGAACCGCAGTTCGTTCGGCAGTATCCATTTGCTGACGCGACAGCGCACTCGGTTGGTTATGTCTCGGAGATTAACCGGGAAGAAGTAGAGGGCATGGATGATGACGCCCGTGAGAATTATGGTGGAACGAATCATATAGGCAAATCCGGTATAGAGAGAACCTATGAAGATATTCTGCATGGCACTGTGGGATACGAGATTGTAGAAAAGAATAATAGAGGCCAGATAATGCGGGAACTGGATCGTACCGATCCGGTTGCGGGTTCAAATATCGCGCTTCATCTCGATAGCCGATTGCAACAGGTGGCCATTGAAGCCCTTGGAGATTTTCGAGGAGCGGTAGTAGCTATCGAGCCGTCTACCGGTGGAATACTGGCGATGGTTAGCAAGCCGGGCTTCGATCCTAATTTATTCGTTACCGGTATTAGCAGTCGCGACTATAGTGTTCTGGTTACCGACGAAATAAATACGCCACTGTTCGACCGATCAACCAATCCCTACCCGCCAGGTTCTACGGTGAAGCCGTTTATAGGGTTGGGAGGATTGCAGAATGAATTCGTCGACTATGAATTTGCCATAGAAGATCCCGGCTACTTCCGCTTACCTGGAGTAAGCTATCGCTGGGGAGACTATACATTGAGAACCGCAGTCGGTGGAGGTCATGGCCACACAGATTTGCAGAAAGCGATTTTCCAATCCTGCGACACATTTTTTTACGATCTTGGAAATCGCATGGGCATCGATTCCATCCATAGCTTTCTAAGCTTGTTCGGCTTTGGACAAAATTTTGCGCTGGATATAAATTATGCGCGTACCGGTGTTCTTCCTTCCCGTGACTGGAAAAGAAATACCCGGGGCGAACCCTGGTATCCGGGAGATACGATTAACTCCTCAATCGGTCAGGGTTATATGTGGGCTACACCGCTGCAGTTGGCTACAGCAACATCTATTATTGCCAATAAGGGTAAAGTCGTTCCACCGCGAATGCTGAGGGCGGTAGATGGTGTAGCTACTGAGCCAGTGATAGAAAATGCCATTCCGGACGTGATGGTGACGGACCCCGATTATTGGCGCTACATCGAAGAATCAATGACCATGGTGGTTCACAGGCCATTTAATGATGTATTCAGGGATTACGGAACGGCATTTGAAGCCATTGCCATGGCGGACAGGGATATGCCATACAAGATGGCGGGCAAGTCCGGCACTGCACAGGTTGTGGGAATCAGTCAGGACGTTTTGAAAACCGACGACATCATAGTTTCAGATCTCAACAAAGACCATGGACTATTTATTTCATTTGCCCCGGCCGAAAATCCCAATATTGAGCCACAGATTGCTATCGCAGTGTTTGTTGAAAACGGTGAGCATGGCTCCAGTGTTGCCGGCCCGGTAGCAAAGCAGGTTATAGATGCCTACTTGCTGGATATTCTGCAAATTGATTTTGCTGCTCTTGAAAGTGAATCAGAGGTCGAAAGTGATCCTCTGATTTCATTGGCAGATGACGTGGCAGCTCGATAGTCAGATGGTTAATCAGGATTTCATAAGACAGTCGGCCGGCTTAAGCTCCCAGGCCGGAAGGTCACGCTCAATCTGGAGCATTGTTCACACAGACCCACCTCTTCTTTTCGGATTGATTTTACTGTGTTGTTTCGGAGTAACCGTCCTTAACAGTGCCAGCGGTGGGGATGAGGGCGTGGTGCAGCGTCAAGCCGCGGCGATGGCCATCGGTTTTGTTGTGATGTTTGTTATTGCCCAGTTTAATGTGCATTTTTTCCGTCAATGGGCGCCAACCATGTATGCCGGTGGTATAGGCTTGCTTGGCATTGTTCTACTAATGGGAATTGAAGAGAACGGGGCAAAAAGCTGGTTAAATCTCCCCGGGCTACCCAGTTTTCAACCATCGGAATTAATGAAATTCGCAGTACCCCTTTTGCTGGCCTGGTATCTCGCCAGCAGACCACTACCTCCGCGCTTCAAACACTTGTTTTGGTCAGCCGTTATGATTTTGATACCAGCAGGATTAATTATTATGCAGAACGACACCGGCACAGCAATCATGGTCACCATGTCGGGGATTTTTGTGGTGTTGTTGGCTGGTATACGATGGCGAATTGTTATCGCCGGCTTTGTTGCCCTTATGTTGGCTTCTCCTGCCTGGTATATTTTTCTGGCCCAGGATCATCAGAAAAATCGCATACTTACTTTCTTTAATCCGTATAGAGATCCTACAGGAGCCGGATACAATATTATTCAGTCGCAGATTGCCATCGGTTCTGGCGGTGTTTATGGCAAGGGCTATGGCGAAGGCGCACAATCCCATTTGGATTTTATCCCGGAGAGTAATACGGACTTTATTCTTGCGGTACTGGCAGAGGAGTTTGGCTTGCTGGGTATTTTATTTCTGATCGCCTTATATCTGTTCGTGATGATAAGGGGCTGCTTTATTGCGCTCGCTGCAACCGACATGTTCAGTCGCTTACTGGCGGGAAGTATTACTCTGACCTTCTTTTTCTATGTTTTCGTAAATATGGCCATGGTCTCGGGATTGCTACCGGTAATCGGTTTACCTTTGCCGCTGATGAGTCGCGGCGGCACTTCTATTGTTACTCTGTTTGTCGGTTTTGGTCTGCTGATGTCGATCCATACCCAATCTCGCCCAAAAATAACTTAACTAGCTGATAATTATAGATATTTATCAATTGGCTGGTGGTTTGTCCCTAATTTTCACAAAATTTGCGATGGCTGGCCGGAAATCCGCTAGCGGAATCGCTAAAATTATCCAGAATTCGGACGTTAAGCTTCAAAGGTGCAATGAATTCCTGCAGTAAAACGCTGTAATGAAATGAAACAAAAAGCATAGCCGACAGCAGCGCTTAAACTCATGCAGTCCCAGTAGTATTTTCGAACATCACGGGTTTTAAGATGAAACAAGAGCTATTCAAGAGTTGCTTGGCGGGTTTGCTGATATCTGTACTGGCTGCCTGTTCGACTGCGCCTCCACATAACCCGAACGATGGTCGCTACAGTATTTCACAGGATCGCGCCCCGACCACGGTTCTCGATATAGCTGCTATTCCCGAGGTGGTGCCGGAGCCGATTAGCCGCACGTCGGCAGGCAATCGAAGCCCCTATACAGTTTTAGGCAACACTTACACAGTGATGGACACTGAAGAAGGATATCGGGAGACCGGTGTAGCGTCCTGGTATGGAGAAAAGTTTCACGGACACAAGACTTCAAATGGTGAAACATTTGACATGTATCTGGCCTCAGCTGCTCACAAATCCTTGCCGATTCCCAGTTTTCTGAGAGTGACCAATCTCGACAATAATCGCAGCATGGTAGTAAGAGTCAATGATCGTGGCCCGTTTCACGGGGACAGGATAGTAGACTTGTCCTATGCCGCGGCAACTAAACTTGGCTACGTTGATACAGGCACGGCTAGAGTGCTGCTGGAATCTGTAATTGCCAAAGGTGACGACAGGGCTATTAGCCGTAGAGATATCCCAGCAAACGAAGTGCTAAATGCAGGCGCTAGCGGGAACAGATATTTGCAGATTGGTGCTTACTCGGAATTGAGATCTGCACAGCAAATATCAAGAGAATTAGAAAGCTTGACAAATTTTCCAGTTATAATTCGCTCGGTAAATACAGCAGCCAACGGTGTTTTGCATCGAGTGCGAGTGGGTCCGATATCGGATCCGGGACAGATCCAGCAAATCACACAAAGTGTGGTTGCCGCCAACTTGGGAAGCCCGTACACTGTCACCGAATAAGCACCGTATACCGATCAGGTTCAGTCCGGCTCGTCACTTCGCAACGCAGCAGTTTTTAGTTTCAGCACTATTTAATTAATCCAACATCATTTAATACGGATTTTTCAATGTTTCCAACAAGCTCCAGATTTAGTTTTCCCGTTAACAGTAAATTAGCCCCACGCAAATTCTCTTTGAGAAAGAAGCTAATTACTGTGTTGCTGTCTTTATCCATACTTGCCTCTAATTTCTCAATGGCTGCTCCGGCAATTATTCCAAGGCCGCCAGAGATTGCAGCTACCAGTTACATATTGATCGATGCCAAAACCGGTCATGTAATAGTAGAAGAAAATGCTGATGAAGCACTGCCTCCGGCCAGCCTCACCAAGATTATGACTTCTTACATTGCCATCGAGGAGATTCTCAATGGCAATATGACTCTTGATGATGAGATTCATATCAGTGAGAAGGCCTGGCGAATGGAAGGCTCGAAGATGTTCGTCGGTGTTGATACCCGTGTACGTCTGGAGGATTTATTGCGTGGAATCATTATCCAATCGGGAAATGATGCAAGCGTCGCCGTTGCTGAGCACATAGCCGGTAGTGAAGAAGCATTTGCGGATATGATGAATCAGTATGCCGAAGTATTGGGTATGAACGAGACATTTTTTATGAATTCCAGTGGTCTCGATACAGAGCAGTATTACAACACCATGTCTGCTCGTGATCTGTCCATACTTGCCCAGGCAACGGTTAACAAACACACCGATTTTTACCCTCTTTATGCAGAGCGTGAGTTCACCTACAACGATATTCGTCAAAGTAACCGCAATACGCTGTTGTTTCGAGATAGAAACGTAGATGGGCTGAAAACTGGATGGACTGATGCAGCTGGATATTGTCTGGTGTCATCTGCAGAACGTGACGGTATGCGGCTGATTTCTGTTGTGATGGGAACGGCGAGCGAAGAAGCGCGGGCCGTTGAAACCCAGAAATTGCTCACTTACGGTTTTCGTTATTTCGAAACCCATAAACTGTATGAGCCAAATCAGGTGCTGACCAATGTGGAAGTCTGGTCCGGCGAGCAGAGTTCGGTGGACCTCGGAATTCAGGAAGAGGTGTATATCACCATTCCGCGTGGTCAGGCAGAGTCCATGTCAGCGGCTGTGGATATTGATGAGTTGATCTATGCTCCTCTTAACCATGGTCAGGTTATGGGAGTGGTAAATGTCACGCTGAATAAAGACCTGTTATATCGCGGTAACGTGGTGACAATGCAGGCGGTGGATCAGGGAGGAATGTTCAAGCGTTTCGTCGATTGGCTAACCCTTTTTTTTAGCAATCTATTTTCTGGTTAACGTCTAATCATGAGTTCAGATGAGAACAGTGGTGAGCAGGAAGCGCCGAAAATTTGCTTCCCCTGTCTCTATCCGATAAAAGTCATTGGCGCTGCCGGCCCCGGGTTTCAGGACGAAGTGGTGTGTGCCGTGGAAAAACACACTGGCAAGATTACCGATGACTTAGTCGAGGTCCAGCCCAGTAAGAACCAAAATTATGTATCGGTGCGCCTTTCAATTACGGCTACCGGAGAAGATCAATTGCAGAGCATTTTTCTGGATTTAAAGGCCATCAAGAATGTGAAGATGGTGCTTTAAATGCAGCTAGGCGCATATAAGTGGTTTCGCGCGGAACCGGCTGCAGTTAAAGAGACAGACACTAATAGAAATAGTTCTGATAATGTTCCCCCTCTAATCGTCCGCAGGCTAGGTCTTCAGGACTACGAGCCAATTTGGAAGTCCATGGCCTATCTGGCCGAACAGGGCAAGCAAGATCGCGATGATGAAATCTGGATGCTCAGCCATAAACCGGTTTATACCTTGGGTCAGACGGGAAAGCCCGAGCATATTCTCGATGCCGGTGACATTCCGGTAATTAATATCGACCGCGGAGGGCAGGTTACCTATCACGGCCCTGGGCAATTGGTGGTCTACTTATTGCTGAATATGCGTCGTAGGGGCTTTGGTGTCCGCAATCTTGTTGACCTCATCGAAAAATCCATAATCGATACTCTGCGGGAATTTGATGTGGAGGCAGTTACTCGTCAAGGCGCTCCCGGAGTCTATGTGAATGATGCTAAAATATCAGCCTTGGGTTTACGCATAAAAAACGGCTGGAGCTATCACGGCCTTAGTTTGAATGTAAAAATGGATCTCGAGCCATTTTCGAGAATCAATCCATGTGGATTCGAGAATCTCGCCGTGACTCAATTGGTGGATTTGCTTGGTGGCGGTGAAGTAGATGGTGAGCCACCCTTGATGCAGACTGTAAGTACAGTGCTTAGCAACAAATTGCTGTCTCGACTCGACTATTTGCCCCGGCCTATTTAGAAGTAAGCCAGAAAGCTGGTTTTAAAAAGTGATTTTTATATGAGCGAACGTAAACGCAGAAATGTTTTAGTGGAAGGCGAAAAGCTGCGTGGAGCGGAGAAGGTCCGTCGCATTCCCGTAAAGGTAATTCCAACGATAGAATTGCCTACCAAGCCTGACTGGATTCGAGTGAAGATCCCGGCATCCCCCAAGATAAATCATATTAAGAAAACGCTAAGACAGCATAAGCTGGCGTCTGTATGCGAAGAGGCATCCTGCCCCAATTTGGGGGAATGCTTCAGCAACGGAACCGCTACCTTTATGATTATGGGTGAAATTTGCACTCGACGCTGTCCTTTTTGTGATGTTGCCCATGGCAAGCCCAAACCCCTGGATGAAAACGAACCAAGGGAACTAGCGGAAGCTATAAAAGAAATGGGTCTGACATATGTGGTGATCACATCGGTGGATCGCGATGATCTGAAAGACAGTGGTTCACAGCATTTTGCTAATTGTATAAGTGAAGTACGAAGGCTAAACGAGAATACCAAGGTGGAAGTTCTGGTTCCCGATTTTCGCGGACGTATGGATATCGCTGTTGAAATACTTAAGAAAACCACGCCGGATGTGTTTAATCACAATCTTGAAACAGTGCCGCGCTTATACAAACAAGCCCGCCCTGGAGCCGACTACGAATGGTCTCTTGATTTGTTGGAAGCCTATAAAAACTTGTGTCCTGAAGTGCTTACCAAGTCAGGGCTGATGCTGGGGCTAGGTGAGACTCTGGACGAAGTTAAGCAGGTATTGCGCGACCTTTATGCCCATAAAGTGGATATGATTACCCTCGGTCAATATCTGCAGCCCAGTAAGGATCACCTCAAGGTTGACAGATTTGTACACCCGGATGAGTTTGAAGAGTTGCGAGAGTTTGGCGAAACACTAGGCTTTCGTCACATTGCCAGTGGCCCGTTAGTCAGGTCTTCCTATCATGCTGATAAACAGGCTCAGGGAGACGATTTTTCTTGAGTGATTTTGCTATTCAGTTTGGGCTGCGGAAATGAACATAAGTCTGCGACAGTTAGCTTTCAGTCTTGCATCACTTTCTTGTTCGGTTGTCCTCGTCGTTTATATTTCTCAAAATAGTTTTGAGATTGGCAGCCAGCCGCTAGTAATTCGCGCTCTCTTGTTAAGTATGGCGGTGCTGGCGGCGCTAGCTGCCATGTTTTTTTTTAACCCTGTCTTTACCAGCAGGCCAGGGGCTTATTTTTTTGCCGTATGTTTGCCTGCGCTGATACCCGGCGCTATCTACTATATGGTTATTCTTCCCGGCAATGCCGATGAAGGTTTTACCGGGCAACAATTAGAAAGCAATTTAATTACCGATAGCTCGAGTAACGGCATTATTGAAATTGGTTTCAGTTATCCCATCTTTACCCCGACGATCTCAGTAGGGAATAAAGAACTATTCAGCAAAGAAGTGAATATATTTCTGCGGGTGATAGATGGAGATAGTACTTCTACATTATTTCGTGGGGTTCGTGATGAAATACCCGGCTCCGGTCTTAGTGTGGAGGCCAGTGTGCAGGGTCTTCTTAGTGAAAATAATGGCTACCTGTTCAACCCCATCCGTATATCCCCCATGGGGACAACTGAGGGTCGAGTTGTTTTTGTGATCAGTAATCTGGAAGACGGTACCAGTTTCACTGAAGCCATGGGTCGTGCCAATCAGGCTACTTTCGAGCTGCGGGAACCGGAAACCGGTGTTTTACTGTTTGAATTCCCACTAACCCGGATTTGAATCACATTCCGGCGTCGGTCGCATATTGAATTTGCCTGGTGCCTCGCGTAATCTCAAGACAGGCTATCAATAAAACAATTCAAAACGGGATAGGTAATATGAGCTCGAAACCTTCAACAGTGAAGGCTCTAAGCCTGACTGCCGCTGTAATAGCGTCTTCAACGGTTGCGTTTACCGGCATGACTTCCCTTGCCCAGGAGCAAGATTTCAGGGGTCAGAAGATCGTGCAGGTTCTTCAGGAACCTCGTCACCGGACTGTGCATAAGGACGGTGATATTTATCTTCTCGACGTGCAAGTTAATCCAGGTGATACCAGCTATCTTCATACCCACGATGCGGCCATTCTGTATACCTTTATTTCCAATGGTGACGGTCCGCTCTATGGGCGAGTCTCCGGTAACACGGATTACGCAGAGGAGAATTTCACTCATCAGGTGTCGAACCCGGGGCCGGGTCTGTTTCGCATCATGGCATTAACCAATTATGGAAACGGTGTCGAAATGGACAACGATCAACCTCAGGGAGTAGGTAGCCCTGCGGATGTGGAAAACAAATGGTTTCGCTCCTATCGAATTGAGTTGGCTCCAGGTGAGGAATCTTCAATCCAGTCACATCAAAATCCCAGCGTCATAATCCAGACTCGACAAGGAAAGGTTTATGTAAGTAGGGAAGATGGTATTACCGTTGAGTTAAGTGCCATGGGAGACTGGGCTTGGAGAGATGCAAACTCTGCCTTCAAACTCACCAACCCGGGCAATGCTTCGGTGGAAGTAGTTATTAACGAAGCGCGCCGTTAATTAAAAAAGCATCGGGAATCTGTCTTCTTCGCTGGTTCCCGATGTGATCTCGAAGTAAATCCACACACCAAACTTCTACAAATCAGCATCATCCAGCCAGTATTTCCGGGCTCGATTCCTGTGAAGAGGCTGCCTGTAGAGGGAACCTGCCCGCTGGAATCAACACCAACAGTGAGATTGAAGCCAGTCCAAGAATTACTATGTTTAGCTGCTGGTTTACCCCGTCAAGCAATACCACGCCAAAGGCTAAAGCTACCCGAAGCATTTCCAAAACCCTCGCGCTGGACCGAGCTTCCAGCCATGTGCCATGTACATAATATGAAAAGGCGAGATAAGTAACCAGGATAGAAGTTTGGCCATAGCCTAGAGTTGCAGTATTGAGTAACACGAATAGGCTAAGCGCTACCGTGAGCACAAATTGTCCGAAAGTGTAGTAGCGACAAAACCCGGAGATAGGCGGATCATATCTTGCCGTCAGATCTACTGGCTTCTGCAGTTTACAGGTCGTTGCGGATCCTTCGGGCATCCAACCAGGAGGCTTAAAACTGATTAGCAGCTTGTTTTTAAGCCCGGGGACTTTAATGATGTCCAGAAGCATTCGCCAGTAAACATGGGTATTCGCCCACAAAGGGTTCCAACTATTCAGTGGTTTACGTAGACCAAATACTGCCTTTTCTTCAGGCAGTTCATCCTGAAAACTGCCGAACAGACGATCCCAGAGAATGAATACCCCACCATAGTTGCGATCTACGTATATCTTGTTTCGCGCATGATGCACCCGATGGTTAGACGGTGTAACGAAAATCCATTCCAAAAAACCCAGCCGATGAATATGTTCGGTGTGCACCCAGAATTGATATATGAGATTAAGTGCAGCTACCGAGAACAGAATTTCTGCGGGGTACCCTACAAAGAAAAATGGTATGTAAAAGAGAAAGCCATAGAAATCGATACTCGTTTGCCTGAGGGCAGTACTGAGGTTGTATGCCTCGCTCTGGTGGTGTGCCACGTGGGAACCCCAAAATAAGGCGATTTCATGTCCCAGTCTGTGTTTCCAATAATAGGCCAGATCATAGAGGACAAAGCAGCTGACCCAGACCCAGACCTGATCGTCCGGTAGCTGTCCGAATTGGTAGTTGACCACTATCCAATCATAGATAAAAGCGGAAAAGCCTAGGATTACAAGCGCTTGAAGCCTGCTAAGGCTGCCCATGGACAGGCTGTTAATTGTGTCGTTTAGCCGATAGGTGTTTCGCCCGCGAGCCACTCCGTAGCCAATTTCGAGAAATATAAACAGGAAGAAGAAGGGTATGGCATAGAGAATCAGGTCCATTATGTAAATTCCGCAAAAAGTGGCAGCTGGCTACTGGCTGATGAAAGTTTAATCAGAAACATTATTCTAATCTGGATAAGTATTATTAGCCAAAATACTGTAATATCGCGGCGCTTTTTTGCAGAAACAGGGTTTGATAATCGCTATGAAGAATGCATTGACAATATCCGCGCTTATATTGCTTTTAGCCGCTAATTCCGCTGCTTTTGGCCAGGGTGTGCAGCAAACTAAAGGCTCTTTCGAAGACAAATTCAGGCAGCTGGAAGAAGTGCTGCCCACTCCAAACGTCTACAGAAATGCGTCGGGCCAGCCAGGTCACCAATATTGGCAGCAAGAGGTGGACTATGACATCGAAGTCAGCCTGGATGAGGCCAATCAGCGCCTGACAGGTTCTGAAACCATTAGTTATCAGAATAACTCTCCGGACACGCTGAACTACCTGTGGCTGCAGCTTGACCAGAATCGCTTCAAAAATGATTCCATCGCAGAAATGAGCCGAATCCACATTGGCTCCAGCCCGGATGAGGATAGCCCTGCCAGGTTGAGCATGAGTGGCTTGCGTCGTCTTCAATATATGGAAGATATTGACCACGGCTACGAGATCAATGCGGTTACAGACAGCTCAGGTAATGAACTGCAGCACACCATTGTCGGTACTCTTATGAGAATCGACCTTCCCAGGCCAATTCGTTCCGGGCAGGAGCTGGAATTTAACATCGATTACGCTTATCACATCATTAACGGTGAAGTACTTAGTCCACGTGGTGGATACGAATATTTTCCGGCAGAGAATGAAGCCGATGGTGGCAATTATCTATTTGCATTAACCCAGTGGTTTCCACGTCTTGTTGCCTATACCGACTACGAAGGTTGGACTAACAAAGAATTCCTTGGCTCTGGTGAATTCACTCTGGAATTTGGCGATTACGAAGTGGCCATGACAGTACCTTCTGATCACATCGTTACTGCTACCGGTGTTTTGCAGAACGCGAATCAGGTGCTTACCCGGGAACAGCGCGATCGTCTCGAGCAGGCGGAAACAGCTGAACGCCCTGTATTTATTGTTACTCCTGAAGAAGCTTTGGAGAATGAGCAGGAAGGAGCTACTGATACCAAGACTTGGAGATTTGCTGCGGAGAATGTCCGTGATTTTGCCTGGGGCTCTTCAAGGAAATTTATTTGGGATGCCAAAGGCCTTAAACAATCCGGGGCGGAGCAGGAACTGGTTATGGCCATGTCCTTCTATCCAAAGGAAGGCGGAACCCTGTGGTCGGATTATTCAACAGAAGTAGTTATTCATACATTAGAAGTATATAGCCGCTTCTCTTTTGATTATCCGTATCCAACCGCCATATCGGTAAATGCCAGCTTTCTCGGTGGCATGGAATATCCGATGATCACTTTCAATGGACCAACTACTAATCTACAAGACGATGGCAGCCGCACCTACTCGCTGTCGGAGAAGCGATTTTTGATAGGTGTGATTATCCATGAAATCGGCCATTTCTATTTCCCGATGATTGTTAACTCTGACGAACGTCAGTGGACATGGATGGATGAAGGTATAAACAGCTATCTGGACAGTGTTGCCGGCAGGGAATGGGATGCAGAAATCCCCTGGGGTCTAGAACCCGAGACAATTACGGATTACATGCTGTCCCAGAATCAGGTGCCGGTAATGACACAATCCGACAGTGTCAGGAGTCTGGGTTCAAATGCCTATACTAAGCCTGCAGTTGCGCTGAATATCTTGCGCGAGACTATTATGGGTCGTGAGCTTTTCGATTTTGCTTTCATGGAATATTCACGCCAGTGGGAATTCAAGAGACCTACACCCGCAGATTTTTTTCGAACTATGGAAGAGGCGTCGGGAATTGATCTTGACTGGTTCTGGCGCGGTTGGTTCTATACCACCGACCATGTCGATATTTCTCTGGACAGGGTTTACCAGATGCGTATCGATACGGAGAACCCTGACATAGATTTATCTCGTCAGCGTGATGCCGAGAAGGCAACGTCGCCATCAGTATTTAGTGATCGAAACAGGGAAGAGGGTATGCGGACTTGGGTAGAGCGCAATTCAGATGTTCGCGACTACTATGATGACAATGATCTATACACAGTGACCAATGTAGATCGCAATAACTACAACAGCTTTCTTAATGGCCTGGAAGATTGGGAGCGGGCAGCTCTCGATCGAGCTGTGGAAGAGGATCTGAATTATTATCTTCTTGAGTTCTCCAATGTTGGTGGCTTGGTAATGCCGATCATCGTTGATATTGAGTATGTGGATGGCAGTAGGGAAGAGATTCGTTATCCTGCCGAAATCTGGAGAAGATACCCTGACAGAATTAAGAAACTGTTGGTGTCCGAGAAAGATATCCAGAATATCGTCATTGACCCGATGCGTGAAACAGCAGATGCGGATATAGAAAATAACCATTATCCAAGGCGTATTATCCCCTCCCGAATCGAGAGCTTTAAGTTTTCAGGTGGTGGCAGCCGTGTTTCCCGCGACCTGATGCAGGATAGTAAGGCCGAGCTTAAGACCGATGATGAATCTGAAGACGAAAACTAGATCGATAGGAAAATATTTACCGAGCAGGTGGTTTAGCACCGCCTGTTCGGTAATGCTCACCATTCTGCTTATAACTTCACCAGCGGTAGTTTCAGCGCACCAGCAAAAAGCTGGGCTGACACGAATTCTTTTTAATCCCAATACTGGCAATATTGAAGTCATGCACCGCTTCTTTGTTCACGATGCCGAACATGCTTCCGGTATTATTTTTGGCGAAGAGCAGAATTTGTTGGAGTCTGCCGATTCTCGTGAATTATTCAGTAGCTATGTGATAAACCGATTTGCCATTCAGGCCACCGATGAGACAAATACGGTAGAGGAGTTGCGGCTCACCTATATCGGCTCAGAGGTAGATGGTCAATATATCTGGGTCTATCAGGAAATAGCTGACTCATGGGGGTTGACGTCGCTTAGCATAGTTAATATGGCCTTGCGGGATGTTTGGCCTGAGCAGGTAAATCTTGTAAATATTGAGAAAGAGGGTGTTCTACAAAGCTTGTCTTTCGAGCAGGAAATCGAAGTCCTCAGCGTCAATTTCTAAGTACTTTTGATTGCTATTCTTTTAAGCTTCCCAATCCTAAATATTCGGCTATTGCCAAGCCAGCGGCTACGCTGGTAAATGGATCGTGCTCGATAACCTTGTGTGGGAATTTGTGATTCAGAATATCTTTTACAGCAGGGATCAGAGACGAACCGCCAGTGCGGATTACCAGATCAATATCTCCGGCGTTCAGTTTCGCATTTGATAGCAGGTCTTCGATCGAATTACTGAATTTGTCCAAAAGCGGTGAAATTATTATTTCAAATTCAATTCTGTCTACAGTCAATTCAATGTCCAGTTCGGGAATATCGAGTACTGCCTGCTGCTCTCTGGATAATTCGGCTTTTAAGTCCTTGATGGTTTGGGAAACCAGATAGCTATAATTATTCTTTATCAGGTCATAAAGACGTTGAAATTTTTCCGCAGCTTCGTCGCCAACACTGATTCTTTGCATGAGCGGTGTAGTGTATTGATTCTGATTGAGCATATAGCTGATAGCCCAGTTCAACAGCAAGTCTTCGTATTCTTCAAACGGAAAGTAAGTCTCGATCTCTCTGTCTTCACCAGACCGTTTCCAGCGCTCTCCCTTACCTAATAAGGGAAATAGTAATTCCCTGAAAAGTAGCTGGTCGATATGATCCCCACCTAGTTCGATGCCATGGGTGGCGACTACGTTAAAATCTTTGCCGGTTCTGCTGATTATGCATAAATCCAGCGTTCCGCCTCCGAAATCTACGGCTAGCAGTGTTTGCTCTTCGGAATAAGGATTCTCATAGAGATAGCTCAGAGCAGCAGCGATGGGTTCCGGGTAGAAACTTTGCTGTTCAAACCCTGCGTATCCGTATGACTCAGACAGGAGGTTTAATGCATTGTTGTTTCGTTCTGTTGAGCTGCCTTCAAAGTTTACAGGATGACCAATGCAGGCGTGGTTGCATACATTGCCGGGGGATAGCCCGCTGGAATCTGCTCGAGGATGCTGCTCGATAACGCAGTTTCGAATCCTCAATAATAGTGGGGTTATCAGTGCGACGAGCCTGAATGGTCGGTCAAAGACCATTAATCGCTGTGGACCACTATTGCCCAGCAGGCGTTTTATGCCGCGGAATAATCTTCCCTGCTGTCCGCCATCAACGAATGACTGCCCATACACTAGTTGGGTGTTTGCTTCCTCCGGCAGGCCTTTGTCACCTATCTGACCTGTTGTGGTTCTGCCTTCCCCCAGTACTTCTGCACTGAGTTCAACCTTCCTTCCGGTATTACTCTCTATGTAACTCAGAATAGCGTTTTGGCCGGTCTGGATTTTGAAATCCCGGTCGATGTAAGTGGCCGATGGCATCACTGCGGAATGAGACTCGAGGTGAACCAGCCTTACCGATTTTCCATCGAATAACGCTGCCGCGCTATTGCTGGTTCCGTAGTCAATACCGATTGCTAGGCGCTGTTGCGAATTTTCTGATTTGGAGGTTTCTTGCATATAAGCCGTTCTACTCGAAAAGCTGCTGGCCGGGGAGCAAATGGGTTTGGCCTGACCGCGGCTGAAAAGTCGCACTTTATATCATATTTCAGACCAATATCTCCAGCAGAAACAGTAAGCTATGGTTGGTTGCGTCTTATTAAACTGTGGCTTTTCCAGTTGAATATTGGCGGAACTTACCCTATGCTCCCTCGGTCAAATAGTTATCCTGAAAAAAAGAGTTTCTCTGGAGTTTTCATGGCATTAGGAATTAAGCGCAGCCAGCGGAAGAGTGCCAATTTAATGGCCAAAGTCATATTCAGTGTTTTGCTGGCCTGCTTATCAGTCGGCAGCTACGCGGGTACCATCGTGCGGGTGAGCACCAGCGTGGGTGACTATTCAATTGAGCTGCTCGATGATGTGGCGCCAATAACGGTGCAGAATTTCCTTGGTTATGTGAATCGTAATGAATATAACGGCACTTTCCTGCATCGCGTCGTGGATGATTTTGTGGTCCAAGGCGGAGCGTATCGCTTTCGTCCGTTTCAAGATTTGGCAGTTGTACCCTCCTATAGCAATATCCAGAATGAGTTTTCCGTATCCAACATTCGTGGCACGGTCGCTATGGCCAAACTGCCAGGAGACCCTAACAGCGCATCCAACCAGTGGTTTGTAAACATCTCAGACAACAGTGGTAATCTGGATAATACCGATGAAGGCTTCACGGTGTTTGGTCAGGTGTTGGGCGAGGGTATGACAATAATCGATGCTATCGATGCTTTGCCTACGGTTTCGCCAGGGACTCTAGTGCCCAGCGCGCCATACTTCACAGAACTCTACGAAAGCCCCAGCAATTTTGTTCAGATGACTGTTGAAGTCACTGAAAGATTCAGTTCGGCTCCCCATGTTTTTGAAAGCAACTCAGGCTTATTGATCACATCTGTTGATGTGGATAACGGTACGGAACTTATTAGCATGAATTTCAACCAAATTCCGGCTGGTGAAGAAGTTGTGTTCAGGGCCAATCTAGAATCAGTTATTCCAAGAAAAGAAGACTTCGCCGGAATGGCGAGTTATTCCACCAGTGATCAACGACTTCGAATTCCCGATCTTGAAGTTAATCTGAATGGTTCGGTCAGCGTGGTGTCCAACGTAGTATTAGTGTTATCAGATCAGCAGGCATCTTTGTTTACGCTTGAGTCTTACGACCAGTAGTAAGCTTGGAAAGTATAAATACAACAAGGAACTTATAAGCAGATGGCTGCCGAGCGTGGGGAATTCTCATCTAGATTTGGTTTTTTAATGGCGGCATCAGGCTCCGCCGTTGGTTTGGGTAACATATGGGGCTTCCCCACAAACACCGCATCTAATGGTGGAGCAGCGTTCCTGTTTGCCTATCTTGTTCTCGCATTTGCTTTGGCATATCCTGCTCTTATGGCGGAATTGATTATTGGTCGCCATGCTCGCTCAAACGCTCTTACCGCACTCAAATTTATTTCACCCGGCAAGAAAAGCAAAATCCTGGCGACCTTGGTTGGCTTCGGTGGAATGATTACAGTTAGTTTCATTTTAAGCTTTTATGCAATTGTTAGTGGCTGGATGGTGGCTTTTTTCTTCGACCCTATTGCACGTATGTCGGGACTCGATGGGCTATCTCAATGGCTGATTACTGATACGGTTATGCGTGATTCTGTATTTCTGATGGCTTTTATGATGTTGACTATTTACATCATTAGCGCCGGTGTGAAAAACGGCATAGAACGGTGGGCATCCAGACTTATGCCTGCACTAATGGTTATCCTGTTGTCTCTTATTATTTATGTAATGACCTTGCCTGGAGCTATGGACGGCTTACGTGCCTATCTGGTCCCGGATTTTTCCCGTATCACCGATCCGCAATTGCTTGTTAGTGCAATGGGTCAGGCATTTTTCTCATTGTCTCTGGGTGTAGGAACCATGCTTGTTTATGGTTCTTATATCAGTAAGGAAGAGAATCTGCCTTTGGCTGGTTCTCTGGTAGCTCTTCTTGATGTGGGTATAGCAGTGCTTGCCGGCTTATTGATTCTCCCTGCCATGTACGTGGCTTTGGCGAATGGAGTGGAGATTTATGACGCGGCAGGTGGCCTCATAGCCGGCCCCGGTTTGATTGTTTCCGTACTACCTTCATTGTTTGGCAATATGGGTTTCATGGGCATAGTCGTTGCTTTGGCCTTCTTTCTGTTGATGACCATTGCATCGGTAACTTCATCTATCTCAATGCTGGAAGTCCCGGTTTCATACGCGGTTGAAAATCATGGAGTGGAGCGTCACAAGGCAGCGATTATCGTCGGTTCCGTAATCGCAGCAGTATCTTTGGTTATTGCGGCCAATTTCGATCCATTATTCGACTTGGTCGTAACTTTTGCTACAGAGTTTAGCCAACCACTTCTCAGCTTTGCATTCTGTATATTTGTTGCATGGATTTGGAGCCGCAATGACATTTTGCAGGAAATCAAACAAGGCAGTCCTAATGCCGAGTCCGGATTGTTCTGGAAAATCTGGCCGTTCTATGTGAAGTTCATTTGCCCGCTAGCCATCCTGGTGGTTTATTACCAGCAATTCCAATAGCCGTAACAGGGCGACTTGGATTGCATTTTTAATATGGATGATGTTAAAAATCATCTATGCTAGGGTTAAACCCCCTGATTTACAGCCCCCGAAAGTCCCGAAGAGGAATGGCTCATGACTGCTAATCAACTCTCTACTGACAAGCCGCTGTCTGGTGTTAGCCGCAGACGATTTATTCATTCCACTTCTATCCTGGCTTCAGGTTTTTTACCGGCAGTTTCACTAGCTGCGAACTCTTCAGTTGCTAATAATGTTAAGGCACTCACCTTTGATGTGTTCGGGACGGTGGTCGACTGGAGATCCTCTATTATCAGGGAGGGCCAGTTACTCTCTGCCCGAAAGGGTTATCAAGTTGATTGGGCTGAATTTGCAGACCGCTGGAGATCTGGATACGGGCCGGCAATGAACAAAGTGCGGAGCGGGGAGTTACCGTGGACGAAGATTGATGATCTGCATAGATTGATCCTAAAT
>Ga0315322_10000333_pt1 | contig 34259 bp, 30 predicted proteins | sample M110021515metaG_FD_203461 | JGI IMG/M metagenome (GOLD analysis project Ga0315322, IMG submission 203461) | Ammonia-oxidizing marine archaeal communities from Monterey Bay, California, United States - M1 100m 21515 | ecosystem: Environmental > Aquatic > Marine > Intertidal zone | place: USA...
GGGTTGCTGCCTCGCGTGCTAGCGTTCTATCTTTTGACAAGATCATTGGGGACTTGCGACTTTTGTTTTATAACTTAAGAAACCTCAATGACCCGAGACATGCATACGCTTTTATTCCTTGGTACTCGGGGTCATTTGGTTTTTGAATGTTCGAGTTCAAGGAATTCAATCAAATGAGTAAAGAAGTAACGATACAGAGAAATTGCCTTGCAACGCTTATCCCCTCCGGAGATGAGGTTACCTTGGCCGAGGGAGCCACCTATTCCATCGCTCAATCGCTGGGAGGATCCGTTACCCTTCGTGACCTGAACGGTCTTTACCGTGTCGGTGAAACCGAGTTGGATGCGTTGGGTCAGGGAATCAAAGACCAGGTCTTGGGGTCACAGAAAAAAGAAGCGAGTTCAGGCCCTTTTGGCGAAGATCTCCTTTGGGATGCCCTCAAGGGCTGCTACGACCCCGAAATACCCCTGAATATTGTCGACTTGGGCCTTGTTTACGACCTTTTGGTCGAGGAAGAGGATGGAAAGCGCAAAGTCTTCGTCAAAATGACTCTTACCGCTCAAGGTTGTGGTATGGGACCCGTGATAGCGGAGGATGCAAAGACCCGCATTGCGAACCTAGATGACGTGTCGGAGGCAAGCGTAGAAATTGTCTGGGATCCTCCCTGGAATCCGAAGATGATCTCGGAAGAAGGCAAAAAAGTACTTGGACTAGAGTAGGGGAGTGACGACTTACCTCTTGATATCGTAGCAGAAAATCAGTTCCTGATCCCTTAGGTAAAGTTTTCCGTTTGAGATAACCGGGTGGGTCCAAACCTTCCCCTTTGGGTTTCTTTGTTCGGTTTGGGGAGTGATGGTGAATTCACCATGCGTCTTCCACCCTTCTGGCGTTGACTCGACAAGCATTATTTTTCCATCTCTTTCGCTAAGGCAATAAAACCGGTTGTCCGCATAGGCGATAGCCCCTTTGCCCAGAGCTTTCTTTTCGTTCCATTTCAATTCTCCACTTTTGAAATTCTGGCATACCCATCCGTATCCGTCCGAATATCCATAAACGTAATCATCTAGCTTAATCACGCCTCCATGATGGTTCTTCATGATCTTGTTTTCATAAACGTCCCGTGCTCCGGACGAGCCCAGTTCAACAAGTTTGCAACCTACTCCGTACCCGGAGGTAATGAAAATATGGCCGTCGTGATGGATTGGTGTTGGAATCACCGCGGTGCGTCCGGGCCATGATGATTTCCACAAGACCCCGCCCGTCTTTGCATCGACGCCCACCAAGTTTTTCATCACGAGTTGCACGTACTGCCTTTTGCCGTGGCTCTCAATCACGATAGGGGAGGAGTACTGAGCTCCATCGGTGAATTCCTTGCTCCTCCACAAAACCTCGCCGGACTTTGCGTCGAGTGCGGCAAGAGCGCCGTTACTTCCTCCCGGCGTGCAAATTACGCGACCTTGGTCGATCAAGACGGATTCAGTGTATCCCCATCCGGGCACTTTCCCACCAAGGTCTTTGACCAAGTGAACTTTCCATTGTTGCTTCCCGGTCTTGGCGTCTGCACATACAAGGTTTCCGCGACCACCCAATGCATAAACGAGACCATTTGAAACCGAAGGTGTCATTCTTGGTCCATCCCCCCAGTTGTTAGTTAAAAGCTCGCCTGTCGTCAGTTCCCACGCTTTTTTTCCTGTGGAAGCGTTGAAGGCGAGAAGTTTCTCTTCCTTGCCAAACGCGCCCAAGGTAAACAAGCGATCGTCGGCAATGGAGAATCCCGAGTACCCCAAACCTCCTAGTTTGATTACCCATAAATTCTCCGGACCACCTTCGGGCCAGGATTGAAGCAATCCGGTTTCCTTGGAAACGTCATTTCGTTCTTCGCCTCTCCAACCTGGCCAGTCGCCGGCACTTGAAACATGGGACAGCGTGAAGAAAACAGAAAATATTAACAGGTTGATTTTCATTTCAACATAGCTTTTTGCGATCTAATCAAAGGGCAAGAACAAAGAATTCATTTTTCAGAATTCCCCAAAAAAGAAAGAGCCGCCCAAGGGCGGCTCTTTTCTGTCGATAAAAAACAAAACCTGTTATTTGGCCTTGATCTTGCCTACCTTTTTCCAGCGCCCGGTTTTACCGGAATCCAGGACGGCTTCGCAAATGTACTGAGTTTCCAAGGCATCGCGGAAATCAGGTCGAAGAGGGCGCTTTTTGCGAGACCCGTAGCCTTCGACAAAATCAGCGAACTGGTTGATGAAACTGTGCTCGTAACCGATGTTCAGGCCGGGCACCCACCATTTGTCCATGTAGGGGTGTTCTCCGCCATTGTCGGACACGTGAATGGATCTCCAGCCGCGGGTCTTGGGGTCTTCCTTGTCATAGTCGTAGTACTCGAGCCTATGCAAATCATGCAGATCCCAAGCCAAGGATCCGTCCGCACCATTGATCTCCAAAGTATACAAGGCCTTGTGACCACGAGCATAACGGGTGGATTCGAATATTGCCAGGGAGCCGTTGGCAAACTTGGCCAAGAAAGCGCAGGCATCGTCGATGGTTACCTTTTGCTTCTTTCCGGTCTTCGTATGCACTCGTTCCTTGACGAAGGTTTCAGTCATGGCGCTAACTTCGACAATCGGACCGTTCAGCCAGATTGCGGTATCGATGCAATGGGCGAGCAAGTCACCCGTTACGCCGCTTCCGGCAACCTTTGCGTCCAGTCTCCAAAGACCTTCTCCGCCTTGGGGCAAGTCTGTATTGATCGTCCAGTCCTGAAGGAAATTAGCTCGATAATGATAGATTTTGCCCAGGCGGCCCTCATCCACCATCTCCTTGGCCAAACTCACGGCTGGGACCCTGCGATAGTTGTACCACACCATATTGGGCACGCCTGCCTTCTCTACGGCTTTGACCATGGCTTCTCCTTCCTTGCAGTCCAGAGCAAGTGGTTTCTCGCAAAGAATGGCTTTGCCGGCTTGGGCGGCGGCAATCGCGATGTCGTGGTGTACGTTGTTGGGGGCTGCGATATCGATTACATCGATATCGTCCCGCGCGATCAGTTTCTTCCAGTCCGTCTCCACGGATTCGTATCCCCACTGGTCCGCGAATGCTTGGGCCCGGTCCTTGTTGCGGGCGCAAACGGCAGCCAATTGTGGTTCGTACTTCAAGTCGAAGAAGTTCGGTACTTTACGGAAGGCGTTTGAGTGAGTGCGGCCCATGAAGCCGTATCCGATTAGTCCGATTCGCAGGGGTTTTTTCTTAGCCATAATTAATGTATTGGGATTATTGACGTGATTGGCAGGTTTGCTGGAAGGTCAGACCTGACGCAAAAAAAACCACATCCCACAGGATATGGTTTTTTTTGTAAAGGGAATAAAAGTAAACTTTAAATCTCGACTGGCTTGTAGCCACCCTTCGATTTGAAGTGGAAGATCAGACCGAGATAGCATAACAACATGAACACCGGAAAGATGGCAATGCTTGCCAACGAACCTTGTTTTCCACTTTGTATGCTTTCTTGAACCGTCTTTTTATCTTTTTCGTCCGTTAGCGCCTCGACCTTCCCTGCATCTACTGCGGTATAATCACCAAGGAAGTAAGTGCTGTCATTGGAGACGGACTGGTATGTTTCTTCGGTGGTAGCCTCTTCGATCGAGGCTTTGATGGAGTCTTCGGTCAATTTCCCAATGACTGGTCCACCGAGAATTCCTACGGCGAGCATGCCGATTCCTGCAATGGCATTAAGGGTTAGAGCTCCGCCTTTCGGGCACTGCTCGGAAACTACGCCGAGAGTAGTCGGCCAAAAGAAAGTTTTTCCGAACCCATACAGCGTTGCAAAGAGGAAAATCCAGACCAAGCCGGATGCCGAACTTAGTAGATACAGACCGGCGATCGCCAAGGCAGCTGAGGTGGCAAGCAAGCCAAGAGGTCCTAGTTTTTTCACAATCGGACCGGCAAACCAAAAGCGCAAAACCATCATAATGGCGGAGGTGTAGATAAGAACCCAAAGACCATTGTGGCCTGCTGCCTTCATGGGTTCTTCCATAAGGCCCGTGATGGCAGCGTCTGTACCAAGTTCGGTAGTTGCCAACGGAATCATGATGATGCACATGAAAATCAACAGCGGGCGACCAAGAGATTTGCAGTAAAGCCCGTAGCCTATGGTCGCAACGGCTGTCAGTCCGTATACGAATATCGATTCGCCTAGTCCGAATACGGTATTTGGCGTTTCGGGATTATTATCTGCGTCCGCGCCAAAAACCATGCCAAGTTGTCTAAAAATCAAGTACCCAGCTATAAGTGCGCCGATAGCTCCGAATTCAGCCAGCATTTCCTTGTAACTGGTTCCCGCCTCAACACGCTCGTTAACTGGGAAACGTGCCTTGATAAGCATCGCAAGGTATACGACTGCAGGAATGGCGATGAGGTAAATAAGGATTCTCCAGTCTTCTGCGGCCTGTGCTCCGAGCGCGATGGTGAGCACCCCGCCGATGACCAGTCCACCGGGCCATCCTGCGTGCAGAATGTTGAGCCATTTGGTCTTGTCCTTTTTGAACATGGTTGCAACCACGGGGTTGATGAAAGCTTCTACGGTGCCATTCCCAAGACCTAGAATCACAGATCCCCAGTAGAGCAAATTGTAGGCTTCGGTTTGCGCATCTTCAAGAGCTGTGCCACTCAGGCCTTCCGCAGTGACGACGCCGTATGCGAAAAAGGCCAAAACTGCATACAAGGCGTAGCAGACGAAACTGAAAATCATCGCTGCGCGATATCCGATTTTGTCGATAATCAAGCTAAACACTATGATGCTGATCGCAAACGGCCAAATGCCAGCCCCAAAAAGCTCTTGGCCTTGGACTTGATCCAAGCCGAAGGTACTTGGCCAAAAAGGCTCGGCGTTTACGAGGAATGCTCTCGTGATGAACGCAAAGGCAGTTGTAATGAGGGCGATGAAGCACCCCCAGAATAATTTCATATCAGGTTCTGACTCTTGACTGCTCATAATATATTAGGCTGGTTTTATGTTTTAAGGACAAGGGTAGCTTTTTTCATGATCTCAAAATGCCTGCTGTTTGCAAGCATGAAACCCGCAAGCGACAATAGCTATTCTCCTGGTTATTTGTTGGCTTTTGCCCAGCTGTCGCGGAGAGCGACGCTTCGGTTGAGGATCAACTCTTCTTCTTGGGAATCAGGATCGATGCAAAAGTAGCCGATCCGTTCAAGTTGGAAAGGCACTCCTTGAGGGAACTCGAGCACGCTTGACTCGACAAGAGTGTTGTCATTCACTTCAAGGGACTCAGGGTTCAGGTTGTCGGTGAAATCGCCCCCATTCTCAGTCTCTTCCGGGTTTGGGGCAAGAAAGAGGCGATCGTAAAGCCTTACCTCGCTTTTGACTGCCGTTGCGGCATCCACCCATTGAATTGTGCCTTTGACCTTTCTTCCGTCGGGCGAATCTCCACCCCTGCTCTCGGGGTCGTAGGTGCAGGTCAACTCCGTGATCTCTCCATTCTGGTCCTTGATCACTTCCTTGCAGGTAACGTAATAGGCGTATTTCAAGCGGACTTCCTTGCCCGGGGAAAGGCGGAAGTATTTCTTTGGCGGGTCCTCCATGAAATCGTTCCTGTCGATGAAGATTTCCCGCGAGAAAGAAACCTTCCTTTTGCCGGCTTCGGGATCTTCCGGGTTGTTGACCGCGTCGATTTCCTCCGTTTGGCCCTCGGGGTAATTCTCGATGATGACCTTGAGTGGATTGAGTACGCCCAACCTGCGGACTGCCCGTTTGTTCAAATCCGCCCGCAGGCAATGTTCGAGAAGTTCCACTTCAATCATGTTTTCCCGCTTGGCCAAGCCGACCCGCTCGGAAAATTCGCGAATGGCTTCGGGGGTGTATCCCCGTCTTCTCATTCCTTGCAGTGTCGCCATTCTCGGGTCATCCCATCCGTCGACATGACCTTCCTCTACCAAGCGCAGCATCTTGCGCTTGCTCATCACGACATAGGTCATGTTCAATCGGGCGAATTCGATCTGCTGGGGATGATGGATGCCCAGGTTTTCGCAAAACCAGTCGTAAAGCGGGCGGTGATGCTCGAATTCGAGCGTGCATAGTGAGTGGGTTATTCCTTCGATCGAGTCGGATTGTCCGTGTGCGAAATCATAAGACGGATAGATCTTCCATTGATCTCCCGTTTTGGGGTGTTCCTTGTGGAGGATGCGGTAGATCACCGGGTCCCGCAGGTTGAGGTTGGGGGAAGTCACGTCTATCTTTGCCCGCAACGTTTTCGAGCCTTCGGGGAACTCCCCGTTCTTCATCTTCTCGAAAAGCTCGAGGTTTTCTTCGACAGAACGATTCCTATGAGGACTTTCCTTTCCGGGTTCGGTCAGGTTGCCACGCAATTCGCGCATCTCCTCGAAGCTCAAGTCGCAGACGAAGGCCTTGCCGTCACGAATGAGCTGGACCGCCCAGTCATGCAGTTGCCCGAAGTAATCCGAGGCATGAAAGAATCGGTCTTCCCAGTCGAAGCCCAGCCATCGAACGTCTTCCTTGATTGCTTCCGCGTATTCGGTTTTTTCAGCAACCGGGTTGGTGTCGTCGAGTCGCAGGTTGCAAAGTCCCCCGAATTCCTTGGCTACCCCAAAGTTCAGACAGATGCTCTTGGCATGCCCCAGATGGAGGTATCCGTTCGGTTCGGGGGGGAATCGAGTGTGCACCCGTCCATCGTTCTTTCCTTCCTCCGTGTCTTCCTTGACTCGGGTGCGGATGAAATCGAGCGGTTTGTCCGCTTCTTCTTGATCAGTGTTTTCCATTGGTTTGTGATTTTTGAATTCGTGAAATTCAATCGATCCGGTTGCCGTAGCTTTGGCGGTATTCCTTTTCCAGACCCTTCAATCTTTTCTTACTCAGTCCGGCACCGTTTTCCGAAAGCAATTGAAGCGCCTTTCTGATCCGAGTCCTCGTAAGATCGGCGCCTAGTAGTGCCATTCCATCAAAGAGAGGGAGGGAAACCTTGCTTCCGGTGATGCATACGAAGAAAGGAGCCAGGAGTTCCTTGAGTTTCTTGCCTTCCTTTTCGGCCAAGTTTTGGAAAATGCTCGAAAGGGAGTCTCGGTCCCAGGAGCTTGCTTTCTCAAGTTCCCATTCTGTGACTTTAAGGATTCGGGCAACTTCGACCGGTTCTTGCTTTCCTGCCAAATCTTCGAGCGGGTAAACCGGACTCTCGTTAAGGAGGAACTGGGAGATCGGGAAAAAATCAGAAAAGGTTTCAAGCCGGGGAAGAGCCATAGGGATGATTTTTCGAAAGAAATCCGGACCGCCTTTCCACTCGATCAACTTTTGGAGGACTTCTTCGTGGCTCAATTTTTCCCGGAGGTAGCGACCGTTGAGCCATTTGAGCTTTTCGACGTCAAAAATAGGCCCGCCCAAGCTAACTCTCTTTATATCGAAAGTTTCGCATAACTCGTCCAGGGAAAAGATTTCGCGTTGATCGGGTAGGGTGTAGCCCATCATTCCCAAGTAATTGAGCATTGCTTCGGGCAGAAATCCGGCATCCTGATAATAATTTATACTGGTCGGATTCTTTCTCTTGGATAGCTTTGACTTGTCCGGGTTTCTCAGCAGAGGAAGGTGGGTGAATACTGGAGCGTCCCAACCCAAATATTCGTAGAGCAAGATGTGCTTGGGCGTGCTGCTTATCCATTCCTCTCCACGAATGACGTGGGAAATCTTCATCAGGTGATCATCGACCACGTTTGCCAAGTGGTAAGTGGGAAACCCGTCTGATTTTTGAATGACCTGATGGTCGATTTGTGTCCATTCGATGGATATCTCGCCTCTCAATTCGTCCGTGAACCGGCATTCTCCTTCCGCCGGAACCTTAAGCCTGAGTACCCATGGTTCTTTTCTGCTTTTCCTTTCCTCGATTTCTTCGGGCGTCAGTAACAGGCAATGTCCGTCGTAGCGGGGGGTTTCCTTGTTGGCCATTTGCTCCTTGCGCACTTGATCCAACCGCTCGGACGAGCAAAAGCACGGATAAGCATTGCCTTGCTCGAGGAGTCTTTGCGCTTCCGCTTGATACAAGGCGGTTCTCTCGCTTTGCCGGTAAGGGCCGAACTCGCCTCCGCAATCCGGACCCTCGTCCCAAGTCACTCCCATCCAGGAAAGCGCTTGAAGGATTGCCTCCTCCGACTCGGGAGTCGAACGAAGTTGATCGGTGTCCTCGATGCGTAAAACCATGCGTCCCCCGTGCTTGCGGGCGAAGGCCGAGTTGAAAAGGGCCATGTAGGCCGTTCCTACGTGGGGTGCTCCCGTTGGCGAAGGCGCGATTCGTGTTCGTACTTGATCCGTCATGATTTGTTCAAACCCTCGTTTCTAGGGGAATTCCCGGTTGGGGACGAACAAATTCTTGTCACGCGATTCCTTGCAAACCTCAGCGAGTCAAGGTAACGGTCTTATTGTGAAGGTACTAATCATAGGAGCAAATGGAAAGGTCGGGACTTTGTTGTGTGGGCAAATGTGGGCGGCCAACGGGTTTTCTCCGATTGCCCTGATTCGCGACGTCCGGCAGCAAACGAAGTTTACGGCTCTGGGGGTTCCTTCCGCAGTCGGTGATTTGGAAAAAGGTCTGATTGAATTCTTGCCCGGCTTGGACGCCGTTGTGTTCACAGCTGGTTCTGGTGCTCATACGGGACCGAACAAGACGATAGACATAGATCAAGATGCGGCCATTCGCTTGATGAATGATTGCAAGCAGGCTGGCGTATCCCGCTTCGTCATGGTCAGCGCCATTGGGGCAGATCCGTTAAGCAATTCGCCTCTTATTCAGAATTACCTGCGAGCCAAGGGTATGGCCGACGAATATCTCCGTTCGTCCGGCTTGGATTATACGATTCTTGCCCCAGGCACACTGTTAAACTCATCGGGAACCGGAAAGATTCAGGCAGCCGAAGAACTGGGTTGTCACGGGACTGTGCCCAGGGAGGACTTGTCTCAATGCATAATCGAGGTTTTACGCAATTACAATACGATGGGAAAAACCATTCAAATGATTTCTGGTAAAGATCCTATCAAAAACGCCGTTGCAAACGTTTCGGGAGGCGAGGCTTTGCCTCCAATTTTATAGCTCTTCTTGAAATGCGATCGAATTCTTGATCAAAACAGGAAACATGCAGTAACGAATAGTCTTATCTCGTTTTTTCTTGATATGCTTTGCAATTCAATGACTTGCGTATGCTTGTCTTTCTTTTCTCAGGCCGACGTCCGCGGGCTTTCCCTATATTTGCATTCTTTCGATTTGATTAAATGCATCAAACAACATTTATAGGCTTTGGCGGGTTTTTAAGCGCTTTCGAATACTACTGAACTTTTGCATGCCTAGAAGAAACGACATCGAACACATTCTGATCATAGGATCGGGGCCGATCATCATCGGTCAAGCCTGTGAATTTGACTACAGCGGAGCTCAAGCCTGCAAGGCCTTGAGGGAAGAAGGGTACCGTATCTCGCTCGTGAACAGCAATCCGGCCACGATCATGACCGATCCGGAGTTCGCGGATGCGACCTACGTCGAACCGTTGACGGTGGAAAGCGTGACCAAAATCATTGAATGCGAAAAGCCCGATGCCCTCCTTCCTACTTTGGGTGGGCAGACGGGACTCAACCTATCTCTGGATTTGTTTTCCGCAGGAGTCTTGGAAGAGCATGGGGTCGAAATGATCGGCGCCAAACCCGATGCGATCAAGAAAGGCGAGGATCGCGAGCTTTTCAAGCAAGCCATGCTTAGTATCGGGCTCGATGTGGCTCGCTCCTTCTCCGTTCACTCCATGGACGAAGCCCAAGGCAAGCTCGACAAACTGGGGGATTTCCCGATTATCCTCCGTCCTGCCTACACTCTGGGTGGCACAGGTGGGGGGATTGCTTATAACCGGGAAGAGTTTGAGGAGATGTTGCGTCAAGGCCTTGATGCATCGCCGATCAGCCAGGTGTTGATAGAGGAGTGTCTCTTGGGTTGGAAGGAATATGAAATGGAGGTAATGCGTGACTACAAGGACCAGTGCGTGGTTATCTGCTCGATCGAAAATTTTGACCCCATGGGTGTTCACACGGGAGATTCCATTACGGTTGCTCCCGCAATGACTCTTTCCGATCGGGAGTATCAACTCATGAGAGATGCCTCGTTCGCCTGCATTCGGGAAATCGGAGTCGAGACGGGGGGAAGCAACATTCAGTTCGCCACCGATCCCCAAACGGGACGAATGGTGGTAATTGAAATGAACCCAAGGGTTTCCCGTAGTTCCGCTCTTGCATCCAAGGCAACCGGGTTTCCCATCGCAAAGTTTGCAGCCAAGCTTGCCGTCGGCTATTCCCTTGATGAACTGCAAAACGATGTTACCAAGGAAACCCCTGCCTGTTTTGAGCCTTCGATCGATTACGTCGTGACCAAAATCCCCCGTTTTACTTTTGAGAAATTTCCCGACGCAGACTCTACCCTCACTTCCGCAATGAAGTCCGTTGGGGAAGCCATGGCCATTGGTCGGACTTTCAAGGAGTCTTTCCAAAAGGCCTTGCGTTCCCTCGAAATTGGACTCAAGGGATTCGAGGCCGGTAAGCTCAATGATCAGGATCTCGACAAGTCAGCCGTGAGGGCAGGGGTCAAGCGTCCCTCTGCCGAAAGACCTGCTTTTCTCTACAAGGCCTTCGAGATCGGGATGACACCCGATGAGATCTCAAAACAGTCGGGAATTGACCTTTGGTTTGTCCGGCAGCTCGATCAAATCTTCCAAATCCAGGAACAAATCGCTTCCACCGGATTGGATCAGGTGGATGCGGAATTCATTCGGCAAGCCAAGGAGGCCGGTTTCTCCGACCGTCAACTTGCCGATGCTTGGGATTGCAAACCGGATGAGGTCCGCAGAAGACGGGAAGATCTTGGGGTGAGCACGACTTTTCGCCTTGTCGATACCTGCGCTGCCGAATTCGAGGCTTATACGCCCTATTTTTACTCATCCTACGGCGATGAAAACGAGATCAGCAAATCCGACAAACCCAAGATCATGATCCTTGGTGGAGGTCCCAACCGCATCGGGCAGGGGATAGAATTCGATTATTGCTGTGTTCACGCGTCTTTTGCCCTTCGGGAGGCCGGGTTCGAGACCGTGATGATCAACTCCAATCCGGAAACCGTATCGACTGATTATGACGTTTCGGACCGGCTATACTTCGAGCCATTGACCCTTGAAGATGTTCTGGAGGTTTATCATCAGGAGCACTGTGATGGTGCAATCGTTCAGTATGGCGGGCAGACCCCCTTGAATCTTGCAACTAGGCTTCAGGAAGCCGGAGTAAACGTAATCGGTACTTCGCCCGAAAGCATCGATTTGGCTGAGGACCGCGAGAAGTTCAAGAGAATCCTTGATCAATTGGGACTCAAGCAACCACAAAACGAGACCGCACTCCTCCCGGAAGACGCCAAGGACGCGGCAGCCCGTATTGGTTATCCAATCCTTCTCCGTCCCTCCTTCGTTCTCGGGGGGCGCGGAATGTTCATCGTCTACGACGAGGATGAACTTGAGTCCGTTGTCAAAGAAGCTTTTGCCGTAGCCCCAGGCAAACCCGTCCTTCTCGACAAGTTTCTTGAGGAAGCCATCGAATTGGACGTCGATTGCATTTCGGATGGCGAGACAACCGTAGTCGGAGGAATGCTCCAGCACATTGAGTTTGCGGGCGTACATAGTGGTGATGCAGCCATGGTTCTACCACCCCATGATCTTCCGCAAGAGGTAATCGAAGAGGTTCGTCAAGCATCCCACGACCTTGCCAAGGCTCTGAAAGTGATTGGCTTGATGAATATCCAATTTGCGATCAAGGACGGCGAGTTATTCCTAATCGAGGTCAATCCCCGAGCTTCCCGTACTGTTCCTTTCGTGAGCAAGGCGATCGGAATTCCTCTGGCCAAGCTGGGTGCCCGTGTCATGGCTGGAGCAAAGCTTGTCGATTTGGGCTTTACCGAGGAGGTCATTCCCAAGCACTGGGCGATCAAGGAATCCGTTTTTCCCTTCAACCGTTTCCCCGGTTCGCCCATTGTCCTGACACCGGAAATGAGAAGTACGGGAGAAGTCATGGGGCAGGACGAGGATTTCGGGATTGCTTATGCGAAGACTCAAATGGCGGCCAAGCCTTCCCTTCCTTTGACTGGGAACGTTTTCCTCAGCGTAAAGGACTCGGACAAAGCCCAGGCCCTTGAAGTTGCGCAAGGACTGTCCGAGCTCGGGTTCTCTTTCTATTCGACTGAAGGAACCGCCCAGTTTCTAAATGAAAACGGAATTCCCGCCGAAAGTGTACTGCGCATTAGCGAAGGCCGTCCGAATGTAGCCGATCTGATCAAAAACGAGAAGGTTCATCTTGTCATCAATACACCCTTGGGCTTGATCCCTAGAAGAGATGAGAACGGCATTCGGAGCGAAGCGGTCTTGCACGGGGTTCCTGTAATTACAACCCTTGGCTCAGCTTTTGCCGCCTTGAGCGGGATCCGCTCCCTTAAGGACAAGACTTTCTCCGTAAAGCCACTGCAAGCTTACTTGAGTCAGTAGCCATCCGCATCATGAACCGTTCGGTCATAGCCCTGCTTTACGGCCCCGATCAACCGGGGATTGTTGCAAAAGTAGCGGGCTGGATCCATCATCGGGGAGGGAACGTCCTTCACGCTGATCAACATCTTGACAGGCAGGAAAACGTCTTTTTCCAGCGTGTGGAATGGGAGCCTTCCGCTACCCGGACACCCGAAGATGAATCTGCTCTGTTCAATGAGATGGCCACAGGGGAACTTGGGATGAGCGTCCGCATGGCCTTGAGCAACGACCGCCCTAAGGTTGCGATTATGGTTTCGATTGCCGATCATTGCTTTCACGATCTCGTTTTGCGCGTCCGGGCAGGGGAGTGGAGTGCCGATTTTGCAGGAGTTCTTTCGAATCATGATTCCTTGCACGAAGTCTCTGATTCGTATGGCCTCCCGTTTCGGAGCTTTGCCGTGAACAAGGAAGAGAAACCTGAAGCTGAGAGAGCTCAGATCGAATGGTTGCGCGAACAGAAAGTCGAATTGCTTATTCTCGCCCGCTATATGCAAGTCCTAAGCAAGGAGTTTCTCGATCAAGTGGGTTGCCCGGTAATCAACATACATCACTCTTTTCTTCCTTCTTTTGCCGGGGCAAAGCCGTACCATCAGGCTTACAAGAGAGGGGTCAAACTGATCGGAGCCACAGCCCATTATGTCACGGAGGATCTCGACGAAGGACCTATCATCGGACAGGATGTTGCCCGGGTCAGTCATCGGCACGGCCCGAAGGATCTCATCGAGAAGGGCCGTGACCTGGAAAAACTGGTCCTCTCCACTGCCGTTCGCAGGCATTTGCAAAACCGGGTCCTTGTCTATCGAAACAAGACGGTTGTCTTTGATTGAGTCCGTAACCGCTTTACTTTTTCTGTATGCAGAGCTGCGTGCACCCAATCGTACTTACATGAAAGTTAAGCTCTTTGTTCTTCTTGTTGCCCCGTGTTTTTCCCCCGACAAACGATCCGGGTAATTAAGTTGGATTTCTTGAGAATAGAGTCTCTTCCTTACTGAAACGAAACAGATGCAAGACCTATGAAGGCTTTTGAATCAGTCCGCAGAGAAATGTTTTGCGGTCAAACTCGTCCGTGTTGTTTTTGCGGGCTTAAGAGTTGCCGTTGACTTTACGGCAAAAATAAAGACCATATCCCCCTTCTTCTTTATTTGCCCCATGGCTACCAACGAAAACAACACAGACCCCGAAAACGAATCCGACTCACCTCAGGATTCCTCAAGCCCTTTGCCCGCTGAGCAGGAACAAATGCTCGGACTAACTGCACATGAGGTCGCTGACCGTGCATACGACGGGACGGATGTTTGGAACAAGTGCAAGACCGGTCTTTTCGCTCTCTTTGGAATCATTGCATTGGCTGTCGCAGGCTTCAGTTACTTGCAGACGCGTGACGAAAACAAAACTTCGCAACGCAGTTCTACATTTCTGCGTGCAAGCTTGGAGGAGGATGGAGCCGAGGACCGTTTTTTGTCTTTTGCAAAGGATCATGATGACAAGTTGGGCGGAGTTGCCAATTACCGGGCTGCCGTTATCCAATACCGGGCGAAGAAGTTTTCCGATGCCGCGACTACTTTCGAGAAAGCCGGCGCGATGCTGGCAGAGGATCCACTGCTTGGGCGTGCATTGATCGGGCAAGCTGTTTCCCTCCTCAAGGCAGATGATTCCAGTGCCCGGGGGTATGACTTGCTGACCGGGGTTTCAACGAATGCTTCGCTTCTTCCTGCCGATCGTGCTGAAGCTCATTTTCTTTTGGGTGTCCAAGCTTTGTCCAAAGGGGATGATGAGGCGCTTGCTTCGCAAATGGATAATCTGGCCAATGATCTCAACGCGAGTTACTTTCATTCCCGGTTAGCGGAATTGTCCAAAACCAAAAAACTATTGGGCTCGGCGGAATCCCTTGCCGATCTGAACTTGGAAAAAGGCAAAGCCTTTCTCTCCAAAAACAAAGAAAACGAAGGTGTCGTGCCATTGGAAAGCGGGTTGCAGTACAAGGTTCTTGCCCAAGGTGTCGGTTCAAGCCCTCTCCTAGACGACGAGGTTGAGGTTCACTATCATGGAACTTTGCTCGACGGCCAAGTATTCGATTCCTCGATCCAGCGGGATGAACCTGACACACTCAATGTGTCGGGAGACATCAAGGGCTTGACCGAGGCTTTGCAATTGATGAAGGTTGGTGCAAAGTGGAAGGTTTTCATTCCATCCGACCTTGCATACCAAGAGACAGGAAATAATTCGATCGGACCGAACGAGACTCTTGTTTTTGAAGTCGAACTGTTGGGTATCTCACCAAGACCTTCACCACCAAAAGCTTTTGATTTTAACTTAACGGATTCGAATAGCTCATCTGCGGATACACCTTTGATTATTCCGCAAAAGTTGGGTGACCTTTCGCCGGTTGACCTAAATGCGACCGCTCCTTTAGTTCCTGTGCAGACAGAGGACGGGAACGGTTCTGACTAGGTTTCTCTTTTTCTCATGTCTTGTTTTCGGTTTGGTTTGCTTGGACTTACAGCCTTTGCATCAAGCGTCTTATTGATCGCAGAAGCTTCGGGAGGGGAGGTTTCAACTGTTTTAGGTAACGGGGTGCCAGGTTTTGCCGGAGACGGCGGCTTGGCAACGGAGGCAAGGATACGGGGTCCATTCGGGATCATTATGGGTCCAGATGCTTGCCTGTATGTCTGCGACACCTACAACCATTGCCTTCGTAAGATAGACCAAAAAGGAGTTGTCAGTACGATAGCTGGTGTCGGTGGAAAAAAAGGTTATTCCGGAGACGGCGGACCTGCAACAAGAGCCCTATTGAACGAACCCTATGAAGTGCGTTTCGATTCAAAGGGAAATCTCTTTTTTGTTGAAATGATGAACCATTTAGTCCGAAAAGTAAACACGAAGACTGGTGTCATTACAACCGTTGCGGGGACAGGTAAAAAAGGATTTGGTGGGGATGGGGGACCTGCAATAATGGCATTTTTTAATCGACCTCATAGTATACAGTTTGGACCCAAAGGAAATCTTTTTGTCTGTGACATAGGAAATCGAAGGATAAGAAAAATCTCGATGGAAACTGGTCTTGTTACCACGTTTTCAGGAACGGGAAAAAAAGGAATGACAGTAGATGGTGGACGAATTGATCAAGTTGATTTGAATGGGCCACGGGCGATTGACGTTTCGGGTGATCAGATGTGGTTAGCCTTGAGAGAAGGAAACGCAGTCTATCGTTTGGACTTAAAAAAGGGAACGATTCATCACGAGGCCGGAACCGGGAAGCGTGGCTTTTCAGGCAACGGTGGACCGGCTAAACTGGCGACTCTGTCAGGCCCCAAGGGTATCTCTGTCGGGCCAATGGGGAATGTCTACCTTGCGGATACGGAGAGTCATTCCGTTCGCATGATCGACCGGGCGACCGGAAAACTGGAATTGATTGCCGGGAACGGAAAGGCCGGAGACGGGCCGGAGGGGGATGACCCGACGAAGTGCCGAATGGATCGCCTGCATGGAATTTTTGTTGATGCGGACGGATCGGTTTACGTGGGCGACACCAACACCAATCGGATTCGGGCTATTCGTCCCTGAGCCGGGATGAGGAACTTACCCTCATTCACCAAGGGAGCAATCAAGTAGCACCTTGGTAACCTTGAGTTGCTCACTGTCAATGAACCCTTGCTCGGCGTCCTTGAGCGAATACTCTTTTGTCAAAACCCCTGAATCGACCTTTTGAGAAAGCAGAAGATCGAAGGCCCGGAGGTAGTCGTCTTTCGATGATGCATAACTGGTGCGCAGGTCGATTTGTTTGCGGAGAAACTGGGTAAGGTCGATGTCGATGGAGCGGGAATAGAGGGCGACGGCAGTCACAATTCCGTCAGGTCGAACGGATTTCCATGATTCGGACAAGGCTGGAGTCGCTCCGGATGCTTCAACGAGAGCATCCGCTCCTTTGGGGAAATAGTGGAGAACCTGTTCCTCCAAGTTCGCCTTCCCGGGGCCGACGGTGAGAGTCTCGAAACCGATTTTTCGAGCTGCCCGCAATCGGGTTGGCTCATCGCGCTCGGTACCGGAAAGCAAAACGTTCGCACCACGACTGCGTGCGGAGATGGCACAGAGCAACCCAATTATTCCAGGGCCACTGACCACGACATTTGATTCATCTTCAATGTCCGTTCGGTTTCCGATGCAATGCTCGGCCACGGAAAGGGGCTCGGTCAGGGCGGCTAACTGAAGCGGCAGACCGTCAGGTACTGGAATCAGGAATTCTGCGTCGACACTGACATACTCTGCCATGCCTCCGTCAAGATGCAGGCCCTGCACACGCCGTCGAGACGAAAGTTGAGGGAGGTTGTCCCGGCAATACCTGTCGTCGGGGTCGTGGGGGGTCTGCAAGGCGATCATTACGGCCTGGTCGCCGACCTTCCATTCATTTGCCTTTGTCCCGACCTTTTTCACTATGCCGGAAAGCTCATGGCCAAAGGTAACCTCCGGCAATACGGACTCGTATCCCTTGTGGTTGAGCCAAGCGTGAAGATCGGACCCGCAAATTCCGCAATGGGAAACCTTGAGAAGTACTTCGCTTTCGGTAGGTTCGGGAATAGGTAAGTCGACCAAGCGGGCAGCTCGTTCCTCCCTGGCGAATCTACGAAAGGCTTTCATTGGTCTAGGTGTTTGTCAGAGGAGTACGGGGCAGGCATGGATCGATTTCCGTATTCCCTCTTCTTTCCCATGGCCAAAGAGTCGTCTGATCAAACGCAACCCAAACTCCAGGGCGGTGCCTGCTCCCTGGGATGTAATGAATTGAACATCTTCGACTACGGCTTGCGTTTTGATCAAAAGAGGCAGTTCGTCAATCGTTGAAATATGAGCTGTGTACGGTTTTCCTTTGTCGAGCAATTGAGCATCCAGTAAAAGTAGAGGAGCTGCGCATATTGCCCCAATTGGTTTTCCCGAACCTGCGAAATCGGATACCAAGGAGATTATGTCGGTCCGTTTGCGAAGTTCGAATACGGCTGGGCCACCGGGAAGAACCAGAAGGTCAAAATCCATGGGGTTCTCGAGCTCAGACAGTAAGCGGTCAGCCCGCATGCATATGCTTGAACGCCCCGTGATCTCAAGGGCGTGTTGGCAAGAAGCCATGACCACTGTTGCCCCAGCGCGGCGAAGCAAGTCAACCGGACAGGTCGTCTCGATTTCCTCGAATCCATCAGCAAGCAAAACAAGGACTGAAACAGACATAAATAAAAGGGAAGAAATTAAGAGGAAGCCTTGGTTTTGCCCTTCTTGGGTTCCTTGCTTTTGGTGGATTCCTTTTTAGCGGGAGAGTCTGAACTAGAGGTAGTGTCTTTGGTTGACTTCTCGGAACCTGAAGGCTCACCTGATCCAGGATCATTTGATTCACCCTTTTTTTCGCCCCCACTTTTTTTCTTATAATCAGTTTCATAGAAACCCGTACCTTTGAAAATAACTCCTGCACCTATGCCGAGCAAGCGTTTGGCTTTGCGTTTATTGCATTTCGGGCAGGATTTGACGGGAGAATCATTCATTGACTGGAACAATTCCCATCCATGTCCGCATGCTTGGCATTCGTAGTCGTAAGTTGGCATAATGAACTTTAGCGAATGGACGACTGGTTGCCGGTTTCGCCGAAATACATGGCACTTGAATAGGCGAGCAATACCCAAGCTCCGACGAAGAAAGACAGTCCGTACAAGGGGAGGGCTAGGAGGAAGACGCCCCAAAAAGCAATGACTGGCAGGATTAGTCCCGGCCACATTGACCGAGCGGAAACAAAGACCGCTCGAATGTCCCAGCAATCGGAAAACAAGCTGCTTTGAAGATAGTTGTTTACTGATGAAAGAATGAGAAACGGGCAGAGAAAAGCGGCTAATGCGAGCGGGAAATAACTGACGATTCCGAGAAGTCCGAAAGAAAGGAAATCCACGAGCTCACTAGCCAACCAACCGCCGAGAAGAGGGATCCCGCCGTAGCCAACCAGCAGAATGAACATCTTTAGACCGCCGGAAAAAAGGGAGGGTATTTCCATGTCTCTCCAATCGGGTAATTCCCATTGACGGGATTGACGGAGACGAATCGTGTACTCGAGCAGATATCCCAGTGAAAAGATGTTGATAATCGGGATAAAGGAAAGAGCCCCTCCCCACAAAACCTTGGGTATCCAGCCCGAGTGACCGAAAAGCCTTCCGCATACGGCTTCCAAACTTGGCATAAGGAAATTAATATGACATTCTTCAATAAATTCGCAAGTCATGAATTTTACTCAAAAACTCAATCAATGGCAGGATTTGATCAACCAAAGCCTAGATCAATACTTGCCTGAATCCGAGACCCACCCCGTTCGCCTTCACCAAGCCATGCGTCATAGCATGCAGGCCGGAGGGAAGCGGCTTCGACCCATTCTTGTCCTGGCTGCCCATGAGTTGTTCCCCAGTTCCATCGATCCCATCCCCGCTGCCTTGGCGATCGAATGCATTCACACCTACAGTTTGATTCATGATGACCTGCCCGCAATGGACAATTCGGACCTGAGGAGAGGGCAACCCACCTGTCACAAGGCCTTTGACGAGGCCACCGCCATTCTTGCCGGCGATGCCCTGCAGCCTCTTGCTTTTGAAATTATTGCCCGTGGTTATTCGGGTGAACCATCCCTTGCGCTTGAGTTGGTGTCGATTCTCTCGTCGACTGCCGGCAGCGAAAGATTGGTCGGAGGGCAGATGCAAGACCTTCTGTCCGAAGGCACGAAGCCTACGGAGGAAACGCTTTCCTATATTCATGCAAACAAGACGGCAGCCATGATTCAGGCGTCTCTTTTGCTGGGTTTCAAGATCGGTTCCAAGGGTAGTGACCCTACAACGATTGAACTTATGGCTCAAGCAGGCGAGTCCCTTGGCTTGGCCTTTCAGGCCGTCGACGATCTTTTGGACGTTACGCGCAGCAGCAAGGAATTAGGGAAGGATGCCAGTCATGATCAAGCGGCAGGCAAGGTCACCTGGGTCAATCACGTGGGTTTGGACAAAGCCCGAATGCTCGCTTCCGGGCATACGGAAAGAGCCGCTCGGTTCGTTGAGAAGATTGGGGGAGAAAACACCTTCCTGCTCGAGTTGCTTTCTCATATGCTCAAGCGCGGCACGTGATGAACGAACGGGACGGGGCTTTCTCGAAAGACTGGAGGACACGCTTATCGCATTCCAGGGAAAGGGGAAAAGGGTTTGCTGCACCGGGAGGTGAATTCACGAGAGCCCTTTATGAGTGGGCCCTTACGGAAGAAGGCAGTGCCTTGAGATCCTTACTGTATGGCCAACGGGTCGTTGAGCTGGGTGCTGGCATGATGCCCTACGGATATGCCCTTGCCGCTGCCTGTCAGGCGAAAAATTTTGTCGCAGTCGAGCCATACTATTCGGACATCCAGGCGATATCCGTCCAATCCTTTGTCAAAGAGAATTCCGGAATCGTATCCCGGATTCCCTACAAGGTGTCCGGTCAGGATATGCTTGATTATCTGACGGATGAACCGGATGACCTTCTTTGTATCGTTACTTGCGGGATCGAAGACTGCATTCTGCCGGGAGCCGATTACAAGCTGAAGGTCGAGCGGGAAATCGAGCGAACCCTCAAGTCGGATGCCTTTTTCGTGAGTTCGCACAGCGATCTTTGCCCACAGGGACTCGATAGCGTTCTCCTGTCCTACCCCCGCCCCCTCAATCCTTCCGTCGTGGAACGACTCCGTCTGCATGGAGGGAAGGATGCTTTTGACCTCCATGGTGGAGCGTTGGCTCGGATCCGGAGCAATGCGAAAGGATATTCCTAGGCAACTTGAGTCAGTGCCTCGCCACCCCGGTTATTCAAAGGTGATCTTTTTGATGGGTGACGAGTTCCCGGATGCCTTTTTCCGCCAAGTCTAGAAGTTCATTCATCTGCAGTCTTGAAAAGGTTGCTTCCTCGCCCGAAGATTGAACTTCAACGTATTGACCGGAACCAGTCATCACCACGTTTGCATCAACCGTCGCATCCCGGTCCTCCGGGTAGTCCAAGTCAAGCAGGCACCTTTCATTGTAAACGCCCACACTGATTGCGGCAAGATGATCCAGTATTGGGTCCTCGTCAATTTTTCCCCGGTCCAAAAGGTCCGTGATTGCAATTCTGGTGGCAAGCCAAGCTCCGGTAATCGATGCCGTGCGGGTTCCGCCATCGGCTCGCAAAACGTCGCAGTCAATCCAAAGTGTTTTCTCATGGAGTTTTTTGAGGTCCAGCACAGCTCTCAAAGAGCGCCCGATCAATCTTTGGATCTCTATGTTTCTTCCGTCCTGTTTGCCCTTGCTTGATGGGCGGTCCTTTCGAGTCAAGGTCGAGTAGGGCAGCATGTTGTATTCGGCGGTGAGCCATCCGCCCGCAACTTTTTGTTGCCGCATCCATCCGGGGATCCTGTCTTCGACCATGGCCGTGCAGATAACCTGAGTATTTCCGAATGAGCACAATACCGAACCGTTGGCATGCGGAGCTATGCCTACTTTGAAAGAGACATCCCTCATTTCGTCCTCGGTTCGGCCGGAAGGCCTTGTGAAAACTTGATCAAGCTGTTGAGCGAGAGCGGATTTTTCGGAGTCGTCAGGTTTCATATGTAACAAGGGGTTCGGGGTCTATTATTTTTGCTCCGAGAGGGGAGAGTGAAGATGAAAACCAGTCCCTTGACTCGGGGTCGCCATGGTGGAGGATGATCGTCTTTGGCGAAAGCTTTTTAGCTAAAGCAACCAATTCCTCGCGGTCAGCATGACCGCTCAAGTCGAATTGATGAATCTTTGCCCGGACAGGTTCGACCCAATCGATTTCCTTGAACTCGAAAGGTTCGTCCGGTTGTGTCTCGAGAAGCTTGCCTCCCGGTGTAGACGGGTCGCAATACCCGACGAAAAGGATCGAGTTGCGATCCTTGCCAAGCATGGAAGTGGCGAGCACATACGAGGGTGTGTTCTCCACCATCATTCCGCTGCTAACTAGATAAATCCCCTGCATCGGCAGATCCCGTCCGGGAATGAGTTTTCTTGGGAGGGGGCGGGCACCCACTGACTTGAGCACCTTCCGGTTAAAGCACAAATCATTGGAGTTCCTGGAAATCTCGTGGAAATGGTTGACCAAGTCCATGCCCAGTCCCGAGCAAAATACCGGAACAGTAGGAATGGCCTTGCGGCGAAAGGCTTCGTCAAGAATGAGAAGCATTTCCTGCATCCGGCCAAGAGCAAAGATGGGCAGCAGGACCGAACCACCGTTGGAGAGGGTTTTGCGCGTTGCCTCTAGCAGGTTGACGATCTCTGCTTCCCTTTGGCAATTCGGGTCCCGAGAAGTATGACCTCTCGTGGTTTCGGTGACCAGAACGTCGACCTCAGCGAGCGGGGGCCTTGCTCCGTTTAGTGTGTGTTGATCGTTGAACAGGATATCCCCGGTAAAGAAAACCCGTTCTGTTTCGGAACGAATGGTCACGGAAACAGCTCCTGCCACGTGACCGGCATGGTGCAAGGTAACTTCAATTGACCGCCCGTCTTTCTCCAGAGTCAGTGGTTCGTCCGTGGACAAAGGTTTCATTCGGGAGTACAGGGCCGAAAGGTCTCCTCTTCCGTAGAGAGGGAGTTCGGGTAAGTTGAGTTCCGAGCGTTGGCGACGCATGACCGATATGCTATTGGAGAGCATGCGGCGGGAGATGACGGAACTTCCGTAACTAAGGAAAACAGGGGCGTCCGGATGTTCGCGGGAAAGCAACGGCAGGGTACCCAAGTGATCCAGATGACAGTGTGTAAGAATGATAAAATCAAGAGAGTTTCTCTCGATCAGCGAATGATCCGGCAAGGACTCTGCTCCGGCAAACTTCGGGTGTAACCCCGAATCGATTGCAAAACGAAAGCCATTGATTTCGCAAAAGGAACAATTCGCTCCGATTCCGCCATGAGGATTCAAGTCGATGAACTTCATGACAACCCTTCCGTTTCCTTTTCCTCTTCGGGGACATCCAATTGGAACGGAGGCATTTTGACATGGATTTTATTTCCTGATTCATCAACACCATGAAAAGAGCCCGAAGCAACCGCAGACAAGTGAGTCACATGATAACTGTTGTACGAAAAAGTGTCTCCGGGATCAATGGTCGGGGTCTCTCCGACTATTTTTTCCCCCTCTACGACAGTAGTCGTTCCGTCACTGTTCGAAAGGATCCATTTTCTGCCGAGAAGGGTGATCTTCCGGTCGCTGAGATTATTTATGCTGATGAAGTAGATGAAAGCGTGCAGGTTTGCTCCTTTGACGGTTGATTTTTCCTTGTGATGGACGAGTTTGTCAAGTGTGGCATGCAGACCGTCCAGTTGTTTGCTATTTTCGTTCACTTCGGTTGGTTCTAATTGTCACAAGAACAATAGCACGGTTGCTTGAAAGACCAATTCTTTTCGCAATAATTGAGGAAAAGCAGGTCAAACGAATGAATACGCTTGCTCACCTTCGTGACTAAACACAAGAGAAGGTATGGAAAAATTCGCGCTATTATCGGTAAGTGACAAAACAGGAATCGTTCACTTCGCTCAATCTTTGGTCGACGAGTCCGGGTTTACGCTACTTTCAACGGGAGGAACGGCAGGTTTGCTGAGGGACAACGGCATTCCGGTTACCGACGTCAGCGAGCATACGGGTTTTCCTGAAATGATGGACGGTCGGGTCAAGACGCTGCACCCGAAAATCCACGGAGGACTTCTTTGCTTGCGGGACAATGATCAGCATCGTGAAGCTGCGGCAGATCACAACCTCAAGATGATCGACCTAGTGGTCGTCAACCTTTACCCATTCGAAGACACGGTGGTCAAACCCGGTGTTTCGTTGGAGGAGGCGATCGAGCAAATTGATATTGGAGGTCCGTCCATGCTTCGAAGTGCCGCCAAAAACCACAAAGACGTCACCGTAGTATGTGACCCGAGTGACTACGAACGCGTCCTTGACTCAATGAAGTCAGGGGAAGGCTTGGCCTCCTTGAGAAAAGAACTGGCTCTCAAGGTTTTTCTCAAAACCTCCGCCTATGACGGAGCGATCTCTGCCTATTTGGATTCCCAATACCGCTCGACTCCTGATCTTGGTGAAATTTCCGGATTCCCCGAGAACCTTGATCTTAAGGCAAAAAAATCGATGATCCTGCGTTACGGGGAAAACCCCCACCAACAGGCTTCCCTCTATGGCGATTTACTTGATCATTTTACTCAACTTCAAGGCAAGGAGTTGAGCTATAATAATATCCTGGATATTTCGGCTTCCGCATACTTGATCGGTGAATTCGAGCGTCCGACCGTCGCTATCCTCAAGCATACGAATCCATGTGGCGTTTCAAGCGCGGAAAATCTGGAGGTTGCCTGGGAGCGGGCTTTCGAGACTGACCGGCAGGCTCCTTTTGGCGGAATTATCGTTGTGAACAACACCATCGACGTTCCGCTTGCCGAGAAGATCGGCGAGATATTTTGCGAAGTCATTATTGCACCTGGGTTCACTGAATCAGCGATGAGTGTTTTTGAGCACAAGAAAAACCTTCGTCTGCTCGTTTCCAAATCCGGTTTCGGTGCCGAAACCCTCCAAGAATACAGGACTGTACCGGGTGGCCTTCTTGCCCAGGACCGTGACCAGAAAAGAATCAACCCGAAGGAATTCGAAGTCGTCACTGAACGTCAGCCAACCGATGTGGAATGGCGGTCCATGCTTTTTGGTTGGAAGGTCGTACGCCACGTAAAGAGTAATGCGATCGTTTATGCAGGCGATGAGCGCACATTGGGAGTAGGGGCTGGCCAAATGTCACGGGTTGACAGTTCCCGCATTGCGGTGTGGAAAGCAGGCGAAGCAGGTCTATGCCTTGAGGGTTCATCCGTTGCATCCGATGCGTTCTTTCCTTTTGCGGATGGCTTGATTGCCGCAGCAGACGCCGGTGCGACGGCTGCCATACAACCCGGGGGAAGCGTCCGGGACGAAGACGTTATCGCCGCGGCCAACGACAAAGGCATGACCATGGTTTTTACCGGCAGCAGGCATTTCAAGCACTAGGAACCGTTATTCTTGCGTGCCCAATTCGTCTTCCGGAAGTGGATTGATTTGCGTTTTTGGTTTTGACGCCTTTTGTTTTTGAAAATGAAAAATTCAAGTCTTCCTATCTTCCTTGTTCTTCTTGCACTCTCCGTATTTGGAAGTGGATGCGGATCGGCGATGCTCTCCGACGAACACCTGGCGAAACAGTCGAAAAGCCAATTTTCTCAAATGAAAAGGTCAGAGAAGCTATCCAACAATGCTTCCCACAAGGTCATGATCAACCGGATCGGGAATCGAATTTCGGGCGTTGCTCAAGTCGACCTCCCCGGAACCGAATGGGAATTTGTGGTCTTTGAGAAAAATGAGCCCAATGCCTTTGCCATGCCCGGCGGAAAAGTCGGTGTCAATAGCGGCTTGATCACCCTTGCTCGTGGAAACGAAGACGAAGTTGCAGCAGTCATAGGGCACGAAATTGCACACGTTGCCTTTCGCCACAGTAATAAGCGGATGTCCCAGGCAATCGGAATTGGCTTGGGGGGAGTGATTTTGGAAACTGCAATGCGCAACAAGAGCGATACCAATCGGATTCTTGCAAGAGGAGCTTATAGCGCAGGCACGGCGGTCGGTCTTGCTCTCCCGTTCTCTCGCACCCAGGAACGGGAAGCTGATCATCGAGGACTTTATTATGCCGCCATGGCAGGGTACGATCCCCGGGCGTCCATCAGTTTTTGGAAAAAGATGCAAAAGGCGGGAGGAGCGAAAGTCCCGGAGTTCTTGTCCACTCATCCTGACTCCGGAAAGAGGATAGAATTCCTGGAGTCGCACATGGATCACGCCATGGCTCTTTACAGGCAAGCCAAGCAAGCCCGAGGGGAGAAGCCAAACCCATGAGTTCCCTGCTCGATGACCCGACAAAGGCACTGGTCGAATATGTTTCCCACCCAAGTGTCTCCGCAGACCCCAGTTTTTCCATTGGCATTGACGGAGCCCGGAACTTCGCCTGCGAACGGCTAAGGGAGCTTGGCTTTTCGACCGAGCTTGTCGAAACCCCGATCAATCCGGTGATCCTGGCCACCCGGGGTGAAGAATCCTGGCCTCATCTGGTCATTTATGGTCATTACGATGTGCAACCGCCCGACCCGCTTGATCTTTGGACGACCAAGCCCTTTGAGGCGACGGTTCGGGAAGGCAGGCTTTTTGGCCGGGGAGCTGCCGACAACAAGGGTCCTCAGATTGTTCATATGACTGCTCTGCATCGGGTGCTCAAGGAAAACCCCGACTTGCCCTTGCGCATTACCTATCTGATTGAAGGTGAAGAAGAGATCGGAAGCCCTAGTTTCAGGGGATTCCTTGAAGAGCGGAAAGATTCCCTTCGTGGTGACCTGTTGCTCGTTTCCGATACCGGGAGTCCGGGGCCGGATCAACTGGCCGTGACCACTGGACTCAGAGGATTGGCTGCCATGGAGGTCAAGGTCTTTGGCCCGGGGCAAGATTTGCATTCGGGTGTTCACGGGGGAGCTTTGCTTAACCCACTGCAAGCCCTGATGAGGGTTTGCACATCCCTCCACGACGAAAAGGGGAATGTGGTGGTGCCCGGTTTCTATGAGGATGTCATTCCTCCGGAGCAGTGGGAGCGCGATGAATTGAAGCGCTTGCCTTTGACTGAGGACAAATATGCGGAATTTCTTGGTGTGTCCGAGTTTTTCTCTGCCACCGGATACTCTCCGCTCGAGGCTATTCGCTTCTGTCCAACCCTGGAATTCAATGGGGTTGGGGGCGGATACCAAGGCGAAGGATCTAAGACTGTGATTCCAGCGGAAGCTTTTGCCAAAATTACCTGTCGCCTCGTTCCCAATCAAAATTCAGAAGACATTGCCGAAAAGGTCAAGCGGGCTATTATCGAAGCCTGTCCTTCTGCAGTCCGCTGCGAGGTAGAGATCAAGGGCGGCGGTGATCCTTATGTTGTCGTGCCTCCCGGAAAGCCAGGATCATCGGGCCAAGAGACGGATTTGATGAAAAAAGCGTTTTCCCTTGCCGAGGAATGCATTGAAGATGGTTTTGGAACAAAACCGATCTATCTGAGGGAGGGAGGAAGCATCCCAATCATCAGAGATCTCAAAGAAGTTGCGGGTCTGGAATCCCTAATGATCGGGCTATTTACCAACGAAGACAACCTGCATGCGCCCAACGAGAGCTTCAACTTGGAGATTATGGAAAAAGCGATTAACTCATTCGAATCTTTTTTCAAAAAGCTCGCCAGCTGAATTACCGAAATTCAAACCGGCACAAAAGAAATCAAGACCCTTTGGTAACAACGAAAGCGGCCCTGCGATCGAGACGAGCCTGTGTAGTGTCAGCATTGGGGATGGCGGATTCATCCCCAATTGAAACGGTTTCAATCCTGTTTGAGTCGCCACCCAGTTCGATCAGGTAATCCTTGACTGTCGTAGCCCGTCGATCTCCGAGTGACTTGTTGTACTCGGGCGTTCCCTTCCAGTCGCAATAACCCTCGACTAGAAGAAGGGCTTGGGGATTGTCTTTCATGAACTCCGAAATCTCTTGAAGCTTCGGGCGTTCCTCCGCCTCCAAATTGTACTGATCGAAGCCGAACAACACAGGACCGAATGGGCGGATGGTATTGGGGGGGTCGGAAAAACCTATGAGTGCGGAATCTCTAGGTGCAAGCAAGTCTTCGTCACCAAAATCCCCCCGCACGGGAGTTCCTGGTTCGGAGAATTCGTCTCCCTGATTGAACCCGTTGGCGGACGACGCCAGATCCTTTCCGTCAGAGTCTCGATTGAGGGTCGTTTCAGGACCGTTTTTCTTGGCGCAGCCACCAAGAAAAACAGTGAAGAGAACAAGAAAGGAAGTTATGTGAAATGAAAATGTCTTCATGATCAGGAATCCCTAAGTACGATCAATTGAGCTTTCCTCTCGAGGCCAGCTGTTGTTACGTCTGCGTCGGGAGTGGCAAGCTCGTCACCCATCGATAAGATTTCGATTCGAGCGCTTTCTATGCCCAAGTCGATCAAGTAGTCTCTAACGCTTGTGGCCCTTCGGTCACCAAGGGATTTGTTGTAGGCCGGGGTGCCTTTCCAGTCGCAATATCCTTCGACCAGGATTTTTGCGGCTGGATTATCGTTCATAAAGGAGGCTATGCCTTGAAGCTTCGCTCTCTCCTCGGTGCCAATGTTGTATTGGTCAAAACCAAAGAAGATAGGATCAAAGGGTCGCTCGCCCGGTCCTAAGTCGGGGTCAGACCAAAAGTCATTCTGCGGAAAAAGACCGTCCTCACCGCCCAGACCGTTTATGGCTGAGCCCAAGGGGGACAAGTCTCCCTGTTCACTCAAGGCTGCGAGGTCATCGGGCGACCCGATGAACGTGCCTCGGTCGGTTCCCTTGATCAGAGCCGTGTCCTCCGGAGCCAACCCCTTGTTTTTTGAGCAACTAGTAAACAGCGTTGCCAAAGCACACGCCACTGCCATCCACATTGAATTTTTCATAATGTTATTCCCGCTTTTTATTGAAGATCAAAATTCCCAAATTGATCGATTATTGATAATTTTCTTGCGCGCGGGATCACCCTAGTCAATGGGAAAAGCTTGGAAAATCCAATTTACTTGCTTGCCGACAACGGATCCCTCGAAGCCGAGGCGACCCTGAGCTTGCGGAAATCAGCCCATATCTTGGGTCTTCTTGCAGGTGTAGACTTTCATCCCGTCAGTTTACTCCATTCCTCCAAGATCGACCCTTCTTTGCTAGGCGGCATCAACGCGGAGACCATGGGAGATTTCCTGTCAGGGCCCATTGGGCGATCTTCTGACGATTTGCGGATCCTTCCTTTTTTCTTCGGTCCGAGCCGGGCCTTGACCGAATGGTTGCCCGAAAAACTCGAGCAATGGAAGAGCGAAAGGGATAGACGAAGCTTCCGTATCCTGGGTTGCCTTCATCAATCTGGGGACGATCGCCTGGCGGTCGCCCTGGAAGATCTTTGCCTCCGGGCGATCAACCGGAACGAATTGAAAAAACCATTCCTTGCCCTGGTTGATCATGGCACCCCCGTATTCGACGTCCACCGGGTACGCGAAGAGGTCGGAGAGGGGCTCAAGGAAAGAATGGCGGCTCACATTTCCGGTTTTTCCACCTGCTCGATGGAACGCAGGGATGGGGAGGAATACGATTTCAACGAACCCTTGCTCGAAAATCTTCTGGCCGAAAAGAAAGAAGGATTCGAGGAAATGCTAGTCGCTCAACTCTTTCTTTCTCCCGGACGTCATGCCGGGGAGGGCGGGGATTTGGACCGGATATGTAGATCGTTCGCCGATTCGTCTCCTTCTCGCCGTCTCGTCCGAACCGACCTTTTGGGGACTCACCCTTCGGTCCTTGAGATCCTTTTGGAACGAATTCAGAGAGATCAGTCAACAGACTGAAGGAACGGACTACCTGAAATTGCCCTGAGTCGATGAAGCTCCGGTGGAGTTCGCCTGCTTACTTTTCCACTAGCCAGATGTTCTGAAAGCGGACTGGGTTGCCGTGGCCCTGGAGGTGGATTTGGCCCTTTTCCTTTTCGGGGCGCCCACCGCCGGCTCCCGTTCCTTTGTCGAGTTCGTAGTCGTCATGAATCACGACCCCGTTGTGGCGGGTGGTGATACGGGCGTTCTTGACCTTCTTGCCGTCCTTGAAACGCGGGGTAGTGAATTCGATGTCATAGGTTTGCCAAGAAAGGGGAGGGAGGCACATGTTCACCATAGGCGGTTTCTTGCGGTAGAGGGCGCCGCAGAAATTGAACTCTCCCTTGATCCCAAAGGAGTCGAGGATTTGAGTCTCGTAGTTGTTGAAGATATAGACTCCGCTGTTTCCCCGGTCCTGGTTGCCAGGCTTGACCTTTGGCTTGAAAGGGGTACGAAATTCGAGGTGAAGGGAGAAGTCGCCAAAGGAATCGAGCGAAACGACCCCTTCCCTGAGGAGGTCTCCGTCTAGCTTGACTCCCCCTGAAAAACGATCCATCTCGACCCCTGCGAAAAGAACCTTGGCTCCTTTGGGTGGTTTCTTGCCGAGAGTTGGGCTCTTGCGATTCACCCGGTCGTAGACGAACAATTTCTTGTCCCCCTCGGTTCCGGTGGCCGTGTCGCCTTTGATGGTGACGGTTTCTCCGCTCTTTGCTTTGAGGGTGGTTTTGCCCCCTTCTGTCGAACCGGTCAATAATACAAACTCGTTGTTTTCAGCTCCGCTTCCGGGGAGGCCTCCTGCGTAAAGGGCGGCTTGAAAGTTTCCGTCTCCCAAGGCTACCACTTGTAGACCGTACTGACCCTTTTTTCCTTTGGACCCGATCTCGGCCGTGGAGGCATATTCGCCCTGAATGGCGAAGCCGGGGTCTTTGGCGGCAACGGTTGGATCCTTGACGGCATTGGTTTTGGATCGCGGAGCGGCCAGAGCTAAGGTTCCGACACAGGTGAGGCATAGAATGAGAAGGGAACTGGTTTTCATGGGCTAACGATTAGATGGAAATTCTTTCGGTTGGCAAAAACAAAGTGACCTTGTCTGTCAAGAAGCCCCGAGAGGGGCCAAGTATATGCCGCCGAGCAGAAGGCAGGCTCCGAGCAGTCTCCTTATTTGCGTTGCCTTGGGTATTGTCCCTTCCTCCAGACCAATCCTTTTTCCGAACCAGGCGACCAAGAGGATGGTCCAAAAGCCCCGGCAGGAATAAAACACATTTGCCTCGGTGGGAACATGGTGGAAGCCAATCGCAATGGACATCAGAACGGCTTGGGCCCCCATGGGGAAGCAAGAGGCCCACATCCATCGGTCGGCCCGACCGCGAAAGGCGAGAAACTTCCCCCTCGACAAGGGGATGAGAAGGAAAGAGAGTAAGCCCACTGTGGCAAACATGGAAAAGAGAACATTGTAGGGGTCGGAGAGATTGCTGAAGTAGGGTATTTGATCATCCCGACTCCCCACTAGGGCATCGACCAGGCCAAATCCAGCTGCTGTGGCAAGGGCAAAACCCAGACCCATGAGGGAGGGGTTTGCTCCTCGGGCGGGCCATCCGATGAGGGCGACTGCAATAGCCGCGAGGATCGCAGCCGTCCAGGTTGCGGGTCCGAGCGAAGTCGGGGAAAGATTCAGGATGAAGAGGAAGAGGGCGACGAATACCGACTTCGAGCCCATGATCGGGGTGACCATGGAGGCGTCCCCCGAACGCAGCGCGACAAAGCAACAGGACTGGGCGGCGAAGAATAGAATTCCGATCATTCCGCCGGCCTTGAGGTCTTCCATTCCCAAGGGAGCCTCTGCGAGCATGGGGTAGGGGATGAAGAACAGCGCCATTACCCAGTTCGAGTAGACGAGCGAACGGAAAGTTCCCGCCCCAAGCTCAAGTCCCCGCTTGGCCAGCAGGGCGCTTATGGTATACACGAAGCCCGCCGAGAGGGCAAAGAGGTAGGGAGCGAGGTTGCTTGGCAAGTCGGAGTTTCCGAGCGAGTTGTCTTACTTTCCGGTGAATTCCTTGCTCAGGCTTTCGCAGTAGGTGGAGTCCTGTTCCTTGATCCCTATAACCAGGCGATACTTGATCTTGACCGGCTTTTTCGGCGTGGCCTGCGACTTGAAGTAGGAGCCGAATCGTCCGTAGTCGCGTTCGCTGTAGAAGGACGGCTTGGGGTTGTCCGGATGGTCCAGGTAGACGGTAAAGTAGCGTTGGTCTTCCACCACCACGCTCTGGGCCTTCCAAGGCAAGTTGGTCATGTCCTTGTTCGCAGGCCAGTTTTTGGTTTTGCCCTGTGCGTCTTTTCCGTCCTTGGGGCGGACGTAATAGGTCTGCTTGGCGTTTTTCGCAGCCACATCGTTGGAGGCTCTGAATTGAAAGCCGGCATGCTGAGGGTCACCGTCCAGAGTTACTGATTCCTGTTTGGTCGACAAAACCGAACTGAAGTCGACTTGAAGGCTTCCGTCCTTGCGGTGCGAAAAAGTGAGGGTTCTTTGCTCGGTTGCGAAGATCGAGCCATCGTCCACCCGCCAAGCAATTTCCACGGTATGCCCGGCTCCGTTCCCGTCGGCATGTGACTTAACGATTTTCTCATGGGTTTGGTACCCACCCTTGCAATGCCATGTGTCTACGCGGACCTTTTTCCCTTCGGCATTGGCCGCCGAGCATCTGGAGAACCCATAGTAAATTCCCCGGTGATGGGTGAACTTGCCACCAGGGCCCTTGGTAAGAAAGCCTTCTCCGTCCGCTTGGTAGACATGGTGAAAGGGTTTGTAGGTACGCTCCCGGTCCTTGGGGGCCATTCGCTCGTAGACATAGCGGGCGATTTTCTTGTCGCCCTTCATGAGATCAAGGTGCTTGCCCGGTTCGTCTTTCCAGGAATAGCCGTGATGCTTGGCTAGTAAGGAAAGGCATGGGGACGCGAGAAGAAGGGTGGCGAGTATGAATGATTTCATTATGGTACGAGGAAACCGCTTTTTTCTTTTGTTTCCAAGTGAAAACGAACCTTAGTCCGGAAACTTTTTTCGCAAAGCTTCGTTCAATGAGCTAGAAAAGAATCCGATTTCCGTTAGAATATATGCCAATGATACGTTTTGCCTTTGTTGCCTTTGTTGCCTGCGTTCAGTCGATGAATGGGGTCGTTGACTTCGAAAAGGAAGTCTGGCCCATCCTTGAGGAGCGTTGCGTGGAATGCCATAAGGCACCCTATGAGCTAAACGGCAAACTCAAGGAACCCAAGGCCGGCTTGCGCATGGATGGAGCTGCTTACCTTATGCATGGAGGGGATGACGGTCCTGTGGTAGTGGCTAATCATCCGAGTCAAAGCCCACTTTATCAACGGGTCATTTTGCCTGAGGATGACTCGGACCACATGCCGCCGAAGGGCGATCCGTTGACCCTTCGCCAGAAGGAGGTTCTGAGGAAATGGATCGCTCAGGGACTGGATTTCGGCAAATGGGTTGGGCAGACCGACGGGGTGGAAGAACTTGTTCGAAAGAAAAAAGAAGAAAGTTCGGCTTTCGTGCCGGATCACATTAAGTTTTACGACAAACTCTCCGCTGGACTAAAGCCTCTGCCAGAAACCGAACTGGCTCGAGTCGCCAAAGAGACCGGGTTGATGGTCCGCCCAGTTGGCATAGGGAGCCCCTTGGTCGAAGCTCGTGTGGTTACCAACCCTTTTCAAGTTGGTGATGCCGAGATCGATAAACTTCGTCCGCTCGCCGGCCATTTGGCCAAGCTTGACTTGCGCAATACGGTGATTACCGAACGCTCGCTTGTTGAGATTGCAAGCTTTTCCAAGCTCGCCGAGCTTAACTTGCGCGGGACCAAAATTCGTGACTCCGGACTATCCAAGGTTTCCCGGTTGGATGGTTTGCGAATCTTGAACCTTTGCCAGACCGAGGTTTCGGACAAGGGGTTGGAGTGGCTGAAGAACTTTAAGTCGCTGCGTCAAGTTTACCTGTGGGGCAGTCGGGTAAGCCCGGAAGGGGAACGTCGGATAGCGAAGATCCTCGATTCCGAGTAACCCGTTGCTGGAGCCTCAGTCGGACAACTTCCAAAGGGTGCTGTCCGAACGCACGTACAAGGCACCCTTGGAAACGGCCGGGGTGCAAAGGATGGTTTCCTTCAGGTCAATCGACCTGACGGTCTTGCCTTCCTCACCGCCGAGTTGCACGACTTGGCCCAATCCCTCTTCGTTAAAAACAAAAAGGTGCGTCTTGGTTGATACGGGCGAACTACTCACGGGACCTTTCAGGCGCATCCGCCAAATGATCTTTCCGGTCTTGATTTCCGCACAGGTAAGGACATTTGCCTTGTTGATGACATAGAAATTGTATCCGGAAATGGAAGGGCTGCCGGTTCCTGGGCCCAGTTTGTTGTCCTGCCAAAGTTGGGTATGGGATTTTCCGTCAGGGCGCGCTTGCAGGGCGGTCAATCCATTGGATGGCACGAGAATTGTACTTCCTAAGATCGTGCTCGAGGGAATAGTGGCCGCTCCATCCTCATAGATCCATTGGTCTTTTCCTGACTTTGGGTCGATCACTGCGATCCCCTTCATCGATTGCAGGGCGACTTGTTGATCCTTTCCTTTACCCAAGACGGTTGGGGAAGTCCAGTTTGCTCCTCTTGGCCGGTCCTTTTTCCAAAGGGTCGTTCCATTGCTCAAGCTTAGTCCGGCAGTAAATGATTCGGCATCGTTTTCCACTTGCGCGACGAGTACGCCGTTGGCAATGACCGGCGAAGAAGACATGCCCAAGCCATTGGCCGCGTTCGGGTAATCATGGGTGAGTCCACGCAACCATTTCAAGTTGCCCTTCAAGTCCAGGCAAAAGACATCATTGGATGAGAACTGGGCCACCACGACTTTTCCGTCGCTCACCATCGTTGGGGCGGCAACACAGGTTTTGTTATGGCAAACCGTTCGCCCCGTAGCCTTGAAGGTTTTTTCCCAGTCCGTCTTGCCGGTCTTTCCATCATATGCAATGATGTGAAGGGTTTCCTGCTTGGGGCCGCTCGAGGCCGTAAGGTATACACGGTCGCCCACGACGATGGGGCTGGACAAACCACGACCGGGAAGTTCCACCTTCCATGCGGATTCGGACTTGACCCCGATGTCCGGAGACAAGTCGTG
>Ga0315322_10000335_pt1 | contig 34234 bp, 33 predicted proteins | sample M110021515metaG_FD_203461 | JGI IMG/M metagenome (GOLD analysis project Ga0315322, IMG submission 203461) | Ammonia-oxidizing marine archaeal communities from Monterey Bay, California, United States - M1 100m 21515 | ecosystem: Environmental > Aquatic > Marine > Intertidal zone | place: USA...
TTACGAAAATCATTAACTGCATGACCTGCATGACCTGCTCCACCACCAACTCCTAGGAAAAATATTCTACCTTTATTTTCTCTTATGGAATTAATTAAAGAAGCCATCTTCTCTATTTCTTGAGGGTCAATTTTGTTACAAATTTCTATACATTCATTAAGATATTCTTTTGAAAAACTCATTACATTTTCTCCTGTTTAACAATTAAAACTTACAATCATTTTATTATGTTATTAAATAGTATTATTTAACATTTTATGAAAATCATTAAGACTATTTATGCAAGAAGTATGCTCTATTTCTTGATTATGCTCTCGCTTAACCAATATAAAAGATACATTGGCATTTTTAGCACATTCTATATCTACTAGTGAATCACCCAAAAAATAACTCTCTGATAAATCAATATTCCATTCATCTCTTGCATCAAATATCATTTTAGGAGAGGGTTTTTTTGATCCTCCAATTACTACTTTGCTATCAAAAGAATAATATATTTGATCAATATGCAGTTTTTTATTTATTGCAATATCTATCTTGTTTAATTCTTTAATTCGCATTTTTTTTCTAGATATATCTGGTTGATTAGAAACAATAAAAATTAAAAAGCCTTTCTTAGTTAGAGAACTAATACACGAACTTATATCTTCATAAAAATCAAACTCATTAAATGTTCTAGGAGAGAAAAATCCATTGTCTCTAGTTACAAGCTTATTGATAACTCCATCTCTATCAAAAAAAATTGCTTTGTTTTTATACATCTACAGGACGATTTTTTTCATTAGACTTATATATAGAGTCTACAATTAAATTTGCTTGATAACCGTTATCAGAACTTTTTTCTTTCCCAATTAATTCTGTAAAAAACTCCCATTCCTTTCTCCATGAACTATCTTTCCAAATAGATTCTCTAGAAGGAAAAGAAAAAATTTCTATTTCTGGTTTTCCGCCCTCTAAATTTCTAGTACCCAATACTAGCTTTTCTTCACCATAAGAACCTCCCAAACCGGTAATACTTATGAAAGCATCAGATCCATAAATACTAAATTCAAATTTATTTTTCCAATAAATCCAACCTACAGAGAACAAGCAATTAATGTTATTATCATATTGCAAAATAAAAGATGCAGAATCTTCTACTTCAGATGCCCAAACTAACTGTCCAACGCTACCAAATACACTATTAGGAGTACCTTTAAATAAAAGGGCTAAATCAATTAAATGAACTCCTTGATCTAATAATTCTCCACCTCCACTTAGTGCTGGATCCATTCTCCATTCTTTCTCCATCCCCTTTCTGCCTCCATGCCCATAATGTCCATGAATATGTAGAATATCTCCTATCCTATTATGATCAATTAATTCTTTTGCTTTTAAAATGGCAGGATGGAATCTATGATTGAATCCAGTATATAAAACTTTATTATTTTTATTTGCACAATCTGTTATCTCTTTACTTTCCTCAACATTTTTTCCTAATGGTTTTTCAGATAAAACATGCTTTCCACTATTTAATGCCTGAATTGCAATGGTTTTAATTAAATAATTAGGCGTACAAATAATAACAATATCAATACTCTTATTCTTTATAATATCATTATAATCATCGGTAAAGTTTGCATCTACTTTTTTAGATAATCTTTCAGCTTCAACAATATTAGTATCACATACAGTTTCAATATTTATTGATGAAGGCATGCTTACAGCTCTCTTCCATCCAATTAAACCACAACCAATAATAGCAACGTTCATAACTTATTTTTTTCTATAAAGTTTTTATTATCAACTCTTTTCAGAGTGAATAAGTTTTCATTGTTAATTAATTCATTCATATCATATTCATCTAGATTATCCCATTGGGCTGCAAATAAACGCCCCGAAAGTCCGTTACTTTCTTCAGAAAGTAGCAATCGACATAAGTTTAAAACTCTTTCTTTATCTTGACCTCCGTTATTCAGTGTTTTTACTGCTTCTGAATACTCATCTCCAATAGAGTCTCCATAATCAATGACTTCCTGTGTCATATTTGACTTAATTGCGCCTGGAGCAATCAGATTAAAATCTATTTTTTTTTCTTTATACTCTAAAGCTAAAATCTCAGTGAACTTATAGAGTGAAATTTTCGCAATAGAATATGCAGAGAAGTATTTTCTTGGAAATGTACATCCTCCCCCAGAAAAATTAATCACTTTTTTAAGTGAGTGATTTGAATTAAGAAATAGATGTAATAAAAAAGCATAGTTATTAAAGTTAGTATTCAGATTATTTTCCCAAATTTTAAAATCTGTTTTTTCAAAAGAACCTATAGGATTCTGAATGCCATAACAATTAATGATTCCATAGATATTACCTATATCATCGATTGATTTAAAAAATCTATCTACATCTTTTTGTTGATTAAAATCAACCTTATAAGATGAAATATTTTGATTATTTTTAAACAACTGACAATCTAATCTTGTAGTGGCAATAACTTCAAAATCATTAGAAAGATTATTAGTTAAATAAGAACCAATAGAACCAGAAGAACCTAGAACAAGTATTTTTTTCATCGATGGTTGGCAATAATTTTTGAACCGTCCAAATCAAAAGAGTATTCTAATTCTTTAAGTCCTTCTGCTTTCATTGCGTCTCTTAGCTTCTTATGTTCTTTATTGCAATAAAAAGTAAAAAATCCGCCACCGCCTGCTCCAGATATTTTCCCGCCGGTAGCACCACTTTCTAAGGCTATATTATAAATAGAATCAATTGCGGAATTTGTTACTCCTGAAGAAAGTTTCTTTTTCATCTCCCAATGATCTTTAAACATCAATCCTAGATCATCAATATTCCCAGATTGTATAATATCTAGTATTTTATATCCTGACTCCTTGATATAATGGAGAGAATTTAATACTTCTTTTTTATTATTTTTTGTTGAATCATCTTGTTCTTTTAAAATTTTATTATTCTTTCGTTGTTGGCCAGTATAAAAAATTAATAGATTCCTATTTAACTCATTCATAATAGATTTTTCTAGATTGATTTTTTTTGATTTTACAGTACCGTCTTTATCAATTTCAAGAACAACAAATCCGCCTAAGGCAGCTAAATATTGATCTTGTTTCCCCATAGGTTTATTTAATATATCCATCTCTATTGTACAAGCTTCATCAGCTAAAAATTCTAAACTCTTATAATTTCCATTTAAAGAATGTAATCCATTTAATAATCCTACAGTATACGTGCTTGAACTTCCTAAACCTGATCCTGCAGGAATATCTGATAAAGAAGCAATTTCAATCTTAGAATCAATACCTACCCTTTGTAAACATGCCTTTGCTATATCATGCTGCAAATCATCTATAGATTCGACAGATTCAGATATACTATATTTCAGTCTAATTAAATCATCGGCTGAAGGCCTATTAATGCATACATACATATATTTTGATAAGCAGAAACTGAATATAAATCCACCATGATCTTTGTAATAGCTAGGTAAGTCGGTCCCGCCGCCGCCTAAAGTAATTCTGAATGGTGTTCTTGAAACTATCATGATGATGAAATTACATTTTCTTTTATATAATCTATAGATTTTTTTAAACCAGTCTTTAAGTCTGTTTGAACATCCCATCCAATCTTTTTTGCCTTATCAATATTTGCTAAACTATTCTGGGCTTCAAAAGAAAAATCTTTGCCAAAAGATGGTTCAATATCTGATTCAAGCAAATTTTTTATTTCATTGTAAATTTCATTAATTGAATAATTTTTACCTGAGCCTATATTAAATATCTCATTATCGGTTCTATCATCTTGGATGCATATCAAATGGAAATTATTAACATCATCTACATAGACAAAATCTCTTTTCTTGGAACCGTCGCCAAATATAGTTGGTTGTTTACCTTTGAGTAGATTGATAATAAAAGCACTAAATACTGGTGGGATTGTTCTTCTATAGTCTTGCCTTGGACCATAAACATTAAAATACCTCAATCCAGTAGTTATTAAGCCTTTAGATTTTTCATACTCTTTAGCAAGAAAATTTGTCGTAATCTTAGATATAGCATATATGCTTTCTGGAAATACTTCTGACTCATTACTTGGTAAAGATGTTGCACCCTCATACACAGAAGAAGATTCAGCGTAAATGACTTTTTTTATATTCTTTTTAATCGCTGCTTCAAAAATATTAATTGTACCATTAACATTAATATCAAACGTTTCCATAGGATCTTCCTGGCAATCTGTTATACAATTCTTAGCTGCTAAATGAAATACATAATCGATATTATCAAAAATATCACTAATATTTTTGTCTCTGATATCTATTTTATGAAATTCAACATCTTTTGGTACTTGATCTAATACGCCATATGAAAGATTATCTATGCCAACTACTTCAATATTCTTTTTTAGAAGCGAGTTAGCTAAATTACTCCCTATAAATCCTGCCACACCTGTAATTAAAACTCTCAATTATTAATTATCCTCCGATTCAACTATTTTTTATTGAAAACAACGATTTTTTAAGTAATCATTTATTTGATTTGAATCATTATTTTCAACAAATTCTGATAATAGTTTTATTTTCTCATCTACATTATTGAATTCTATATCAGAATCTTTTGATTGTAAAATTTTTCCTTCAATAGTTGGTTTACAATCAAATTCTGATAATTCTTCATGAAGTTTTTCGCTTTTTCCAAGACCAACAATTTTAATCTCAATATCTCCATCTGGGTTTTGTTCTGATTTAATTGTTTTTCCGCTTATGTGAATCATTTTTTTAGCAATATCTAATATTTTTTTTGGTTCACCCATATCTAGAATAAACATTTCATTTCCTTTTGATATTAGAGAAGCTCTTATTACCAAATGTACTGCTTCATCAATGGACATAAAATATCGGGTAACATTTTCATCTGTTACCGTTAAAAAACCTTGTTGTTTAATTTGTTTTTTAAAAATAGGTACAACAGATCCTGAAGAATTAAATACGTTTCCAAACCGCACTGCAGAATATATACAGTTTTTACTATTTTGAAAATTAAACATCATTAGTTCACAGAATTTTTTTGTCATTCCCATTATAGTGGTTGGCTTCACTGCTTTATCAGTGCTAATAAGAACAAAGTTGCTCACATTATTTTTTTCGCATGCATGAAGTAAATAGTATAGACCAATAATATTATTTTTAACTCCTGATAATATATTACTCTCTAGCATATTAACATGCTTATATGCAGCTGCGTGATAAACCATATTTATATCATGAGAATTAAATAGATCATCCAAAAGATTCTTATCTGACAAATCAATTAGTTTGGTAATAATTTTTATGTCACTATTCATTTGTTTTAATTTTTGCTCAATAGCAAATAGTGCAGATTCTGAATGATCAAGCAATAACAGAGATTTTGGATTGTAAGATATTATTTGACGAGACAATACGCTACCGATTGAACCTCCAGCTCCTGTAACTAACACATTCTTATCATTAATCAATGTGTTAGCATTATCCAAACTATCTAGGCTATACGTTTTTCTATCTACAATATCTTCTAATGACAAGTCTTCTAACGAATCAAAAGAATATTTGCCATCAATAATGTCATCTATATTGGGAATTTCTATAATTTTTAATGGCGCATTTGATAGTTCATCCAAAATAGTATTTTTTAATTCTATAATATTAGCCTGAGAAGCAATAAATAATTTGCTGAGTTTCTTCTTTGAAATAAGATTTTTCAGATCTGAAATATGATAGACTTCTACTCCATTTATATATAAACCTTTGTTTTCTTTGTTGTCAACAATGATAGCAGTGATAGAATATTGATTAAGATGATTAATACTATCTATCATTGCAGAACTATAGTCCTTATTGATATATATGGCAATATTTTCTGCTTTATAAGGAAGTTCATATAAAATGGATTTAGCAAGCATCCTTGATAGCAAGATGAGTGCAAATGTTACAAAGAAATTAAATAATACAATTAATTCATAACCAGAGTTGTTAACAAATTTTTGTAAGTAAAAAAAATAACAAAAGTGAGGTATAAATAAGGCAAATATTAGTCTATATATGTAATTACCCCCTATGTGCTTTATAACATTGTCATAAATTCTAAACAATAGAAATAACGAGACTATTCCAATTTGAAAGAGTACAAAAGGCAAGTCATAAACTATTGATCCTTTGATTAAAAATGAAACAATGCCAAATATACTGATGTTAATTATTCCATCATTGATTATGACAATCAGTCTTTTAATATGCCTTTTTTGACTGATAATTTTATTTAATATATTTTTTATATCCATTTGTACAAATTATAAAGAAATATTTTTTGCAAATAGGACTTTATTAATGGTCATTAAAATGATTTTTATATCCATAATAAATCCTCTATGATTTAAATAATAATAATCTAAATTTACTTTTTCTTTTATAGATAAATCATCTCTTCCATTGACTTGTGCCCATCCAGTTATACCAGGTTTCAACATGTTGATACCAAGTTTTTCTCTTAATTCAATTAAATCATCTTGATTATATAATGCAGGCCTAGGACCGATAAGAGCCATATCACCAAAAATAATATTAAACAATTGTGGCAATTCATCTAAGCTAAATTTTCTCATAAAATATCCAGATTTTATTATATACGAATTTCTGTCATGCACCAGATGTGTTGGAAGATCTTTCATATCTTTTTTCATTGTTCTAAACTTATATATTTTAAATCTAGATTGATTAATGCCTATCCTTTCTTGAGTAAATAAAAATGGATAACCATCATCTAACAATATTATAACAGCCAATAATAATAAAAGTGGCATCAATAATAGAACAAATAACAAAATAATTAACCTTGTAATCATAATGGTATTAATCTAACGATAGCAATCAACTCCACAAATATTATTTATTAAGATAGAATTCATATGTACATTTTCTTAAAATAGGCACATGATTTCAAAAAATCAAAAAACAGATGCGCTTCTTGAATTTATCAAGTCTGAAAAATTAGATAATTTTTCCTATAGTATATTCGATCTAGATCAAACATTGTATGATTATGAAATATGTAATGAAAATGGCATATCTCATGTTATTAATTATATCAATAATAAATTTCATATTGATAAAGAAATGGTTTTAGGAAAATATCTCGAATCAAGAAAACTAATCAATCAAAATCTTAAAAATACATCAAGTATGCATTCTCGATTTTTATATTTACAGAAAATGTCAGAAATGTTATCTATCGAAAATTCTATTAATAATACTAATGAATTTTATAATATCTACTGGGAAAACTTTTTTGAAAAAATGGAATTATTTGAATGGGTACTTCCGACATTTAAAAAACTGCAGAAAAAAGATATCTATATCATTATTGCTACCGACTTTAATGCGAGAGCACAGTTCTTAAAAATTAAAAACTTAGGTATAGACTCCTATATACATAGAGTTATTACTTCTCAAGAAGTGGGCGAAGAAAAACCAAGCAAAAAATTTGCAGAAATTGTATTAAATGCGACGAATTCTAATTCTAGTGAAATATTCTATGTTGGGGATAATCCAAAAAAAGATATATTTTTGTCTAATTATGACGTAAAAACTTTCATAATTTAAAATATGAAAAATTTTATAAAACCATTAGTAATTGTAAGCATCTTCAAGATAATTCTAGGCTCATTATTTGCATCACAAGATGCAAAAATTCTTTTAATGCCATTTGTAGATTATTTTGTAACAAATTTTGACAATCCATGGCAATATTTTTATAATTTAGGAGAGCTTACTATTTTCCCATATGGACCAGTAATGCTGTATCCACTAGCCTTTTTTTCTCTCTTGCTAAGTCCACTAACTTTTGTCTTCGGAGAAAATATCACATTAATTTCATTTTCGATAACACTGCTGGCTTTTGATATAGGAATATATTTTCTATTATTAAAATTATTGCAAAATGAAGAAAGAAAGGTATTCTATCTGTACTTCTGTTCTCCTATTGTACTATATATTAATTATTTCTATACACAATTAGACATTATCCCAACATTTTTGATTTTACTCTCTCTGTTTATATTATTTAAATCAAAAGATAGCTTGAAGATTATACTATTATCAGCAGCTGTATTAGGATTAGCCATCAATGCTAAATTTAGTTCTCTAATTGCTTTAGTATTTACTGCAACTTACTTAAGTAAAAAATCTAGAAAGATATCTTTAATATATGCTTTTATAGCATATTTTGTGTTTTATATATTACAATTTCCATTTTATAACTCTGAAGGATTTATTGAAATTGTAAGAAAATCGAGTGTCCAAAGCTGGATATATGATTTATACATTGGTTATGGTGATCAATCATTGCTATTACTCATAACTCCCCTATTGCTCGGAATATTTTATTTAAACTTTATAAGCTATAATAAAATATCTAAGAGCACTCTTATTATGTATTTAGCACTAGGCTTTATGTCACTAGTGATGTTTGTTGCTCCTTCTCCCGGTTGGTATATGTGGGTATATCCTTTCATTGTATACTGCTTTATTAGATATCCTGATTTCCCAAGATTTGCTATTATTAGTATAAATGGGTTCTATTTATTATACTTCTTACTATCTACAAAATATTCTTTGTTCAATACATTTGAAATATTTAATGATATTGAAATATTAAACTTCATACAAACAAATGAAATTCAATTTAATAGTTTGCTTTTCACTCCATTGTTAGGATCAATGATATATATTATGTTCTTAATATCCAAGCTTGGCAATGAACATAATAATTTAAATAGTTATCGTAATAAACCTCTAATGATTGGTGTAGGTGGTGATTCTGGAAGCGGAAAAGATTATACATATAAAGTAATTGATTCAATATTCTCTACCAATACTCTTTGTGTTCAAGGAGATGATGATCACAAATGGGAAAGAGGCCATCAAAAATGGAAAGCTTTTACACATTTAAATCCAAAAGCAAATAATTTGTATCTTCAATTTGACAATACGAAAGACTTAAAAGAAGGAAGGTCTATATATAAATCAAACTATGATCATTCAGATGGAAAATTTTCTAATCCTACTGCAATACCATCCAATAATACAATATGTTTTTTAGGTCTTCACGTACTTTATTTGCCTCAAATGAGAGGATTATTTGATTTAAAGATCTTTTTAGATCCTGAGGAAAGATTAAGACAAAAATGGAAAATTGAAAGAGATCATCAAAAAAGAGGATATAGCAAAGAAAAGGTTAAAGAAAATATTGCACAACGAAATCCTGATTCACAAAACTATATAAGACCACAGTTAAAATTTTCTGATTTAATCATTAGAAAACGTATTGACAAAGATGACATAACTCTTCAATTAGTTATTAAGAATAAATGGGATTTAAGCTATCTAATAGACTACATAGAAAATGATCAGAATCAAGAATGTCAATTTAACCATTACTTTGACTATAATAATGATTCTCAAATTATTGAGTTAAATGGAGAATTTTCAAAAGATTTCTTTAACAAATATATTGGCTATATGAAAGATTCCTTAGATTTTATCAACAAAGATTTTGGCAAAAATATGTCTTCAAATGATTTGTTAATTCAAACTACTATCCTGACAATGCTTTCAGGTGCAGCTAAGAAATAATCTGTAATGGATTATATAAAAAAAACAATAGACCTCCATAATCACTTTGGTAAAAATGATAACTATGTCCAAGGCGCTGGTGGGAATATATCTATTAAAGAAGATGATATAATACATATCAAAAAATCAGGTAAACACTTCAGAGATATCAAAGACGAGAATGATGTTATTTCATGCAATATATCAAAAGAAGATATTCGAGGAGTTTTAGAGATATATAATAAGCAAAATCTTGAGAATCAATATAATGCATTAATTGAAGAAAAAATTTCTGGTAAAGATAGACCTTCCATCGAGCTAAGTTTTCATGTATTTGGAGATAAATATACGCTTCACCTCCACCCTACTATAATCAATATTTTTACCTGCACTGAACAAGGACAGGAAATCATTAAAAAACTATGTGAAGACAATGAGAATATGTCATACGTTGATTATTGTAAGCCAGGAATCATACTTACCGATAAAATCATGGAAGAACGATCTATGTTAAATGAGATTACATTTTTATTTAACCATGGAATCATTATTACTGGACCTTCGGAAGAATCTATCAAAGAGAGGTATGAACTCATAGAAAACCGATTAAAAAAAGAAATTATCTATGAAGAGTATAAACAGGATAATGAATTACTTAGGAAGTCTTTAAATCCAGAATATAACTTTATTATTAATAATGATTTTCTTCAACAAAAAGTGTTAGAGATTTTGAAGAGTGGGTCAAAAGATGATATTCATGAACTACCCCATCTATATCCAGATTCTGCTATCTACAATGCAGGAGTTGCTTTGCAATCAGCTCATAAATCTGCTAATTATATAGGAGATGTAATTGTTTATGGATTCCTATATGATAGGTATCAATGGGGAATTAATGTTTCTAGCGAAAAAGAAGCAATATTTAAAACAGAGCTATTTATTAATAAAATGAAGATTGAATATTTTGCAAAACTGAATGGTTTTACTCCCTCCTACCTAGATGAACAATCTGTAGATGAATTAGTAAATTGGGATGCAGAAAAATACAGGCAGGAGTTATTAAAATGAATATCATTATTCCAATGTCAGGTCTTGGTACAAGATTTATGGAAGCTGGTTATGAAAAACCAAAATTTCTTATTGAGATTGAAGGAAAACCTATCATACAGCATGTAGTTGATAGATTTGACAAAGATGATAATTTTATATTTGTTATTAATGAACTGCATGTTGAAAAACATCAACTAGATAAGATTCTTAAAAGTATAGCTAAAAAATGTGAGATTCATATTGTTGATAGAAGCTATAATATTGGTCCAGTTATGGCAGTCTTACAGATACTTGATCATATAGACGATGAAGAAGAAGACTTTATCGTCAATTATTGTGACTTCTCTTGGAGGTGGGATTATAAAGATTTTAAAGAGTTTATAAAAAAAGAAAGTCCAGATGGAAGTATTATCACTTATGAGGGATTTCATCCTCATCTCTTAGGACCTAATTATTATGCCTCCACACGTTGCAAAAATAATACAGTATTAGAAATAAGAGAAAAATTTAGTTTTACAGAAAATAAAATGGATTGCCCGCAATCTTCTGGGACATATTATTTTAAAAAAGGGTCTTATATAAAAAAATACTTTAATGCTATTTATAATGATGTAAATACTTTGAGTGGAGAATATTATGTTAGTTTAGTCTATAATTATATGATTCAAGATAATAAAAAAATTAAAATTTATGATATACCATACTTTATGCAATGGGGCACTCCGCAAGATTTACAAGAATATCTTTATTGGAAAGAAATATTCTTTGATTCTAGCTTATAAATAAAGATTCTAACGATGAATGATAAAAAAACCTTATCAATATGGCTATTACCAGACAGAAGCATAGTTAATTACAAATCTATCATAGGAAATATCTCTAAAAGCCTCAATTCTGTAGAAATTATTCCACATATTACGCTTATAAGCAGCTTTAATAACTCAAAAAATTATAGTATACAAAAATTACAAGGGATACTATCTAATCAAGCACCCTTTACGCTAGAGCCGGAGAAAATTGATGTTGGGAATACTTATTTTCAATCATTGTGCGTTACTATTAAAGTAGATCCAATTATTAGAGAATTAAGAAATAAATCTTTAGAATATTTTAAGTGTAAAGAAAAAAATTGTTATAAACCTCACATGAGCTTGGCTTATGGAAAACATAAAAAAAGTGAAAAAGATGGTGTTATTGATAAGTCTGTCAAATCGTTATTAGATCATAAAATAACTATATCTTCTGTCGCAATTGCAGAAAATGATGAGTATAATTTAAAATGGAAAATTATAGAAAAAGTGTACCTAAATGATTGATACGATACTTATGGCTATGGGAGGTCAAGGTCAAAGATTTAAAGATGAAGGATTTACTGATCCTAAACCACTGATTAAGGTAGATAATCAAGAAATGTTTATTAAAGCTACTACATGCCTACCCAAAGCAAATAATTATATTTTTATCACAAAAAAAGAATTTGAAAAAAAATATAATGTTAAAAAAATCATTGACCATGAATTTTCAAATAATAAACTAATTTTAATGGATAAGCCAACAGACGGACAAGTTAGTACATGTTTATTGGCTAAGGATAGTATACTAAAAGATAATTCTCTGCTAATAAGTCCTTGTGATTCTTCAGTTATATGGGATAAAAAAATGTTTAGCAATCTATTGGAAGATCAAGATTTAGATGCAATAATATGGACATTCCGAAATAATGCGACAGTAGCGAGAAACCCTCATATGTATGGCTGGGTAAAAACCAAAGATGGAAAACTAGCAGATTCTATATCTTGCAAGAAAAATATATCTGAAGATCCAGTGAACGATCATGCTATTGTAGGAACATTTTGGTTCAAGAATGGAAAAAACTTTGCTCATTACGGTGAAAAACTAATTAAAAAAGATATAAGGATAAATGGCGAATTCTATGTTGATGAAATGATGAACTTATTAATTAAAGATGGACTGAAGGTTGGAATATTTGAAGTAGATAAGTATATATGTTGGGGAACACCTGATGACCTAAGAACCTATAATTATTGGAAACAATTTTTTAAGGAAGACTATGAAATACATTGATAAAAATGCTATGAAAATATCTTATAGTCCTTACGAAATTATGTTATTTGTCACAATATGGACCTATGGTATATTTGGGGCATTTCTAACACGATCAGATAACTATTTAATTCTTATTTTTGGTTCTTTTGTTCCAATATTGTTGAGCTATATTCTTTTGACGATTGATCATCATGAAAATAAAAAAACTTTGGAGATAGAGTTTGATTCTTTAAAAATAGTTTCCATCTTTTTCATATCAATGCTGATCTTGATTAATGACGGTCTGTTTTCTTGGTTCTATAATGATCAATCAGCACATGTTACAGAAGCTTTTAAGCATGGGATATTGCTTGGAACAATGTTACCAGGAATTGAAGATTTTTCATATAAAATATTAATTCATATAACTAATATTTTAGTTCTTATCTTTTTTATTTCAGTAATAATTTTTCTGAGAAATCAAAAAAATATTTATGTAAAAATTTTCTTAGCAACCATACTATTTCTATTCCTTAGAAGTATTATAATATATTTTGGGGGAACCCAATCGGTTCACCCTCCATTAAGATTATTTCCAATTTTTGTTTCAAGTACATTTTTTGGAATCAATGAATTTGGAATTAGAATTTTTCAATTGATATTAGCAAGTAGTTTCTTAACATATTTTTTTACTATTTTGAAAAAACATTTTTCTAATTTAAATAGCATTTTATTTACAACTTTAATCTTAACTACTCCTTTATTTTTATTCACATCTTTGTCTATTGAACCATCAATTTATGCATTTATTATTGTTACTATTTTTCTAATTGATATATATAACCACTTAGAAGGTCAAAAATTTAGCTTTTCTAAATGGATTTTTATTATTTCAATTGGATCGCTAATAAGGCAATCCATATTTTTATTATTTATTCCTCTTTTTATGGCATATTTATTACAAAAAGAGTGGAACATAAAAAGTGTTAACATAAAAAGTGTTGGTAAATTATTATCACCTTTCTTTGTATGTTTACCTATATTTTTAAATAGCCTCTTGTCAGGCACTCCATCTACGAATAATGTGCAAATGAATGGTTTCTTAGATAATAATTATTTAGAAATCTTTGTTAGTAATCTTGGAATTTTATTATCTCTGTTTATTATTATTTCTCTAATACCAAATTTGAAAAAATTGAAATCAAGCTTTATTTTAACTACCACTTTTTTAGTATTATTTTTTTCATTTATTATCGTCCCATTTTACGGATATGAATTTACATACAGATACCATGCAGAGTATGCTCTACCTTTTGCATTTCTTGGATTATATAGGACTTGTTTATATTTAGGAAAACTATCTTATAATAGACTAATAACAGGAATTCTTCTACTTTCTATTATAGTGAATATAACAATTTATTTACCTGTATTTTTACCTAAGAAAATTAGTTTCCAATCTCTTCTAGCAAACAATTTTTCAAATTATAAAAATGTTTACAGTTTTATAGTTAAAGAAAATTATGAAAATCAATTTTATTACATTGGTCCAAATCAAAGATTGATATCAAAAATTATGTATGGATTATCTATTAAAAATTCAATTAATAGCACTAATCCTGAACATTTTAGTATAGAAACTTTCGCCACTAATTTAGATTTTGAAAATATCGATGAAATTATTCGAAATTATAATATAATCATTATAGATACATTTGAAACAAATACAAAAAATCATGATGTATCGCCTTATGATTTATCGCCTTATACAGTGGATATAAATAAACATAATAATTACAAAAATACAGTATTGTATGATATAAATAAACATAACAAAATAATCAAATATTTAGAATCAATACCGTTTGAAGAGAAAAAAATATTTAATGGCTCAATGGGTTTCAAAACTTTAATTTTTATAAATGAAAAAAATTAAATATTCTATTGTTATTCCATGCTTCAATGAACAGAATAATTTAGAATTATTATTAAAATCACTTACAAAAATACATGATAAAAAATCACTTGAAATTATTATCATAGATAATGGATCCACTGATAGTTCTCAACAATTATTAATTGACCTAAAAGAGAAAATTAAAATTAATAATCTCAAAATTGTATCTCTCAAAGAAAATATTGGCTATGGACATGGCATCATGAGTGGGCTTAAGGCATGTAGTGGTGATTTTTTAGGATGGACACATGCTGATTTACAAACAGATGTTTTTGATGTCCTAAAAGGATTTGATTTAATTAAGAACAGTTCAAAAAATATTATAGTAAAAGGAAAAAGGTTAAAAAGAGGTGTTATTGATAATATATTTACATTTTTAATGGGGGCAGTTTGTACTGTTGTCCTAAAAACAACTTTTTATGATATAAATGCTCAGCCTAAAATCTTTTCTCGAGTTTTTTATGAAAAAATTAAAGATAAAGCTCCAAATGACTTTTCTCTTGATTTATACTTACTATATACTGCTAGAAAAATGCATTATGATATAGTAGATTTTCCCGTCTTATTTAAAAAGAGACTATATGGAGAGGCTAAGGGGGGCGGATCAATTAAAACAAAACTGAAACTTTCTATTAGAACTTTTGCTTATATTTTAGATATTAAAAAAAATGAAAACTGATAAAACTATATTTATAAAACATCGAATTAATTCAATTGAAGATCTAGAAAATATACCTCAAGAGTATGGTGTTGAAGTGGATATCAGAATATATAACAATGAAATTATATTAAATCATGAACCATTTGAGAGTGGAACTTCCTTTGAAAAATTTTTAAAGCATTTTAAACATTCGTTTTTGATTATCAATATGAAATGTGATGGTGCAGAAGAAATAATTATAAAAAAATTAAAAGAAAAGTCTATCAAAAACTTTTTCTTCCTAGACTGCTCTATTCCAAGAACTGTAAATTTGATTAGAAGAGATTATAATAATATTGCAATCAGGTATTCAAAATATGAGCCTATTGAATTTGTTATGAAATTTAAAAATCAAGCTGATTGGGTATGGGTAGATTGCTTTGATAAATTTGAATTAAGTGAAAAAGATTACACTACTATGAAAGAACATTTTAAAATATGTTTAGTATCTCCTGAATTGCAAGAACATTCAATAGAAATGATAGATGAATTTAAAAAGTTATCTGAAAATATGGAATTTGATGCAATATGTACAAAGTCTCCAGATTTATGGAAAGACTAAAATTTACTTTCTAGATATTACAACTCTCATACCTAAGGCAAAGATTCTTGGAAATAGTCTTACAAGTATTTTATCTAAATAATTAAAGCATTTTAATATAAAGATTGGCAGTCTTGGCATAGGGGTTTTAGCTGTAACTCCACCAGATAAAGGGAAAATAGAAAATTCACAGTACTCCTTTAAATCAATTTTTAAATTTGTAAAATAATTTTCAAAATCTTTCTTATTTTCGAACAAAATTTCAGGTACAGCACAATTTGCTGACCATAAATCTCTTTTATCATTAACAACTGATTTCAAATTAAAAATATCAATATCATAAGAATATCCTTCATGTCTCATCGCAGTAAGAAGAAATCTCATAAAGAAAGATGTGTGTATTTCAGATATTACTATCTTACCTCCCTTCTTTAGAACTCTCTCACATTCAAAAAAAAACATTGCAGGATTATAAAAATGATGGATAGTATGAGAAGCAATGATGATATCAATAGAGGAATCTTCAAAATCCATTTTTGTAGCATCAATATATTTATCAACCCATGGATTGTCTACAGCGTCAGTTATTAAAGGTTTTTGGTTTAAGTATAGTTCCGATAAACCAGATCCTGCTCCAACTTCAACTATCTTCATTCCCTCTTTAAGATATTTATTCATCCAATCATATCTACTTTTTAGTAAAAAATCTACATTGGTAAATCTATTTTTTAAAAAATCTTCTCTCGCAGCTCCTAAGTCACCTTCACTGCTCATAAGATTTTGATCATGGGAAGGAAAATATGGCCCTTTGAATAATAGTTTTTTTATTTTTCTCATTGTTAAAAATTAACTTTAAAAAAATTTATTACTAACATAATTCTATTAATTAAGATTATTTTATTTGCTATTATTATGTTATAATTAGAAAAAGATTAAGCTAATTATTAAATAATGAAGGTTATATAGAAATGAACGCTCTACTTATCGGAGATTTTATATTAGATAATTATATTTTTGGAGATGTTAACAGAATATCTCCTGAAGCTCCTGTTCCTATTTTTTTAGAAAATGCCACCAAAAATAAAATGGTTCTAGGCGGAGCATTAAATGTGGGAAGGAATCTTAACAATTTAAACAATTCTGTAATTCTTCTTGGTATAACAGGCGTAGATATTGCCGGAGAAAAAATGCTTGAATTAATAGAAAAAGAAGGTTTAAAAAAAGATTGTATAATTCGTACTGATAAATCAGTTACATCTCAAAAAACAAGATTTATTACTAATAATCAGCAACTTTTAAGATGGGATTTTGAAGAAAATACTTATTCAAAGCTAAATGAAGAAAAATTGATTGCAACAATGCACTCTCTAATGGATAAAACCGATTTTGTTATTATAAGTGACTATAATAAGGGCGTATGTAGCAATTCCCTTATTAATGAGAATATAGAAGCTGCTAATAAGAAAAAAATAAATGTATTTATTGATCCAAAAGGTTCAGATTTCCATAAATATAAAAATGCATACTGTATTACCCCAAATATCTTGGAAACTAAAGCAGTTTATAAAAAAGATCTTATAACGAATAAAAATTTTGAAGAAGCATGTAAATTTATTTGTGATACTTTTAATATTAAAACTTGTATTATAACAAGAGGGAAAGATGGTATGACTGTTTATGACTCAAAAAAATTCTGTCATATTAAATCAAAAACAAAAGATGTATTTGATGTTAGCGGTGCTGGAGACACAGTCATTGCAACATTAGCTACATATACAGCAAGAGGTAAAAATCTAATTGATGCTGCTAAGATTGCTAATCTTGCTGCTCAACATGTTGTAGGTAAATTTGGCACTACCCCTATTACAGAAGAAGAATTGAATAAATATCTCTAATGATACTTGTTACTGGTGCTGCAGGATTTATAGGGATAAATACCGTAATATCTTTGAACCAAAAAGGTATTAAAGACTTAATTCTCGTTGATCACTTTGAATTAAATGAAAAAAATAAAAAATTGGAACTATTTGAATATCATAGCTCTTTGTCTATAAGTGAATGTGAATCTTTATTAGATAATAACAGTAATTTCAATATTGAATTAGTAATTCATCTTGGAGCTATTACTGACACTACATGTGAAGACTCTAAATTACTTAATAAATTAAATATAAATTTTTCAAAAAAAATCTGGCATTACTGTACAGAGAATAATATTAAACTTATTTATGCAAGTAGCGCAGCAACCTATGGTATAGGTGACCAAGGCTTTGATGATGATGAAACACAAATAGATAAACTTAAACCATTGAATAAATATGGAAAATCAAAAAATGATTTTGATTTTTGGGCAGTAAATCAATCTAAATCTCCATCAAGTTGGGTTGGTTTGAAGTTCTTTAATGTTTATGGGCCCTATGAAGATAATAAAGGTAAGATGGCGAGTGTGGTCCATTGGGGTTTAAGGAGAATATATGAAGAGAAAAGTATCAACTTATTTAAGTCTCTTAATACAGAATTTAAAGATGGATATCAGACTAGAGATTTTGTATTTGTAGGTGATGTTGTAAATATAATCCTATTTTTTAAAGAAAATGAATTGACTGGAATCTATAATGTGGGGACAGGGAATCCTCAACCCTTCTTAACTCTTGCAGAAACATTGTTTGATTCTCTTAATATTCCAAAAAAAATAAACTATATAGATATGCCAAAATCTCTTGTGAATATTTATCAATATTACACTTCTGCTAATGTTAAAAAACTGCGTAGCGTGGGGTATAATGAAAAATTTACTAGCCTAAAAGATGGTGTAGAGATTTCTAAAAATTATTTTTTAAATACTGTTAAATAATATGACATATTTCACAATAGTTCTTATATCAGCTTTACTCAAAGTTCAAAATACTATATTGCGAATTTTACAAAAAATAATATGGATATCTCCCCCTTCAACTATAAACAATATTATAATATATAAAAATGGTAATATTGGAGATATAATCACTGCATATCCAGCTATTACATTAATTAAATTAAAATATCCTCACGCGAAAATTGTACTTTTAACTTCGCCTGGATCAAAGGATTTAATTTCAGCTGCTAGCATTCTTAAGTCACAAAATCTTGTAAATGAAATACTGTACTATTATGATGGTAAAATATTTCCTTTATTTGGTACAATTCGTCGCAAAAAATTTGATTTATGCTTTATGATGAGTGATGATAGAAGTACTTTTTTAAGAGAATTACGTAATTTATTTTTCTTTTCTTTTCTCAATATTAAATATCTAGATGGATTTTCTGTTAACAGGGTAAAATTTGCTGAAAATAGTTTTTCTCAAAAAATTCCCTATCCTTATGAAAATGAAGTTAAAAGAAATATTAATACGACTAGAATAAATAGTGATGAAACTAATTTATTTCAATACAATCACAATGACATATCAGATATAATTTCTGATAATGTTCAAATACTTCATAATGCATTAATCATTGCTACTGGAGCAAAATTGGAATCTAAAAAATGGAATGATGATAATTTTTTTGAAATAGCTAAGCTATGGATTCGCAATAAAGGTGATATTGTTTTTATTGGCAATAAAAACGATGGTATCAATGCAGATAATATTATTTCAAGATTAAACAATTGGAAAATGAGAACTGATCTAATGTTTAAGTCTAACAACAATTTCTATAATTTTTGCAATAAAACAACATTAAGTGAAACTATATTTGTAATTAGTAAGGGTGTTGCTATGATTGCAAATGACAGTGGACCAGGCCATCTTTCCTCTTTTACTAATACAAAAGTAGTAACAATACAAGCACCGCAAGATTTCAAGATCAAATGGGATCCTTACTTTTCAAAAGAATTTGTATTAAGACCAAATAGAAAACATATATGTTCTTGTAGCATAGATTCATGTGGATATTGTATCAATGATATCACACATAATGATGCATGGGAAAAACTAAAGGGTTTTGCATAATGTGTGGGATAGCAGGAATAATAAATTTTCAATCTAGAATTAATAACCATGAAGATATTGTCAATAAATTTCATGGTGATTTATCCCATCGAGGCCCAGATGCTAAAGGCTATTATTTTTCATCATCTTCCAATGCGCTGCTATGTCATACAAGACTATCAATCATTGATACATCAGAGAATGCTAATCAACCTATAGAATCATATGATAAAAGATTTAATATTATTTTCAATGGAGAAATATATAATTATAAAGAATTAAATAAGCTTGTTTATGAAAAATTTAATGTCAAAACAAGAAGCGATACAGAAGTGCTCCTTTATATGTATATAGAATATGGAGAAGATTGTTTAAAATATCTTTCTGGAATGTTTAGTTTCGCAATTTGGGATAATTTAAAAGAAGAAGTATTCATTGCAAGAGATTCTTTAGGCATTAAACCACTTTATTATAATTTTTCAAATAATAAGTTATCTTTTTGCTCAGAACTGAGATGCTTGATGAAATCAAATCAGTTTAAATATAAATTAAATCATAAAGCAATCAATTCATATTTACTTACTGGATATTTTCATGAGCCAGATACTATTATAGATAATATATTTATGTTAGAATCTGGTCATTATCTTGTTTTTAACAAAAACTCATTTTCAAAAATAGATTATAGTAAAAAAAATACTGCAAACATTAATAAAAGCATAAATCGAAAAGATACGATAAATATTGTAAAGAATAGTTTTGAAAAAAGCGTAAAATATCATTTAGAGAGCGATGTTCCAACAGGTGTTTTTTTAAGCGGAGGAATTGATTCCACTTCTGTGCTATCAGTTGCTTCAAAATTTACAAAAGTTAATACGCTTACAATAGGATTTGAAGAAGAAAAATGGGACGAATCAAAAGTATCAAAACAGATATCTCAATATTATAATACAAATCATCATGAATACATTGTAAAGGAGCAAGAAGCAGTAGATTCATTGGATAATTTTATTAATACTTTAGATCAACCTACAGTTGATGGATTTAATACTTATTTCATATCAAAATTCAGTAATAAAAGTGGTTTTAAAGTAGTTTTATCAGGATTAGGTGGAGATGAGCTTTTTGGAGGATATCCATCATTTAAGAGGATGAAGATTATAAATCACTATTTAAATATTAAAAATAATTTTCCTTTAGACAATCTTATAAATAAAGTAATTCCTAATAAATTTTTTAAAAGATATAATTCAAGAATTATAGACATAGTTAATTCAGACAACCTTTTAGATTCATATATTGCATTAAGAGGAATATTCTCAAAGAAAGAGTCTTTAAAGATTAGTAGTCATGTTTTAAAAGATAATTTTAATGGTTTTTCAAAAAAGAATCTCTCCTTTCACAATAATAGTGGTATCAATTCAAAAAGTAGGCAGCTTGAATTGAATAATTATCTTAAAAATCAATTACTAAGAGATTCAGACATATTTGGTATGAAATGGTCTACAGAGATAAGAACACCATTTATAGATAGAGAGTTTATTAATTCAATTCAATCTCTTCCAGATAGATATATCTTTGAAGACAAAAAAGCAGTATTAAGAGAAGGATTAAATTTGCCAATGCATATTATAAATCAAAAAAAACAAGGCTTCACCTTCCCGTTTGAATTATGGCTAAAGCAATCTCTCGGGAATAAGATAACAAACGAAACTGATGCTATTATTGGATCAAGTAGTGAATGGTATAAAATTTGGACGGTTTTCGTCTTAAAAAAGTGGATATCAAAAAATATATAGTTTTAAAATATTTATAAAAAAACTTTTTCTAAATAGACTTATATCAGTTATTTTCTATTTATATTATGGAGATTATAAAAGCAACAATTCATATTATAAAAACGAAAAAAAGAGCCCTGTGGTATTTATTCTTTTTTCTATCTTCTGTATTTATACTTCATTATAGCATAACCGACAGGATTTATATATCTAACATAAAATTAGCTCATAACTCCCAAGACGGTTCATATAATTCATCAGGTCTAAGCAAAATTGTATCTTCCTTTTCATCAAGTAATTTAAATTCAGTTTCATCTTCAACAACAAATTTTGATATGATCCCAGAAGTACTATCCAGTAGAAATTTTTTAAACAAGATTCTTGATAAGGAATTTCACTATAATGGTAAAATGGAAAAACTTTACATGATATATTCTAAGAAAAATTCTGATGATCCTAATATACCGCTTTTGAAATTAGATGGAAGAAAAGAGTTATTAAATAATATTTCAGTAAGTAAAAATTTAAATAATCCAATTATAGGCATAAGTATATCATCAAATAATAGACAATTGTCTATGGATATAGCTATATCAATTTTAGATCAACTAAAATTAGAATTAACTAACTTTCAATTAGAGAGACTCGATAAAAAAATAGGTGTTATTCAAAACCAGATTGAATCAACTTCTGGAGAACTCGCATTATTAGAAGAAAGTTTAAGAAAGTTTCGCGTAAACAATTCTAACATTCTTCAATCACCTACATTAAGGATGCAAGAATCAACTAAACTAAGAGATATACTTGTTCTTAGTAATACATATAGCTCATTAAAAGTAGAGTTGGAGTTAGCAAAAATTAAATACTTTGAAGAAGCTAATGTTCTTCAAGTGATTGATTCTCCAAATCTCCCTTTGAAAAAAAGTGGCCCTAGGTTAAGATATATGCTTTTGCGCTTAGTGTTTACATTTTCATTTATTACTCTTTTCTATGTATATGTTACTCTTTTATTAAAAAGTGACTTTGGCAAAGAGATGAAAAATACCATTTCTGGTAATAGAGAATTAGATTAATAATCTAACTATGATTAAAGCTATTAAAAATATTTATACTGAAACAGTATGGAGAATATCTAGAAAAATATTTCTCAAAATTCGCAATGATTCTCCTTCTATGCAATTGGACATTGGTGAAAAAAATCTTTTAAAACACTTTCTCATTAATAATAAAAAAGAAAAGAAAATTCTTTTTGATGTTGGAGCAAATATTGGTAGTTGGTCAAAGTTGGCATTAAAATATGACAACAATATATCTATATTTGCATTTGAAGCAATAAATCAAACATATTTAAATCTTGAAAAAAACCTAAATAAGCACAATGCAGATATACAAATTTTTAATAAAGCGATTTCAAATGAAACAGGTGAATTCAAAATATATAATTTTGGAGAAAATAAAGGTACAAATTCTTTTTTTGACAATTCAATATCTTATAATGACAAGAATGTTAACCCTCCAAAAATAGAAAAGATTTTAACTACAACGATTGATATTTTTTGTAAAGAAAATAATATAGACTCAATTGACTTTTTAAAATGTGATACTGAAGGCAATGATTTTAATGTGATTATGGGTTGTAAAGAAATGTTCAGACATAATCGAATTATTGCATTACAATTTGAATATAATTGGAGATGGATAAACTCAAAATCATACCTAAAAAATGTTTTTGACTATTTTAATGATAGTAATTACTTAGTTGGAAAAATTACATCTAATGAAGTTCAAATTATCAATGAATGGAATCCTGAATTAGAAAAATTTTATGAATCAAATTATCTAATCATAAATAAAAACTACATCACAAATTTTAAACACAATTTTTATTACTTTAATAACAAAAATATCTTACAAATAGTTTAGTTTTTTATAATAATCAAAAATTTGAAAAAAAATAACATATTGAAAGAAAGTTTATGGTCTTTCTTTGGTCAGCTTATAAGTGCTGTTGCGATAATTATTGGTATTCGAGTAATTACAGAATATGTAACTCCAGTTCATTACGGCCAGTATATAGTATTCTCCGGAATTATTTTATTATTCTTTAATGTTATTAGTGGATCAATTTTTCAAGCATTTCTAAGAATTATTCCTGAAAATGATAATGATACATCTTATAAAAAATCTATTCTACTTTCATCAAAAATATCAATGTTATATATATTCATTGGCTTAGCATCTTTGCTAATGAGCTTTTTACTCAAATCACATTTTTTATTTTTAATTTTTATTTTCTTTCTTTGCTTGATATCAGAGCATCTTGTTGGATTATTTAAAGTATTAATGAATGTAAATAAAGAGCAAAAAAAATATGCTTTTTTTCAAATATTGATATCAATTCTAAGACCAATTTTTGCCGTTTTACTTTATATATATTATGAAAATAGCTTTATAAGTATTTTGTATGGTTTCTCTATAGCAAATCTTTTAATTAGTTTTCTCTTTTTTGGTAAAATTATCACAGTCAACTTGATTAAATCATTAAAAACAAAATTCTACTGGCATAACTTTTCTGAATTTTTTGATTTTTCAAAACCTTTGGTGCTTCAAAAAATTTTTGGTTGGAGTTTAAGTAATGCAGATAAGTATATTGTAGCTTTCTTTTTAGGAACTGCTACTGCAGGTAAATATGCTCCTATTGTTAGTTTAGTATCAATGTTATTTTTAACAGTTTCTGGTGCTATTGAAATTATTTTTAGACCTTATTATTTTGAGTATATCGCTAATAATAAAACACAAAATAGTAGAAAAGTCTTGAAAATATATGCCATGATGCTTGCTGTTGTATCAATAATCTTTATTAGCTTTTTTTCAATCTTTAATAAACAAATTGTATTGCTAGTATTAGGAGAAAATTTTCGTGAATTTTTTTATCTACTCCCTTTGCTTTCTGTAGGGTTTTCATTTCTTATTTTTGGTTATCTTTTTGAAAATATTTGTTTTGCTTATAAAAAAACATGGAATGTATTTTTGATTGAAGGTATGGCAGCAATAACAAATATTATTATACTTCCTATTATGATATATAATTTTGGTGTTAAAGGTATTCCATTTGCGCTATTATGTGCCTATATAGCTCATTTTTTATCAGGTTATATTATTACAAGAAAATTATTGAGAAATGAATAGAATACTCGAACAGAAAACATCTACTTTACTTTTAGGACTTTTATCAGTTTTTTTATTTTTCATTTTTTTGTTTTTCTTTTCCTTTTATTATTCCCTAGTACCAAATTATCAAAACTTTAATATTGCTATATTAAGTAGCATCATTATTTATAACACACTTTATGGAATAATTGTATTTAATGATAAGAATATAGCATACATACTTTTCTCTCCTTTATTTTGGTATAAATTTATCTCAACTTTATTTTATGGAATTGGACCACTTGCTTATTACTTTGGTAGTAGCGTAACTATTGAAGTGATGAATCTTTATTTTTTTATTACAGATCAAACATTAACTAAAATTGCATTAATCTATATTGCCGTTATTTGTTTAACAGACTTTATATTTTTGATATTAAATCATTCTTTTCCAATGCCAAAAAATCTTTCACATCAAACAATAAATAAAAAATTATTGCTTTTTTACGCGCTTGGAGTTGGTTTATTTTCAAAATATTTAGTTATTTTTCCATCAACATATCTTGGAATAAATGCTCCTGGAATTTTTCATGCACTTACTACATTCATTTATGTTGGAATCTTTCTCTTGTATAACATAGGCCAACAAAATAATTCATATAAGATGTTTTTTTATCTTCTTGTATTTTTTGAAATGGTATCCTCTTTTCTTGTTCTTTCAAAAGAGTACTTATATATGTCAATTATTTTTGCTTCATTTGTTGTCTTTTTTCATAATAAAAATATTAAAAGTATATTGATTACTGGAGCGATTGCAGGCATTTTATATGTATTTGTAATACAAAACCTATTCATTTTATTAAGGAATGCCGAAGAAGGTAGTTATGGAATTACATCAACTACTGAACTTGAAAGTGCTTTTGATACGGCAAAAACGCTAAGAAATAGCGGTCAAGACGCTGTAAGCTTTCAAGCTTGGTGGGATCGCTTGTCTTATGTCAAATATCAAGGTTATGCTGTAGAAGCCTATGATATGAAATATGAAGGAAATACATTTCAACAATTCAAATATATATTCATTCCTAGAATTTTATATCCTGAAAAACCTAATTTAAATCCAGGCGGTGCGTACAACAGCTTAGTTCAAAATAGCTTTAGTGAAAAGAATATAAATAGTACTGGCCCAGGATTGTTCGTTGAGGCTTATTGGAACGGAGGCTGGACATATCTAACATTAACTATAATTTACTTTTCCTTTTTACTATTCTTCTTCTCGAAGATTATAATAAAAAATCTTAAAGAGAAAAATTATCTTATATTAATGCTTGCTGTAAATGCTATTTACATTGGTCGCAGTATAGATGATTGGTTTGTGGGAAGATATGGTGGATTTATATTAAATATGATTATTTTATATTTATTTTCTGTTTTTATATATAAAGGATTAGAAAGTATTTTAAACACAAGAAATATGGAGTTAAATGAATAGTTTATTCTCAATACATCACATTTGCTCTTTTATGGTTGAAAATCAATTAAGCGGACATTCTTATTCTGTTCCTGCTTTATGTGAAAGCTTATCAGAGAATATTGATATTCAATTTCATACTACCGGTAAAAGTCATCTAACATTTAATCCTTCTTTTAAAATTCATGAATACAAGGTTGATCCATTCTTAGGATCAATTTTATCTTCTAAAGATTTTAAATCTGGTTTAAAAAAAACAGTTAAAAATGGAAACATAATTCATAATCATGGTTTATGGAGAATGCCAAACTTATACCCACTGGCTATAAAGAAAGAAAAAAATATAAAAATAATTGTATCTCCAAGAGGTTCTTTATCACAAGCTGCTTTAAATATATCTAAATATAAAAAAAATATTTTTAATACTTTATTCAGGCAAAATGATTTACTAAAAGAATGTGATAGTTTTCATGCTACATCATTAAAAGAAAAGGATGAAATAAGAGAACTAGGATTTAAACAACCTATTGCAATTATACCCAATGGTATAGATATACCTTCTTGTACAAAAAAAACATTTAGTAAAAATAAAATTAAATTTCTTTTTTTGGGAAGAATACATCCTATAAAAGGTTTAGAGCTTCTCATAAATGCATGGAAAGAAATTGATGATAAAAAAACAATTTTAGATATTTGCGGTTATTGTGAAGATGAAAATTATTATAAATCATTGAAAAATCTTGTAAAGAAATTAGGTATATCAAATATTATTTTTTCAGATAAGGTATTTGGAGAAAGTAAAAAAAACAAGTTTCTAGAAAATGATATCTTTGTTCTACCTTCAAAGACAGAAAATTTCGGTTTAGTCGTTGCAGAAGCTTTATCATACGGCTTGCCAGTTATAGCCTCAGAAAATACACCATGGAAAATAATTGAAGAGAAAAAATGTGGTTGGATAGTAAGTCTAAATAAAGAAAATATAATTTCAACTATAAATGTTGCAAAAAATCTATCATCCGAATCTTTAAAAAGAATTGGTAATAATGGTAGATTGTTTGTACAAGATAAATATAGCTGGAAGAAATTAAATGCTCAGTATGTTGAATATTACAATTGGGTTAATGCTGGTGGTAAAACACCAGAGTTTGTAGATTTATTTTAATATGAAAGTATTAATATTAGGCGGTAGTGGTATGGTTGGTCATGCATTAATCAAAAATCTTTCAGACAAATATGAAGTTTTTAGCATTTTAAGACAAAGAACAGATCTAGAATCAACCGAATTTTTTAAAAATATCTTAGAGAAAAATAGATGTATTTTCCTTGATGATATCAATCAACATAGAAAGCTAAGTGATGTTATCAAAAAAATATCTCCCGATATTTTAATTAATTGTATCGGTGTAATTAAGCAAAGAGGCGATGTTAAAAATATCCTAAATATGATAAAAATCAATGCTCTCCTACCCCACATATTGAACGAAATATGCTTTAAAAATAAAGTTAAACTAATTCATTTGAGCACTGATTGTGTATTTTCTGGGAATAAGGGGTATTATAAAGAATCTGATAATCCAGATCCCGTGGATAAATATGGAGCATCAAAACTACTTGGGGAAATTGTTGAAGGAGATGCCTTAACAATAAGAACATCTTTCATTGGACCTGAACTTTTCAATAAAAAAAGTTTATTTGAATGGATTAAATCTCAAAAAGATGGTGAAATTGATGGATTTGAGAATGCGATTTATTCTGGATTAACCACATATGCATTTGCCAACGTAGTTGAACAAATTATTGATCAACACCAGGATTTAAATGGTTTATGGCAAATATCATCAGATCCAATTAGCAAGTTTGATTTAATTGCATTAATAAATGTGATATTTAAATTAAATATTAAAATTAATCGTAATAGTAGTTTTCAATGTGATAGAAGTCTAAATTCTTCAGAATTTAAAAATAAGACAAAAATCATAGTTCCGTCTTGGAAAGAAATGATAAACGATTTATATGAAGGTAAAAATTGAAATTATTAAAAAATAAAATTGTTCTTATTACTGGAGGAACTGGCTCTTTTGGTAATGCAATATTAAAAAAATATCTAAGCCTAGATGTGAAAGAAATACGAATTTTCTCTAGAGATGAAAAAAAACAGGACGACCAAAGAAAATTTTATAAAGATGAAAGAATTAAATTTTATATTGGAGATGTAAGAGATAAAGACTCTATAAATGATGCAATGGTAGGTGTTGATTTTGTTTTTCATGCTGCAGCATTAAAACAAGTACCTTCTTGTGAGTTTCATCCATTAGAAGCCGTTAGAACCAATGTAATGGGAACAGCAAATGTTATTGATTGTGCTTTTTCTCATAAGGTTTCAAAAATTGTTTGTTTAAGCACAGATAAAGCAGTTTATCCAATAAATGCTATGGGAACCTCTAAAGCTATGATGGAAAAAGTTGTTGTAGCCAAATCAAGGAATGCTCCAAATAACACAAGCTTATGCTTAACTAGATATGGCAATGTTATGTCATCGCGAGGTTCAGTAATTCCTCTTTGGCTTTCACAAATAAACCAAAATATTCCAATTACTGTCACTGATAAAGATATGACAAGATTTATGATGACACTAGAAGATGCGGTAGATTTAGTAGAATATGCTTTTCTTAATGGAAAAAATGGAGATATTTTTGTTCAACAAGCACCTGCTGCAACAATGGAAACATTATTGAAATCTATACTGGAATTAAAACAGTGTGAAAATTACCCAATTCAAGATATTGGCATTAGACATGGAGAGAAGGTTTTTGAAGTTTTGTGCAGTAAAGAAGAAATGTATAAGGCTGAAAACTTAAAAAACTACTATAGAATATCAAGCGATAAGAGAGACTTAAATTATGAGAAGTATTTTGAAAAGGGTAACAAAGAAATTCGCAATATCGAAGAGTACAACTCAGATAATACAAAGCGATTAGACATAAAAGAGATGAAAGTGTTGCTAAAAAAATTAGAGGAATTTAAATAGTATGAAAGTTTTAACAGTGCTGGGAACGAGACCTGAAATTATTAAACTCTCAAGAACCATTGCATTACTTGATAAGTTTCTTACTCATGTTATTGTTCATACTGGACAAAATTATGATTATGAATTAAATCAAATTTTCTTTGAAGATTTAGGTTTAAGAAAACCAGATTATTTTTTAGACGTTGCAGAAGAAGGATTAGGAGAAACTATCGCAAATATCATAAAAGAATCAGATAAAATCTTTGATATTGAAAAACCTGATGCTTTGCTTGTTTTAGGAGATACAAATAGTTGTTTAGCAACTATAATGGCTAAAAGAAAAAAAATACCAATTTTTCACATGGAAGCAGGAAATAGATGTTTCGATGTAAGAGTGCCTGAAGAAATTAATAGAAAGCTAGTTGATCATATAAGTGATATTAACTTTCCTTACAGTGATCATGCAAAAAATAATCTTCTCAATGAAGGCTTACATCCTTCTACTATTATTAAAACAGGTTCTCCCATGAAAGAAGTTTTAGACTTTTCAAAAAAATCAATTAGTAATTCTAAAATTTTATCAAAATTAAAAATTAAAAAAGAAGAATATTTTGTTGCCAGTATACATAGAGAAGAAAATGTAGACTCTCCTGAAAAGTTAAACCAAATTATCAAATTCCTGGATGAAATAGCTAGTAAATATGACTTTAAGGTAATTTTATCTCTTCATCCTCGTACTAAGAAAAAAATTTCAAAAGAAAATATTAAGCTGAACAAAAATATTTTGCAATATCCACCATTTGGCTTTAATGATTATATACATTTACAGCAAAATGCTTACTGTGTGATATCTGATAGTGGAACAATTTTTGAAGAATCTTCTATATTAAGCTTTCCTGCTATAACAATAAGAGAAGCAAATGAACGTCCAGAAGGAGTAGACGAAGGAACTGTGATAATGTGCAATGGATTTGATAAAAACACTATATTAAAATCTATCGAAATATGTGTTTCTCAACACAAAAATATCCCCCCTTCTATACCTTCCGATTATAATGTAAAACAAGTTTCATGGAAAGTTTTGAAATCTATACTTAGTTACAAAGACTACGTAAATAAAAAGACCTGGTTTAAAAATTAAAATAATTTTGAAGTGACTGAACAAAAAAATAATATTTTAATTATTAGTCCACTTTTTGATCCAGAAATGAACAGAGTAAATGATATTGTAGACTATTTACTAAAAAAAAATTATAAAATAACTGTTCTCTGCCCCATACCCAACTACCCAAAAGGAAAATATTTTAAAAATTATGGTATTTTCAAAAAAAGATATGAAAAGATTAATAATCTTAAAATTTTTAGAATTTTAGTATATCCAAGAAAAAATGGTTCAAAAATAAATCTGTTTTTAAACTATCTTTCCTTTATTGTATTTAGCACTATACCAGCTCTTATACTATCTTTTAAAAAATTTGATTTAATTTTTGTAAATCAATTGTCCCCTATTACAATAGTATTACCGGGAATTATTATTAAAAAAATAAGGGGAATACCTTTAATTATGTGGGTAACAGATTTATGGCCGGAAAGTGTAAAAGATGGGGGAAATTTAAATTCAGATTTCTTGCCAAAAATGCTCAATCCCCTTGTGAAATATATATACAAAAATTGCAGTGAAATATTAGTCTCTTCAAGGAGCTTCGTTCATTCAGTTGCCGAAAAAACTAATAATAAAGATATTTCTTATATGCCTCAATGGAGCGAAGAATTATTTACAAACAATGACCATAACTATTTTTCTTATAAACCAATGGAAAGAATTAAGGGATTTAAGTTATTATTTGCAGGGAATATTGGTGTTGCTCAAGACTTTGATACCATTATCTATGCAATGAAAGAAGTTAAAAATTTTGATATTCATTTGGTTGTTTTAGGAGAAGGAAGAGCAAAGAGTAGTGCTTTAAATAAAATTAAAGAAAATAACTTAGAGGGTTCTATTTCAATGCTTGGCTCTTTCCCGCTTGAAACAATGCCATACTTTTTTAATCAATCAGATGCTTTATTAATTAGTCTTAAAAAAAGTAATATATTTTCTAAAACAATTCCTAGTAAAACTCAGCCGTATATGTCTTCAGGTAAACCAATTCTAACAAATGCAGATGGTGAGGTTTCAAAAATTATTAATGAAGCCCAATGTGGATTAACATCTAATTCAGGCGATTTTAAAACATTATCAAAAAATATAATTCAACTAAGTAACCTATCTAATGCAGAACTTATATCGATGGGGCTCAATGGAAAAAAATATTCTGAACAAAACTTTGATAGAAAAAAAATACTTAATGGCCTAAACAATTTATTTAATAATTACATAGAAAAATAATGGAGAGGGAAAATGAAAGTTTTGTATTGTGGTCCTAATAGTGGAACATCGAGATCTAGAAAAAATGGACTTTTATCGATGGGATATGATGTTAGTAATTTTGAATTAGAAAAAAACATAATAACCAACTTTAAATGGTTTCAATTCTTGGAGAAAAAATCATTAAACAACCTAAATCTAAGAGCTGTAAATTTTCGTTTATTAAATGAAGTGAAAAAATTAAATCCTGATTTGATTTGGATTGATAAAGGAACTTATATTTATAAAGAAACTCTTGAGAAAATTAAAGAGTTTAATCACAAAGCTATACTTATTCATCATAATACTGATGATATTGAGTCAGATAAACATCAATTTAGTAATTATTTTAATAGTTTAGACTTATATGATGCCCATTTTACATGTAATAAATTTAATATTGATCATTTAAAAAAAATCTCAAAGTCATACTTTTTTTATAATGAAATTGGCTATGATCAGAATATTTTTTACCCAAATAAACAAAATAAAAAGTATGATTTATTCTTTATTGGACATCATGAGCCTGAATATGAGAAATACATTTCAGAAATAATTGTCAAAGATATCAACTTCTTTCTTGGAGGACCAGGATGGCATTCTTCTAATATTCCAAAATCAAAAATTGCCTTTAATCACTTTAATGAGAAAATCTATCCAAAGATTATAAATCAATCATTTGCAGGGCTAGGATTATACTCAAAATGGAATCGAAATATTTCTTCAGGAAGAATATTTGAAATTCCAGCAACAAAAGTTGCTTTAATTGTAAAAAGAAATAACTTCATTGAATCTCTATATAAAGAAGATAGTGAGGCAATATTTTTTGACAATCCGAGAGATTTTAGCTCAAAACTTGAATATTTATTTAAAAATCAAAATCTATTACAAGAAATTGCAAATAATGGTTATGAAAGATGCTTGAATAACAAATGTACTTGGGATGATAGAATTAAAGAGGCAATTGATTGCTTAAAACAAGAGAAAATTATTTAAATAATTTTTCTCTAATTTTAGTGGCTGAAATTTCACCTACTTTTTGAGGAGGTACATGCTCTATAATATCATAGCCAACACCCCTACCATAGTTGACTGATTCAATATCGGGAATAATGATTACTCTTACTCTCTTCTCTTGAACTAAATCTTTTAATTCTTCTTCAACATTTATTTTAACTTCTTCTGGTGTATATGGATTATTTTTATCTGTTTCCATATCTCTAATACATATAAGAACATTTTTATTTTCATTTAATCTTTGATCTATCAACCAACGATGTCCTTTATGCCAAGGCTGCCATCTACCAATAAACATTGAGTATTTCATCTAAACTTTCCTCTTCTGATTTATGTGTTGTGTCCATATCCAAAAAATTTTCTTCTGGTGGCTCATAATTCTCTGCAAAATAGTTCTCTCTTCCCCTAATCTCACTAGTATGTAAATAAATCTCTAGTACTTTATACTTAGATTTAAATTCTTCTCTTAGATTGATATATGGAGATACTAATGAAACAATAGGAATACACCCTTTATTTATTAAATATGCAGCAATGCTCATTCCTAATCGTATATTTGCTTCCCTGCCTTTCCTTGAATAATCCTTATTTTGGAATAAGTCCCTCAAATCGTCACCATCAATATTAAAATATTGCTGACTATTTTCATTTTTGGATAGTTTTTTTAGAAGTAAAGTAGCTAAGGTTGTTTTGCCGCTTGCTGGTTGTCCAGTCAACCAAATTGCATCATATTTTCTCATTCTTTTTATAAAGCCTACTGACCATCTTCAGATATAGCTCTTCCCTTAAATTTTTCCCAATCTTTTTCAGGCCTTACTTTTAAGTTTGTTTCCCATGCGCCTTTTAAAACAGTCATGTCTATATCAAGGCTATCAGCAAAATGAATGATAGCTTGCATATCTTTTGGGAAACAAACGCCACCAAATCCATATTTTCCATCATGTCCTGGTACATTCAAGTGAGAGTGGCCTATTCTTCCGTCTCGAACAAATCCTTCAATAACATCATCCCAATTTGCATTAGATTTTTCACTTAATAATTTCATATCATTTAAAAATGAAATCTTAGTAGCAAAGAAGGTGTTAGCCATATATTTGATTAATTCTGCAGATTCAAAATTAGTCTCCAAAATTGATAGCGATTCACCAAATCTCCATCTAAATAAATCAGCTACTTTACTAGTGTTTTCTTTCTTTCCGCCAAAAATAGATCTTGATTGATTGATAAAATCAAAATTTGCAGATCTTTCAGTCAGAAATTCAGGGTTGAATACTAATTTAAGATTTTTAAATTTTTGCTGCAGATTTCTTGTTGTTCCTGGAATGATAGTAGATCGAATTAATATAATTGTTTCCGTGTTAGTGCATATATCAGCAATATCATTTAATGCACTTTGTAAAATTCTTAAATCTGCGCTACCATCTTTCTTTGAAGGTGTAGGAACAGAGACAAAAACAAAATCGCTCTTGTTAATAGTTTCATCAAGTGAATTTAGTGATTTAGAT
>Ga0315322_10000336_pt1 | contig 34179 bp, 33 predicted proteins | sample M110021515metaG_FD_203461 | JGI IMG/M metagenome (GOLD analysis project Ga0315322, IMG submission 203461) | Ammonia-oxidizing marine archaeal communities from Monterey Bay, California, United States - M1 100m 21515 | ecosystem: Environmental > Aquatic > Marine > Intertidal zone | place: USA...
GGCTACTGCAAAAAATGGAAATGGACAGCCCTGTTACTAGCCTAATGGTTACCCAGGAAGCCAATCCCAAATTAATTGTGGCAACCGAAGAAGGCGACACCGAGGTTTTTGATGCAATAAGTTTTCAACATGAACGTAGCATTCAGACACCTGGCGCATCCATGTTCGAAGATTTCTAAGTCGAAATAACAGTTAAAAGAAACTGATATGGTAGATCCACTAATAATTAGAATAATTGCTCTGGGTTTTTCCCTGCTGTTCTTTTTTGCTGCGTTGCACAAATTAGGCAACAGGGAACAATTCGCAGCCATACTTACTGCCTATAAGATATTGCCGTCGTCGATACTGAAACCAATATCCCTGCTAATTCCTTTTATCGAATTAGCTCTTAGTCTTTCGTGGTTAACCTTCGCCATACTGCAGCTAAGTATTATTCTGGTCCCAATAATCAGCTTATTGCTGCTGGGCGCATATACCTTTGCCATCGGCATCAATTTACTGCGAGGCAGGATTTATATCGATTGCGGTTGTGGCTTCGCGAAAAATTCTGGCAACGATATACAACAACTCTCCTCCGGGCTAATTATCAGGAACTCTTTCTTAATTCTCGCGACTGTTGTTGCAGCCATGTCTTCGAGCATGCGTGAACTTGGTTTTATTGATCATTTCGCATTGCTAATGGCGACCATCGCATTAACTTTTGTCTATGCCAGTTACAACCAGATCATTAGCAATCGAAGCATAATAAACACCTGGCGAAATGTTCCGGAGAAAACAGCGGAGGGGTCCCATGCCTGAGGCTCTGCTGATTTCCAATATAGTGTTGTGGCTTGTAGTTATTGTTATGGCCTTGCTGGTTCTTGCGCTTAGTAGACAGGTTGGCATTCTTCATGAGCGGATTGCTCCCGCTGGCGCACTACAGCCAACCTCCGGTCCGAAGGTCGGGGAACTAACATCCGAGATGACAGTGAAGTCTCTGGATGACAAGCCGCTGGTAATCGGCGGAGCAAATTCTAACAAGCTGGCGACCTTTATTCTTTTTATCTCTCCTACCTGCCCTGTTTGCAAGTCGCTGGTGCCTACAGCCATATCACTGGTGCAATCCGAACAGAGTCGCATGCAACTTATGTTTGCCAGTGACGGTGGTGACCTAGCACAACACACGAGCTATGCAGAAGATTTACAGCTTGCTGATTATCCCTATGTATTATCTGAACAATTAGGTATGAGTTATCAGGTAAGCAAACTACCTTTCGCTGTTTTAATTGGCGCCGATGGCACTTTAAAGAGCAAGGGACTGGTCAACACCAGAGAACATATGGAAAGCCTGATCGAATCCATGGACAGCGGAATTGCCACTGTTCAGGAATATGTAGGTCAGGTTCAGAGTGAGATTGAAAGCAAGAATAAAAATCAAATATCCAATGCCATGGAACAAAACTCATGAATATCGAACAGATCGTGGATAAAACTTACTACTGGGTAGATGAGAAAGCCCGAGCCGTTAGCCTCGCATTAGCAAGAAGATTATCGAGACGGAGTTTTCTGTCCCGGCTTGGCATTATGCTGGCGGGCGCGGCGGCATTTCCACTACTACCCGTTGCCCGTTCATTCGCGCAGAACTCCATAAGCGAAGTGGGTGACCCACAAAGTTGTGAGTACTGGCGTTACTGCGCCATGAGCGGAACGCTTTGCTCCTGCTGTGGAGGTTCCTATACTTCCTGCCCTCCAGGCAGTGAGCCATCACCCATAACCTGGGTTGGCACCTGTAGAAACCCTGTGGATGGCCGTGACTATCTAATGTCCTATAACGATTGCTGCGGTAAGGCAGTATGCTCCCGCTGCGGCTGTCACAATACCGAAGGTGACAAGCCGGTTTACTTCAATAGTAATAGCAATACAGTGCTGTGGTGTTTCGGCACTGAGAACACGAGCTATCACTGTACTGTTTCTCTTGTATTGGGCACAGCCGACGAGTAAGCCTGAAAATGATCAGATCTATAACTCTTGCTCTGTGTATTCTTCTGTTTAGTCAGTCTCTCTACGCTATAAGCCCACGCACCAATTATTTGCTTTACTGCTCCGGCTGCCATCGCCCCACTGGCGAAGGTAAAGCGCCGAATGTCCCTACACTCGTAAATGAACTTGGCAGAATGATGAGTGTTGAGGAAATGCGCGGCTATCTTGTTCGCATTCCCGGAGCATCCCAGGCTCCCATTAATGATAATGAACTTACCGATGTTATCAACTGGGTTCTTATAGAATTTAACAGCGAAACCCTTCCGGAGAACTTTAGGGAACTGAGTTACGAGGAAGTTACCGACGCACGGAAGAACGTTTTAGCTGACCCTCTCAAATATCGAATTCAATTCTGGAAAAACTACCAGGACTAGGCAGTATTTTTTTGCCGCACACTCCCTATGAGTAGCTTTCCAAATTACAAACAGGCATCAGGCTGGAACAAACTGCTGCCACCGAGATCTCCCAACTCCTCGCTGAACACAGACTCGAACTGCGAACTTGTAATTATCGGAGCAGGCTATACCGGCATTGCCGCTGCGAAGCGCTGGCACCAGCTCGCGCCAGACGATTCGATTATGATAATCGACTCCAGCGAAATTGGCGAAGGCAACCCCGGCAGAAACTCCGGTTTTGTTTTGGAGATCGCCCTCGCCAATGATGCCGACCCGGCACAGATGGAGCGCATGAAGCAATGCAATCGCCTGATTGCAGGAGCAATGAATGAAATACTTGAGGATGTAGAGAAGTCGGGGATGGACTGCCAGTTACATAGAAGCGGAACCTACCGTGCCGCTGCGGGAGCCGCGGGATTGAGTTCGCTGCAAAAGTACCGCGACTTCCTTGAAGCTGCCGGGCTGCCTTTTGAATACCTGGACAGGGAAGCAATGAGCGAGCGTATCGGCACCGGCTTTTATCAACAAGGTCTGTATTCTCCCCACTGTTATCTGGCCCAGCCCGCCGCTTTGATCAAGGCTCTGGTCAGCCAATTGCCAGAGTCAGTTAAGCTTTACGAAAACACCGCAGCGAAAAATATCAGACCCGACCGCGACGGCTGGCTGATTGAAACCGCAGACGGGCTCATCAAGAGTAAGAAAGTTATGCTTGCCAATAACGCCTTCGCCAAGGGATTGGGCATAGGCAAGTCCAGGCTTGTGGCTATGTATACCTATGCGGGCATCACGCCGGTATTAGATGCAGACTTTTTAAAGAGCTTCGGCTCGGACGAGAGCTGGGGAATACTTCCCTGTCACCGACTCGGCAGCACGCTTAGAAAGACGGTAGATGGCAGAATTCTGGTGCGATCTTTTTATGGTTACGAGAAAGAGAGTGACTACTCCTTTGTGGAAGCGGAACTCAGGCGAAATTTGGCAAGACGCTTTCCACAGATTGAATCAGCCGAGTTTGAGACGGTGTGGGGCGGCGCGGTCGGATTCACGTACAACGGCGGAGGTGTTTGGGGAGAGGTCAAACCCGGACTATTCGTTTCCGCCGGCTGTAATGGAGGTGGTATAGTCAAAGGCACTCTGTTCGGCAAACTATTGGCGGAGAAAGCCAATGGCAAAAAAGTCGCGGACATCGACTCACTATTCGGATCGGCAAGCCGGATGCCGCCGGAACCATTTCGTACTATTGGTTTCAAACTAGCATCCGCTTGGGAACGTTCTCGAGGCTCTGCCGAGTTGTGAATAGAAAGACTCCACCGAGCTGTAGGAAACGAAATTTAATAAGAAAGAACAACAATAATTCGAATACAGGAAATTCTTATGGAAGCCAGCGAATACTTCGGACCCTTGTCCCTACTTCCTGCGACCGTTGCCATCGTACTGGCGTTTACTACTCGTAATACGGTTATCTCACTCGCAGTGGCCTGCTTGGCTGGTGTACTGGTTGCCGGTCAGGGCTTACTGGGCTTCCCTGCCCTGTTGGTTAGCTCGCTAGGAACAACAGACTTTTCCTGGATACTATTACTGGAATTCTTCATCGGTATATCCATCGCCTTCTTTCAAAGAACGGGCGCAATTCTAAACTTCGCAAAATTCATTGAACAAAGACAGATGACCCGGGTTCGGGTGCAACTCATCTCCTGGTTCATGGGCATGTTTGTCTATTTCAGCGACTACTTCAGCCCGCTCTTTGTTGGCTCAACAATGAGAACGCTTTCCGATAGATTCAAAATTTCCCGCGAGAAACTCGCTTACATTTGTGACTCAACCTCAGCGCCGGTAAGCATACTCGTGCCAATTACCGGATGGGCGGTGTTGGTAGCAAGCCTAACTATTGGTATGGGGCCTATCGATGATCCGGTGCAGGCCATGGGGGTTTTCATAAGTTCTATCCCCTACAATATTTATTCAATTCTCGCGGTGGTAATGGTCGGGTTAATCGCCAGCAATATCATCCCAGACTTTGGTCCAATGAAAACTGCTGAGGACAGAGCAAAGAATGAAGGCAAGGTTCTTCGTGACGGTGCCGAGCCATTGATGGGCGAGGAATTGACCAGCCTGAAGCCCTATCCCGGTATTAAGACCAACCTGCTGTGGAATTTCATATTCCCTGTGGTTCTGGTAATCGGCTTTTCAGTGGGCTCGGTCATTATCACCGGCAGCGCCAAACCCATGGAAGCATTTCTGTTGTCTGCCGTTATGGCCGGCATCGTAATGAGTATACAAGGTATTCCTCTGACGGAAATCACCAACACCGCCATGTCCGGAATTAAGGGCATCATGCCAGCGGTAATAATTCTGTCTTTCGCCTATGCCCTGAATGATCTTTCCGCCTCACTGAATACCGCCCAGTATATTATTTCAGTCACTGAGCCCTGGCTGACTCCAACAGTCTTGCCCATGCTGGCATTTCTGATTACCGGAATCATTGCCTTCTCTACAGGTACGTCTTGGGGCACCTATGCAATCATGATTCCTATTGCCGTACCTCTGGCATTCAGTTTTTCAGGTGGCGAGCTGGACTCTGTGGTCTATGCTACGATCGCTGCGGTATCCGGTGGCGGCGTGTTCGGCGACCATTGCTCGCCTCTATCAGATACTTCTATCCTCGCATCTACCGGTGCCGCTTCTGATCATATTGATCACGTCAGAACACAGATGCCCTATGCTGGGCTTGTCGGGTTGATTAGTGTGGGGATTTATCTTGCTATTGGCTGGACTATCTAGAACAAGAATAAACAATCTCGAAGGGAAGTCTCCAAAAATAAACTCCCTAAAGATGAATTCCGTACACCAATAGCCGGCTGATAATAACAACGACCACAAGCGATGCGACTAGTACCGGGCTATTGTTCTGTAGAGAGTCGAGTCCGGAAGTATGTTCTGCAAACTGAAAGTTCTTTTGCAACAAATTTCCGAAACAAAACATTATTGCCATTGGGCTAAAAGCGGGATAAAGAAGACTTAAAAAAACCTGAGCCGGCAGGTTCAGTAATACAGCGCCAATAGCTCCGATGAACAGCGGATACTTGATAAGACTATTGGCAAATTGCAGCCGTAACTCCGGACTATTGAAAATTTCTACGCTGCCCATTTCTGCAAAAAACTGACTCAATATTCTTAGCACATAAACGATTAGTGCAATGCTAATGCAGAAATGATCAGGCCGAGTGACATCGGCACATCCAGGGCAGCATAGATATAACCCGTGTAGATCAATCATATGGGCCTAGAGCTAATTACAGCCACGTAATTTGTGCTATTCTCTTATGAAATTGAAGACTGATAAGAAAATACATATCGGGGTTATTGGGATGAATCACTCAGTTCAAAACAAAATTAAAAAAAGAGTTAAGAAGGCTTCAATCGCAATGGTCGGCCTGCTTGTAGGCTGCATAAGCACTCAGGTTCTGGCCCAGGATAGCTGGGTTGATCTGGCGGTTCACAATATTGGTGAGCCTATCAATACCATGTGGGCGGAAGGCGAACTAAGCTTCGCGGCAGACGGCACCATGGTGTTCTGTAGTGCCAGAGAAGATATGGCCGTTGCTCCCGGCGACCCCAAAGATCTCTATATTGCCACTTTCAATGAGGATACCGGCAATTGGAATACTCCGGTAAACATGGGCCTACCCATAAATGCAGCACCTGCCACCGATGTCGATCCACTGCGCCTCGGTGATGACAGGGAACCCTGGATAACAGCAGACGGCAATACCATCTATTTCAAGTCAGACCGACTAGCAACCAGCAATCCGAATAATGCTACCGATCTTTTCGTTACTCGCAAGGTAAACGGCGTGTGGTCCTCTCCCGAGGTTATCGGCTTTCCGATTAGCACAAACGAAGGCAATGAACATTGCCCGGCTATTCTGCAGGACGGCGAGACACTGTGTTTCGCGTCACGAAGAGCTGGCGGCTACGGCGGTTCGGATATTTACTGCTCATCTCCGGATGGCAACGGGGGTTGGCAAGAGCCTGTTAATCAGGGGCCAAACATCAATACTGCCGCTGAGGAATTCCACTTCACTCAGGACGAAAATGGCACGGTGTATTTTACCTCTGCCCGGCCGGGAGGTTATGGAGGCATGGACATTTGGGGAGCGCAGTCCAGGGGACCTAATAACTGGGGCGAGGCATTCAATCTTGGCCCACAGGTAAATACCGCTGCTGCGGATATGTGTCCGGCGCTGCCACCGGGAGAAGACAGTTTCTCCTGGTTCTCAACCCGCACCGATAATAACTTTGGAAACATCGATATCTTCTGGACCAAGAAGCTGAATGTTCCCCAATAGGGCTTATTAATAACCATAAACAATGGACGCTTACAAATGAATAAATTACTTATGCTCAGTGGTCTGGTAACCGGCTTACTTCTATCCTCCTGCGCAGTATCTCCCGAGATACAGGCCAAGATAGAAGAGTTTGATCGCACCATACCTAACTGCACCAACGCATCGGACTGTAATGCTAAATGGAGCGCCGCAAGAGACTGGGTTGAGGAAAATTCCAGCTTTGTAATTCAAGGTGATAGCGAAACGCGAATCTTTGCCTCCAGCACGCTCACCACACAAAGTGGTATGGGAGTCATTGTCTACAGGGAAAGTGCAGGTTCTGTGTCTAGCATCGTGGTGGACATTGAATGCTTCAGCGCTTATGGCTGCCCCACGCTCTGGGACAAGAAGATCGAGTTTAACCAGACCATCAATGGTGCGCGCTAATGGGAATTAGCCGTACCGCCCGATCCACTGCTTTCCTGTTTTTTTTACTAGGTGGCTTACAGTCTTGCGCGCAAAACTCCAATCGATCTTGGATTCAATTGTATAATGGTGAAGATCTAACCAACTGGATTCCAAAGTTTACCGGTTATGAAGTCGGAGTAAATCACCTCGATACCTTTCGTGTGCAAGACGGCTTGTTTACCGTCTCATATGATAACTGGAATGATTTTGACGGCGAGTTTGGCCACATGTTTTACGACCAGTCTTTCTCCCATTATCTTTTACGTGTGGAATATCGGTTTATCGATGATCAGGTGACTAACGGACCTGGTTGGGCTTATCGTAATAACGGCATCATGATTCACGGGCAAGACCCCCGCTCCATGACAATAGATCAGGAATTCCCCGCTTCCATAGAAGTTCAACTTTTGGGAGGCAATGGCAGCGACCCAAGAGCAACAGCCAATGTCTGCACTCCGGGGACCAACTATGTTCACAACGGAGACTTCATTACCCAGCACTGTGTAGATTCCAGTTCATCAACTTATCATGGTGACCAGTGGGTAAACTTGGAAGTGGAAGTGCGCGGTGATGATTTAATTCGCCATACCGTGAACGGCGAATTGGTATTCGAGTATACAGAAACTCAGCTGGACGAACGGGACCCCGATGCCACAAGACTTTTGTCTAATGGATCTCCGCTGAAAGTAGACAGAGGGTTTATATCAGTTCAGGCAGAAAGCCACCCCACCCAGTTCCGCAAGATCGAATTGCTGCCTCTAGCTAACTAGACAGAAAAATAGATAGCTTAATAAAACAGTCATCTAAACGGCTACGAAACGTAGCCGTGCTCACCATCAGATAACACCTTCGTTCATTAGACCGACAGCATAGTCCGCTGCCCGGGCACTAAATGCCAGATAAGTCAGGGATGGGTTCTGACAGGCTGCTGACGTCATGAATGAACCGTCTGTAATAAACAGATTAGGAACCTCGTGAGCCTGAGCCCGGCCGTTTAGCACTGAGGTAGCCGGGTCACGCCCCATACGGGCACTGCCCATCTCGTGGATTCTATTACCTGGCTTGGTCAGGCTAATTGGCGTTGATGTGATATTGCTGCAACCTGCCGCTTCCAACATGGCCACTGCATCTTTACCTGCTTCTTCCAACATTTTGTATTCGTTATCACCATAGCGCACATTGAAAAGCGCTAGAGGATTTCCCCATCTGTCCCGTTTGGAGGCATGCAGGGTAACCCGATTGTCCGGATCAGGAAGCTGCTCACCGAATGCGCCGATGGATACTCTCCATGGCCCCGGCTGTTTATGCGCCTCTTTATACGCGCGTCCGATACCGGGGATCTGCCCGCCTGAATTACCCACAGGGCTGGCACCACCCTGAAAGCCAAAACCACGAATAAATGGCTTATCGTTCTCGGTGATATTGGCATAGCGTGGAATGTAAATTCCTCCACTAGGACGGCGACCAAACACCTTCATGCTATCGAAGCCGCTCATAAAACCAGCTGCGCCAGCACCGCTCACATGGTCCATTAAGTTACGACCAACCTGATCGGAGCCGTTTGCCAAACCGTTTGGAAAAGTTTCTGACTTTGATTGCAAAAGAATCATCGCCGACGCAATTGCGGAGGCATTAAGGAAAATTACTTTTGCGGTATAGAGTTTCTTCTCGTTGGTTTCAGCATCAACCACTCTTACACCGGTAACGCGGTTGGCAGCGGCATCATATTCAACCGACTGCACGATAGCGTTGTGCACCATGGTTAGATTGCCTGTACGCTCCGCCGCGGGTAGTGTTGCGTTGAGTGAGGAGAAATAGGCTTTGAATGTACAACCGAAGTGACAGCGGTTACGTGCCTGACAATTTGTTCTACCCAGAGATCGCTGCTCATCGGTAACCTCGGTTATATGCGCGATTCTGGCGGGAATGACATTTCTTCCCGGAAAGTTCGTTTCTACTTTTGACTTTAATTCTTTCTCGGCATCGGTCAGTTCGAACGCTGGCTGAAAAACACTGTCCGGTAATTGCGGCAGGCCTTCGGCGCTTCCTGCGATACCCGCAAAGGTTTCAACTTTTTCATACCAAGGCTTTATATCGTCGTAGCGGATTGGCCAGTCAACACCGATGCCGTCGTTCTTGTTCGCTTCGAAATCATAATCACTTAATCGATAAGTCTGGCGGCTCCACATGATAGAGCGACCTGCTGTGTGATAGCCACGCAACCAGTCGTAGCTGGTTCCTTCGGCTTCTTCATAGGGATGTTCATCATCCTTAACCCAGAAATCCTTATTGGATTCCTTGATGGCATAAGCCACTCCGCCGTATTGCTTGGGATAGTGCTTCTCAATCTCATCCTGGGGAACACTGTCAAAGTTTGGCGTCTCCCATGGAGCAAGTTCGTCCACATAATCTCTTTCCGGAATAATTTCCGGGCCGCGCTCCAGTACCAATACCTTCAGGCCGCGTTCGGTGAGCTCCTTTGCGGACATACCACCACTCATTCCCGAACCAACTACAATTGCATCAAAATCTGCCACTTTGCTATTCCCCCAACCAAATTTTTTAGAGTGTGTCCGATATATCTACGGAAGGATCCCAGCGTCCGGGAACCGCCACCCACTTTAATTCTTCTACAGCTCCACCTTCGGTAGCGAAGTAAGAGCGACTAATATAACCCTTAACAGTCCTATAGCCTTCGAGCTCCATGCTGCCATCGAAAACAGATGCGTCCAGCGCAGTTAACTCTTGCACCGCCTGATCTTCGCCAGCATCGGCAAAACTGCCCCCAACACGAGAGTTCAGTTCATTCTGAATGCGAGTCATTGCTCCTCGGTGGGAAGCACGGGTTTCATCGTTGGCCCAATCCGTCATTAATGCATCCATATATCCCGACACGTTGACGTCCACCGCCCCCGGAGTTTCGGTGCGGGGAATAATCAGATCGCTGAATCTCGACAGAAAAAGCATCTCCTGGGCTGTATAGAATCGCCCTGGCTGGCCATGTGGCGTAGCCACTACGGTTGCAACTCCGCTACACGCTGTGAGTGCCGCAGCACCCCCCATTGAGACAATTAATCCCTGCAGAACTTCCCGTCTTTTTAGCATTATCATTTCCTTTTGCTGTTCGCTCTTGTTCTGATTCGTTTTTCTTTTCTATTCCTTTTGCACCATTATCGGCACGGACAGTTTAGAAGGTCATATTACGTAATGTATAAATACTGTCTGCTATCGAGGCCAATCCGTTTACTGGCCGATCATGCTCTACGAAGAAATGCTTAATACCAGCGCTATCCTGATTGGAAAATATTTCCACGAAATCGATTTCTCCTCTGCCCACTTCAGTCATCCTGCCAAACTCATCCATGTCTTTAACGTGCAACATAGAAAACCTGCCGGCGTGGTTTTCGAAGTAAGGTTTATAGTCTACTCCAGCATTTCTGATCCAGAATAGATCCAGCTCCATATCAACCAGATCTGCGTCGGTTTCCTCCAAAAGTATGTCGTAGGGGATTCGGCCTGAGGTTTCGATGAACTCGAAATCATGGTTGTGATAACCCATTTTAATTCCGGCTCGCTTACTTGCTTCGCCCGCTATGTTCAGCGTTTCAGCATGGCGCTGGTAGTCTGAAATACTACGCTCGTTACCGGGAAGAATGGGAACAACAATGAAGTCCTGCCCGATTGTCGCGGCAGTATCTATGGTTTCTTCAAGATTGTTTCTGACCTCATCCAGTTGGATATGGCTGGCGGGAGAAGTCAGTCCATTCTGATCGAGAATTCTTCGAACCTGCGTAGAACTCCTGTCAAAATAGCCGGCGAACTCCATTTCCTTATAACCAATTTCTGCAACACGGGCCAGAGTGCCTTCAAAATCTCGATCCATATCTGCCCTCAGTGTATACAGTTGTAAGCCGGGCCTTTCTACTCTTCGTCCCTGAGCCGAACTAAAGCTTAATGGTGTCATAGCACCTGCCATTACCAGGGATGACTTTATAAAACCGCGTCGTGTGATCGAATTCTTTTTCACTTTGCTCTCCAAACATGCACTACAAATTTCTCAAGTCTATTCAGTTAAGTCCTTGCCAGATTCCACCAGAACGGGATGAGCTGACGGCGGCCTCTATAAATCGAACACCTCGCAGTCCATCTGCTACCGTCGGCAATAGCGTGCTATCCACGCTAACATTATCACTATTTCTTCGGACTTCAACCAAAGTGGCAAAGTCCTTATAGAGATTTGCAAAACCTTCAAGAAAACCTTCCGGATGACCGGATGGAATTCTGCTGGCTTGTTCTGCCAAAGCTCCTATACCGGCGCCACCTCTTGTCAAAATCTGTTTGGGCTCATTCAGCGGACTAAAGTTCAGTTTGTTGGGATCTTCCTGGAACCACTCAAGCCCAGCCTTCTCGCCGTAGATGCGCAAACGTAGTCCGTTCTCGTGCCCCACTGCCACCTGACTTGCCCACAAGGAACCTCGCGCACCGTTTGCAAAACGCAGCAGAATCTGGGCATTGTCATCCAGCAATCGCCCTTCACCAAAACAGCTCAGGTCAGCCAACAAACTATCAACGGTCTGACCACTAACAAATTCCGCCAGATGAAAAGCATGAGTACCAATGTCGCCAATGCTACCGCCCTTGCCCGCTTGGGAAGGGTCGGTGCGCCATGCGGCCTGTTTCTGCCCATTGCTTTCTATAGTGGTTGCGAGCCAATCCTGAGGATACTCAACTTGTATCAGGAGTATTTCACCCAGCTCGCCACCGGTAATCATTTCCCGCGCCTGTCGCACCATGGGATATGCACTGTAGTTATAGGTCACTGCGAACAATAATCCGCTATCGTCCACCAGAGATTTAAGCTCTTCAGCCTCATCAAGAGAAGCGGTAAGCGGTTTGTCACAGATAACATGAATGCCGTGCTGCAACATTATCCGGGAAGGTCCGAAGTGTAGATAGTTGGGGGTAACGATAACCGCCACTTCGATACCATCTTCTCGCGCCGCTTCCACCTCTGCCATCTGATGAAAGTCTGCATAGGCTCGGTCGTGGGCAATGCCCAGTTCGGCAGCTGAATCTGCAGCCGTTTGAGGGTCACTACTTAGCGCACCGGCAACTAATTCATAACGGTCGTCGATGCGCGATGCGATACGGTGAACTTCGCCGATAAACGCGCCCTGTCCGCCACCAACCATGCCAAGACGAATACGACTCATCGGTCTAACCCGAGAATTCGTTTATTGCTTTCATCATCGGAACCCGCATCGGCAAAGTCATCGAAGGCTTTGTCGGTTACGCGGATTATGTGATTGCGAATAAACTCTGCGCCTTCCCGTGCTCCATCTTCCTGATGCTTGAGGCAACACTCCCATTCGAGCACAGCCCAACCATCGAAATCATTGGCAGCAAGTTTTGAAAAGATGGAAACGAAATCAACATGACCGTCACCCAAAGATCGAAACCGGCCAGCTCTGTCTACCCAGGGCTGGTACCCACCATATACTCCCTGTTTGGCTGTTGGATTAAACTCGGCATCCTTGACATGCACTAGATTGATTCTTTCTTTGTACTCATCCATGAATGCGAGATAGTCCAGCTGCTGCAGGATCAAATGGCTTGGATCAAAAAGAATATTAGCCCGCGGATGATTATCGACTCGCTCGAGAAACATCTCGAAAGTAATTCCGTCGTGAAGATCCTCTCCGGGGTGAATTTCGAAACCGATGTCGACTCCCTGCTCATCGAAGGCATCGAGAATAGGCAACCAACGTTTTGCCAGTTCGTCGAAAGCAGTTTCCACTAGGCCCGCAGGTCGCTGTGGCCAGGGATAGAAATAAGGCCAGGCCAGCGCGCCAGAAAAGCTTGCATGGTCACTAAGACCCAGCTTCCCCGAGGCTTTCGCGGCTAGCATGAGCTGATCTACAGCCCACAGTTGGCGCTTGGCAGGGTTGCCACGGACTTCCTCGGCGGCAAAACCGTCGAACATTTCATCGTAGGCCGGATTTACTGCGACTAGCTGACCCTGAATATGAGTAGAGAGTTCAGTTATCTCGATATCGTGTTCGGCAAGAGTGCCTTTCACTTCGTCACAATAGATCTGACTCTCGGCAGCGGTCTTCAAATCAAACAGGCGCTCGTCCCAGCTTGGAATCTGCACTCCCTTGAACCCCATATCAGCAACCCAGGCTGCCAGTGAGCCGAGAGAGTTGAACGGCGCTTCGTCGTCGGCAAACTGGGCCAGAAAAATTGCGGGGCCTTTAATTGTTTTCATATTTTACTTTTTCTTTTTGGTTCCATTTTTTTGTAAAGCCGCGCTAGAACGGCGACTCCGGAAAATAGTACTGCTCAGCATTGTCTTGATCGATTAGCGGCGAGCCCAAAATGTATTCACCTTCAATGGGAGTGTCAGAAATAAATCTAAGCGCAGTGAGCTCCATAGCTGTTGAAATCATTGAAGGGGGGTACAACACATCAACCGGAGTGAGTCTGTCGCCATCCATAACCCGACGTACAATGTCTTTCATGCCGCCACCACCAACAATAAACAGCTCGTCCTGTCTTCTAGCCTGACGCACAGCCTGAATAACACCGATAGCGATATCATCGTCTTGTGCCCATACCGCGTCAATCTTGGAAAATCGCGAAAGGAAATCCTGCATTACAGTAAAGCCGTCATCACGATTCCAATTTGCATACTGGTGGTCAAGAACATTTATGCCACTGCCTTCGATAGCGGACATGAAACCGTCGAAGCGTTGTTCATCAATGGTTGTTGGCATTCCGCGCAAAACAACTATGTCGCCGTTGCCGCCAAGTGCTTCCTTTATATACTCGCCTGAGACCCTGCCCATCTCGGAGTTGTTGCCAGCAACATAAACATCCTCGATGCCTTCTTCGCTCAAGCCTCTGTCTACAACAGTGACAAAAATGTCGCGACGCTTCACATTACGTACCGGACCGGTTAAGGGCGCAGACTCAAATGGTAGAATCACTAGTGCATCCATATTGTGAATTGCCACCAGATCTTCAAGATCGTTGGCTTGTTCCGAAGCGCTATTGGCTGTAACCAAAACGATATTCAATTCCGGGTTGGCTGCTTCCAGTCTTTCTTTGGTTTGTTCGGCGTGGAAATTCAGGCCACCTGCCCACCCATGAGTGGCGGCGGGTATGGACACACCGATTGTCTGCGCACTTAGCGTGGCCGTAAACAGGCTGGCTGTGAGCAACAACGAGACTACTTTTGCTACTACACCCGCCACTACCTTCCATGATGAATTCATCTTCTCTCCCAACTCAATTATTGCCTTACATAATGTAGGGCCCTGTATAAAGCTCTTATTTAGCTCTCATCTATCCCTAGTCATTCATACATAGTCAGACTAGGATTCGCGACGCCATGCGCCACGCTGCAGATAAACCGCAACGATAACAATTATGCCCTGAACCGCGCCATTGAGATAGTTACTTACTGCATCTGTAAGATTGAGAATATTGCCAATCAGGGTAAGTATCAATGCTCCAACCACCGTGCCCCAGATACGCCCGTATCCCCCTTTTAACATGGTACCGCCAATTATTACTGCCGCGATGGCTTCCAGTTCCCATAGAATACCTGTCTGTCCGGAGGCCGAGCCCAGTCTGGGTACGTAGATGATAGTGGCGATAGACACACAAACACCCTGCAACATATAAGTGGCCGTCTTCACTCGATCCACGTGAATAGCGGAATAGCGGGCTACCGACTCATTAGAACCCACGGCGAAGCAGTGTCTACCGAACACCGTCATATTCAGTAGCACATAGCCGATGGTAGCTACCGCCAGAAACACCCATACCGGATAAGGCAGACCAAGGAATACACCGTAATAGACTTCGGAATAGATATCACCGATGGTGAAATTCAAAGACAAGGTTCCGCCGTCGGCCATATAGGTAACGAGAGATCTGTAAATACCCATGGTGCCCAGCGTTACTATAAATGCCTCTATCTTCGCCTTGGTGGTAAGCAGACCATTAAGCAGCCCCGCCAACGCGCCAATGCCCACCGAAGCCAGAATCGCCAGCAGGATAATCACTACCATGGAATCAATGGAATCCATCAAGGCGTTCATTAGCAGAATCATGCAGCCGGAAATAAATGCCGCCATGGAACCAACCGACAAATCAATTCCTCCTGCGGTAATAACAAAGGTTGCTCCGATGGCAACAATTCCGATGAATGAACTTCGCGCAAGAATATTAGAAATATTTCCGGCACTTAAAAAAGCCTCGTTTACCAGAATGCCGATAATGAATATCGCTATTAGCGCAATAAAAGGTCCGGCAGTTTTTAAATCAATTTTTGGCATCTTGCTATCCAACATCCATTTTCTGCTCATTTTCTAACTTTTCGTTAGCATTTCGTTTTGTTTTTAATCCGGTTGCATAGCGCATGATTTCTTCTTCTTCTATCTCTCTTCCTTGCAATACGCCAGATATTTCTCCGCGATACATGACTACAACCCTGTGTGACATTCCAATTATTTCTGTTATGTCAGAGGAGATGAGAATAATTGAGTGGCCGGAAGCCACCAACTCGGCAATGAAATGATAAATCTGGCTCTTGGTTCCGATATCGATGCCTCTGGTAGGCTCGTCGATAATAATGACAGCGGGTTCGGCCTCCATAACTTTTGCCAGCAATAGTTTCTGCTGATTTCCACCGGAAAGTTTTCCAGCAGTCACCTTGTTGTCCTTCATGCGAATGTCAAAGGTATCAACTGCATCGGAGAAAGCCTGTTGTTCTTTTTTCGTATCAAGAAGAAAACTGGAAAACTTCCGTAGGGCGAACAGGGAAAAGTTCATGCTCAGGTCTTTGTCCAACAGTAACCCGCTGCCCTTTCTATCCTTGGTGAGGTAGGCAATACCCAGCTCTCTGGACTCCGAGGGGTGATTCAATTTTACTTGCCTGCCATTTAAAGTAATCTTCCCGGCGTTCAGCGATGCCGGTTTTCGCAGACCTACTACTGTTTCAAGTAATGCGGTTCTACCGGAACCCACCAGCCCCGAGAAGCCCAGCACCTCGCCTTTTTTTAGAGAGAAGCTGATTGGAGCTGCGACTCCAGGCAAGGCCAGCTGTTCAACAGCAAGTGCCTGTTGCACATCGTCAGCAGGCAGAGGAATCTCTGGAAACAAAGAGGTAAGTTCGCGGCCAACCATCAGTCGCACCATGTCATCTTTGCTCAATTCTTGTGCCGGGTAAACCCCAATAAGTTCGCCGTCTCTTAGTACGGTTATGGTATCCGCTATCTGTTCTATCTCATCCAGCTTATGGGAGATATAGACGATCGCCACGCCTTGTTGCTTCAAATTTTCGATTAACTCGAATAGAACCTTGCTTTCTTGCTGGGTTAATACAGCAGTGGGTTCATCAAGGATCAACAAGCGCGCATGTTTGGCCTGTGCTTTGGCCAACTCCACCATCTGTTTTGCCGATACCGCCAGATCATGGATTTTGTTGTCGGGGCTTACATCGCTATTCAGTTTGCTCAAATATTCGACAGACTTTGCGCGCATTTGTTTTTTATCAAGAAACAAACCTCGACGAATTTCATTTCCGAGAAAAATATTCTCACTCACTGAGAGTTGTTCGGCGAGATTAAATTCCTGATGAATAAGGATCACACCTGCGTCTTCTGCCGTTTCATTGTCCCAGCTATCTATAGCAGAAAGTTTATCGCCTTTATTCAGCAACATGTCTCCACTGCTGCGTGACTCGAAACCTGAAAGAATTTTAACCAGAGTTGATTTTCCCGCTCCGTTCTCGCCCAGAATGGCATGAACTTCACCGGCGCGAATTTCCAGATCGATGCCATGCAGGACTTCCACCTCTGCGAAAGATTTTCGCAGAGCGGTTACGGACATCATCACCGGTTTCTGTCGCTTGCTTTCATTCATAATCTTTAATCAATCTCTAGTTTAGCCTGTTCCACATATTAGGCAGCACCGTGCTTCCAAGCTTTTCCTGCCCCTTTAAAAGATGCTCTCGCATTCTGGCCACAACATCCGGAAACTCCCTTGCGTAGCTATAGGTTTCGGAGGGGTCCTTGGCGACATCAAACAACAGCCCGACGGGGCCGTAATAGGATTGGGGATTATCAAAGCTGGGGACTGCCCCGCGATAACGGGTCTCGACAACCAGCTTCCATTGACCGCTGCGCACACCGGCTATGCGGTCGCTGTCAAAAAGGTACAAGGCTTCATGGGGAGAATCGGCGTTTTCGATAAGCATGGGCATCATATCCAGCCCGTCAATCTCCCTGTCGGCAGGAAGCTCGCCACCAGCCAGTTTCACCAGCGTCGGAAAAATATCTATGTTCATTGCCGGCTCGTTACTCACCGTGCCTGCAGGAATCTTGTCAGTCCATTTGGCGATAAAAGGTACACGCTGTCCACCTTCCCAAGAACTGCCCTTGCGATCACGATAATGACCGGAACTGCCCTCGAACCAAGGACCGTTGTCGGAAGTGAATACCACCAATGTGTTCTCATCAAGCCCTAACTCGTCGAGGGTCTTAAGAATCTCACCCACACTCCAGTCGATGGTTTCTACCACGTCTCCATAGAGCCCGGCATCGGACTGGCCGCTGAATTCATTGGAAACATAAAGCGGCACGTGGGGAAAGGTATGAGGCATATATAGAAAAAAAGGATCGTCCTGATTCTCTTCGATAAAGCGTATAGCTTCTCTGGTGTAACGCTGGGTAAGCGTATTCTGATTCACCGGGTCTTCTATCATCTGCTCGTCGCGATACAACTCGAGGGGTAGCATGTCATTGCTGTGCAGCAGGCCAAAGAATTCATCGAAGCCACTGTCCATGGGCGACCATTCCGGCCTACTACCCAAATGCCACTTGCCAAAAATTGCTGTTTGATAACCCAGCGGCTTCAAGGCTTCGGCAATTGTTATCTCTTCATCGGCAAGATGAATCTCATTGGTAGGTCTTGCAACATCATTAACCAGATCGAGGCGAATAGGATAGCGACCGGTAAGTAATCCACCCCGCGCGGCCGTACAAATATTTGCACTGGAATAGAAACTATCAAGACGCGCACCTTCCAGACCCATTCGATCGAGATTAGGAGTCTTGATTAGTGTGGAGCCGTAGATACCAAGATCCCCATAACCGAGGTCATCCGCCATGATGACGATGAAATTCGGCTGGCCCTGTTGCCCAAGGGCAACATGAAGAGGAGCAATTCCGAGCAGAGCACCCAGAGAGCAAAGCAATAGCAATTTTCGCATTATCAGTTCTCGTTTTTCTTTTTACGTAATTTGTTCGGACCTTTACTAAAACTAGTCAACTGTTCCTGGCAGCACTTCGAAGCCGGTACTAAATTGCACCAGAGAAGCAGCAAGCTGCAACAGCACCGCCTGATTTCCTTCCACGTTGCCTACGCCCGCCTGTAGTTGCTCCGCTAGCGTAACTCTACCCATAATCACTTGATCGAGATCGCTGCGGTTCATGGTAATGCTGACATCGGGATCTTCGGAAAGATAGCCCTGAATATTGCTCAGAGTTGCGCCACTCATCTCGATAACAAACTGTTCACCGTTGTCAGGTGTTATGAAATTGATAGTAAACTCCATTGCATCTGCTACGTTACTGTCGACGCGGGTGGCCATGGCATCCCACCACTGTGTGGTAGTCATTGCCCGTGCCAATGAAGGGCTGGTTCCCCTCGGAGCAGGAATAACCGGTGTGCCGTTTCTTAATTCCTGCGCCGAAGATAAAAACACATTACGCATACTGGCACTCTCGTATTGATAACCTAACTGCTCAAACGCTGCGGCCAGTAAATCTTTACCGTCGGCATTATCGGGTTCGGCGTAAACCAGCTTGTTAAGAATTTCCATAGCGAGTCGATACTGGCCCTGATCATATAGTTGCTGCGCACGTTCAAGAATCGCGTCTGCTCCGCCCATCATCTCCACATATAAGGGTGCAGACTCATCCGGGGACAAAGGCGCAAGAGTTGCCGGATTACCATCCCAGTAACCCAGATATCTATTGAGTACCGCTCTGGAATTATGAAACTCCGAACCGTGGTACTGGCGAACATTCCAATGGCGCTGCAAACTCGGTGGAACCTGATACTCGTTGTGTATCTCATTAATGGTCACACCCTGATTGGCGAGGTTCAAAACCTGGTTATTCAGATTGGCATAGGCATCCCGCTGGGCGCGCATTACTTCCTGAACACGATCATTTCCCCAACGCGGCCAATTATGAGATGAGATCAAGACATCCGCCTGCCGGCCATAACGATAAAGCGCTTCATTAATCTGCTTGGACCATTGCAGGGCGTCGCGCACCAGCGCACCACGCAGGGTATAAATATTGTGCACGGTGGCGGTGATATTCTCTGCCGCCCAGAAAACATTCTGGTCCGGAAACCAGGCATTCATCTCCGCCGGTGCTTCGGTGCCAGGGGTGTTCTGAAATTCGATAGTTATGCCATCGATTACATGCTGCTCATAGTCATCTTCGATAACCAGTGTGGGCGCGATCAGCCCGGTGGTTCCTGCCGCCAGCCCTTTACCGATTGCCGAGTCCACCTGACCGAAAGGACTTGAAGGCATTACCCGGCCATACTGCAAACCGGCACGACGGGACATAGCATTGCCTGCATACACATTCTCGGCGATGGCTTCATGCATGAAACCACTGGGTGCAATCACGTGCACCGCACCGGAGGCAACTTCTTCCTCACTGGTGACCCCAAGCACACCGCCAAAATGGTCAATATGGGAGTGGGAATAGACAACCGCGCGAACCGGCAAGTCGCCTGCGTGTTCATTCGCGAGAGCCAGAGCTGCGGCGGCAGTTTCACTGGTAAGCAGCACATCAAACAGTATCCATCCGCTGTCGCCGCGCACCAGAGTCATATTAGCCAGATCGTAGCCTCGCACTTGATAGATAAAGTCCGGCACAACTTCATAGAGGCCATAGTTCATATTCAGGGTAGCCTGGCGCTGGAGAGAAGGGTGAATGCTGTCGTATTCATCCCCGCTGAGCAGGAAATCGTATTTGTTCATGTCCCAGACGATATTGCCTCTGGCACCTATAATCTGCCGGTAATCCGGCTCGGCCATGAAACCGCGGCGGGACTCCTCGAAATCGCGCTCATCCTCAAACGGCAGACTATCCCGCAGCTGTTGTTGTATTTCGGAGGTAAATTGGCTGGGCTGGGCGCCCTTCAAGTTGAAATGCTCCTGTGCCGAGCTTGAAAAAAGCATCATCGAGGCGGGAATCGTGGCGATCGCTGCCTTGTAGAGGTTTTTCCTGTTTATGTTCGTTGGTACTGGAATTTGCGGAAATCTGGCTTTCAACATTGTTCTTATTCTCCCCCTGAGCTAAATGGATAGTTAGCTGAAATCCGGCCCACATAAGCAATCCTATCCACTGGCCTTTCTGTTCTGTGCCGGAATCCCTGATTATACTCATTTTCAGCAATCTGGCTCCCTTGATTAATTGACCATTAATTGCCTCTGACATGAATCCAAATCGGGTCTGCGGTGCTTCTCCTTTATATGCTGTAACCAATTTCCAGAACTGGCGTCAAATATAGACAGGACATTCCTGCCTAAAAGGACGTCGACTGAAGGCCTCCAGCAATGAGAGGTCGTATATAAGAGGACTACGCCGTGATTCGATTGATTGATCTGAGCAAGGTATATCGCACTGCCTACATGGAAACTACCGCCCTCGATAGGGTATGTATCCACATCGGCAAGGGCGAATTTATCGCCGTGATGGGGCCTTCAGGCTGCGGTAAGTCCACCCTTCTCAATGTTGTAGGCATGATCGATTCCCCGAGTTTGGGTGAATACTGGTTCGATGGCGAAGAAATCGGTAGTCGCTCGGAAAATGAGCTGGTGGACCTGCCACTTCTCTATATGGGCCTAAGCAAGAAGGAACGCCGTGCGAAAGTCGACAAGGCACTGGAACTGGTTGGGCTTGAAAGCCGCGCCAAATACAAGCCCCAGCAACTGTCTGGCGGACAGCAACAAAGGTTAGCAGTTGCTCGCTCTGTAGTGGGTGAGCCCAAACTAATCCTCGCCGATGAGCCAACCGGAAACCTCGACACCAAGAATGGCAACGAAGTGATGAATATGCTCGGCGTATTAAAAGACAAGGGCGTGACCATACTGATGGTTACCCACTCTCCCGAACATGGCAAGAGAGCCGACCGCATAATCAATATGCTGGATGGTGAAGTAGTTGATGGTGGCGGGGCTCCGCTGTCGGTAGTGTCCAATAATTCAGCGCAAGATCAGGCTGAGCTTTAATAGCACGACGAGGCAAAACACCATGATCGGACACTTTACAAAGATGGCGCTCAAAGCGTTGATGCGGTTCAAACTGCACTCAATCATTAATCTTTTCAGCCTAAGCTTCGGCTTCATCTGTTTTATTGCTGCCTTCCTGCTATCGGATTATCTGGACAGCTTTGATCAGCAGTTTCCTAATGCTGACAGAATTTACAACCTGGTAACCCGTAACACCGGAAACTCTACAGCTGCCGGCCCTGACAATTTCCCCATTGTAAATCAGCCCGCCGCAAAATATTTGCGCACTTTCTTTCAGGAAATTCCAAACATCGTCCGCGCCAGCACCGGAGATATTGAAAGCATCAGCATAGGTAGTGACGCCCATATGGTGACGGCCCGCTATGTGGAGAATCAGTTTTTCGATATTTTTCCATTAGAAACATTACATGGAATTGGCGCTGGCGAGGTATTGCCACCTAACTCTGCAATGATTATGGAAGATGCTGCCGTTCGTCTGTATGGGAGAACTGATGTTGTTGGTGAACGTATCATGGTTGATAACAGAACCGATGTTGCCTTAGTGGGTGTAGCCAGAACCCTTGATCAACCTTCCCATCTACAGTCAGCAATAACCCTGTTCTCGTCAGACTTTTTCTTTCCCATGTCCATACAGGAGCAAGCGCTTCGCGAACAAAGAATCGCACTGGGCGTGGACCCCGATGCTGATAACTGGGGCAATCAGTCTGATTATGTCTATCTGGAGATTCCCGAAGACATGGAATTCGACCAGCAAAAATTTCATCAAAAACTCGATGGCTTCGTGTAGGCCAACTTGCCGGAAGAGCGTCGCGACCTGATAACCTACGAAATAATTCCAGTGAATCAGTTAATGATGACCACCTTGAGTTTTGTTACCGGAGGCTTCAACCTAGTCAACATACTTATCTTTGCCGGCGGCCTGGTATTGCTTATTGGCTGTCTCAATTATTCAAATCTGGTAGTTGCCCAGCTTTCGCTGCGTTCACAGGAAATTGCCGTACTGAAAATTCTTGGTTCCAATCGCGGCCTACTGGTTTTACAGTACTGTTATGAAAGCCTGTTGTTTGTGGGAATTACGCTGACCGTAGTCATTAGCTTGGCGTTTATTGTTTTAAGCATTATGAGCTCCGCCAATATTGTAGGTGTGGGTCCCGCGCTATTACTAAGCCCGTCATTGTGGCTGGCCATTCTCTCCGTAGCAGTAGTCATCGTATTGCTGGCCGGCTGTTATCCGGCCCTGCGAACGGCAACAGTACCGCTGGTTTCCATGATGCGGCCAAAAGGTTCCGGAGGTTATGCCGGGCGTATGCGCGCCATCATGGTAGGCGTTCAATTTTTTATCTCTGGCACGCTGATGATCATAGTGTTTGTCATGTTCCTGCAGAATGGGGCAATGACTCAGCAATTGGACGGAACTGTGGCCGACCCAAAACTGGTCGTAGCCACTCCGATTGATACCTTTACAGTTAGCCCGGAGTTAATGAAAACCGAACTGGAAGCTCACCCCGGAGTTGTCTCTGTTACCCAGAGTCATATAACTCCCTGGTCCATTAGTAGTGCCGGTATAGCACTGTCCCAGTCTGAAGATGAGAATGCACCGACGGTTACTGCGGGTGTCTACTATGTCGCTCACGACTATCCGGAAACAATGGATGTAGAAATAACCGTAGGCAGAGATTTTTCCAGAGAGAGAACTAACGATCGATATCCTCTGCCCAGTGAATTACAGACGGGTGGCGGACCCTACTCCGTCATACTTGATAATCAGGCCGCCCTGGCTTTCGGCTTTGAATCTTCAGCCGCTGCCGTAGGCGAAACTCTGTTCATGCGGGATGAGCTACCAGATAGTGAAACTGAAATCACTATGGAACTTATGGTTATCGGTGCCATAGAGTCATTGAATTACCAATTCGTCGATTTCGGCTCCTTCGGCATTCAAGGTAATGTGCTGTTACTTCAGCCCGAGATTGCCAGCGTAATGATCATCAAAATCTCAAAAGACAATGTGAATGAAGCTTTGCAACATATCGAAACCACTTGGAATAGGTTGATGCCTGAAATTCCATTGCAAAGGGAATTTGTAGACGACCTGTTTATGCTTACCTACGAGTTATTCCTATCAATAAGCGTCGCGATAACAGTGCTATCGTTACTTGGCTTTCTAATTGCCAGCATAGGCTTGTTAGGTAATGCCATGTTCATTACAAATATCCGACAGAAAGAAGTGGGCATCAGAAAGGTAATGGGCGCGAGCAGCGGAAGGCTACTGCGCATGCTACTACTTGATCTTGCCAAACCGATCATTGTTGCAAACGCGCTGGCGATCCCTGTTGGTTATTTCATAGGGACTACCTATATCAGCCTGTTCGCGGCACGGGCAGAGCTTACGGTCATGCCTTTCTTGATCAGCTTGATGCTTTCAGTATTAATCGCGGTCGGAGCTGTACTCCCCCAGTCATGAAAGAGCGCACGGGTACGCCCCGCGATGGTATTAAGATATGAATAACTGGTACAAGTTTCTAATCGGGGCCAGAGGGAAATGACTTTTCCAAAGCCGACCCCCGGCATGCATAGTTTATTTCAATGCTCTGGACCCGATTTTTATTCTCTCAAGACACCTTCCCCCTAATCGTGCTGGCTACCCTTCTCTTTAAATTCCTCTAACCTTTTGGCTATATATCCTCAACCTCTTATCTTCATCCATGCTTCTAATCTTGTGGTAGTATCGGGAAATCCACTTTATCAAAAACAAGAATATTCGGGGTATTCCTATGCAAAGCAGTCCTCTCTCACGTCGTCGCTTTCTTCAAGCCAGTGGAGCCGCCGCGCTCTGGTTGCCCACATCTGTAGCGGGCTATACCGCCGCGGAGATGCGCGAGTTCTACGCCACTGGCGAGATGACCCAGAATGTATCCAAATGGGAACTGGACACGCCAGCGTTATGTGTAGACCTGGACTTACTGGAAGCTAACCTGGACAAGATGTCATCCACCATGATTACCAACGGCATAGCCAGCAGGCCCCACGCCAAGACTCATAAGTGTCCAACCATAGCTCAGATGCAGATGGACAGGGGCTCGGTGGGCATATGCACCGCCAAGGTCAGCGAAGCGGAAGTCATGTTTCAAAATGGCATCGACAACATTCTCAACACCACCGGCAATGTCACCCCCACCAAGATTAACCGCGCCATGAATCTCCGCCAGCAATGCCCCGGATTCATACAAGCCACCGATTCCCAGGCAAACGCCCGCCTGCTGTCCGAAGCTGCGGTAGCGAAAGGCATAGTCGCCGATGTTGTGGTAGATGTAGACCCCGGTATACGACGCACCGGCACGCCATTCGGACAACCGGCACTGCAGCTAGCGCAACTAATAGATCAGCTACCGGGTCTAAATTTTGTAGGCATGCTCTGCTACGACGCTGCAGCCCAACATGTGCCTGGCTTCGAGACCAGAAAAGCACAAACACTGGAACGTATGGCACAGGCCACGGACACCTTCGAATTAATGCGGGCATCAGGCCTGAACACCGAGATATTCAGCGGCGGCGGCACCGGCACTTACAACATAGACCACGATACCAAACACATGACCGACGTTCAGGTAGGCAGCTATGTATTCATGGATGCCTCTTACATCACTATTGGCGGCGAAGAAGACGCCGAATTATATTCCGACTTCCACACCTCTCTGACCATCATGACAACCGTACTCAACGATCAGTACGAAGGCAGAGCCACCACCGACGCCGGCTCCAAAGCCTGCACCATCAACCAACCCTGGCCAATCATCAAAGGAGAATCCGGCATGAGCTATCGCTCCGGCTCCGATGAGTTCGGCACTATTCTCTATGAAGAAGGTGCGACACGGGATTACAGCGTAGGTGATAAAGCAGAGCTTATTGTTTCCCACTGTGATCCGGTGGTGAATCTATATGATCAGATGTATGCGGTGAGAAATGACATGGTTGAGGCAGTTTGGCCAATTTCTGCAAGGGGGATGTCGGCTTAAACTAGATGGTCGAGCTCAAGGAGACAGTAGGGTAGCTTTTCAAAGACAAGAAAGGAACTTTAGTTGAAGATAAATGGCAGCTGTCTCTGCGGAGAGATAACTTTTGAGTGTGAAGACAAATTCCACACTTTCCATCTCTGCCACTGCGCTCAATGTCAGAAGACATCGGGCTCATCTAATGCCGCAAATGTTTTTACTAACACCGGCAATATTAGCTGGCTAACAGGCTTGGAATTCGTAAAACGTTATGATGTTGAGGGGGCGCTCAATATCAAATGCGTTTTGCACGGAATGCGGACGCGGCTTGCCCTATGAGTCGGGAACCGGCAAGGCTCTGGTTGTCCCTGTTGGCATTCTAGACAATTTGCCATCCATTCAGCCGCAGAAGAATATATTCTGGGCCGAGAGGGTTGCCTGGCACGAAGCTACGCTGAATGCCGAGTGTGTCGCCGAGTTTCAGGAAATGAAATGAGATAGCCTTCACTTGTCAACTCTATCTTTCCCTCCAATGCTATTATCAGAACTGCTTTCAAGCTAAATGGAAATCATCACATGAAAAAGTGCTTACTGCTGGGCTTATCCCTTCTCGTATTGGCGTCACAATCCCTTGCGACTCCCTACGACCACATCCACCTCGCTGCCGACGATGCAGAGCAAGCGGTTAACTGGTATGTAAAACATTTCGGTGGCGAAGCCACGAGGTTTCTTCGTTCAACTGATACTGAGCTGCCAATCGATCGCGTTATGTATGGAGATATTGCCGTCATTTTCTTTGAGCGGGACCCGGGTGAAGGTTCAGTGGGTTCCGGTGTCGATCACTTCGGTTTTTCCGTGGGCAATGTCCCTGAGCTAGTCGCCGACATTGTTGCAGACGGCGGCACTCAGCTAGGTGACTTTGTTGAATTCTCCGGAATGCAGATTGGTTTTGTAGAAGATCCCTGGGGCACAAAGATAGAGTTAATTAACGATCCCGAGTTACGTGGTATGCATCACCTTCATTTATCATCACCCGACTCTCAGGCTACCTTGCAATGGTATGCGGATAATTTCGGAGGGGAAAGCGAGCGTTGGAAAGACGTGCTGCCGGGATTGAATTATGGAGACATCTGGCTTCTGGTATCACAGGTCCAGCAGGCAGTAGCTCCCACACAGGGACGAAGCTTCGATCACCTTGGTTGGAAATTTTCTGACCTAACTGCAGCCCATCGAAACTTGCAAGCCAATGACGTGGAATTCACTATGGACCCGCGCGATTTTCGCTCTATTCGAATCGCCTTTGTGGAAGGACCCGATGGCGTCAGAATTGAACTTGTGGAAAAGGATTGATCTGCGGGGAATCAAAGGAGGCGCACAATCAAAGTGCAGGCCCTTTTATTCAGGACGCTTTTTATTCCAGGCTTTTTGATGCCGACCCGCGTTATTCGCTTCAATCCTGCTTTTCTCGATTGTAGATCAAATACCCTCCCTGCGGGACTAACATCCCAGCTTCGGCTATCCAGCGCGAGTCCGCCGCTGTAAAATACGGCCCATCACTAGTAAGTTCGAATTCTCATAACGGGTTTTACGTTTATGACAAACAAGTTTCCTACTGCTGCGGCCATCCTGTTTTCGGCGGTTTCCAGCCTGACTCTCGCTCAGGATATTATAGAAACCGACGGCACCATCACCTATCCCGCCTCCTATTTCGCCGAGTATGGCGCCGTATCGGTAAATGATATGTTGAATCGTATCCCCGGTATCGGTCTTGCATTGGAGGGCAATCAAGTCCCCTCTTTTGGCCATGGCGGAGACCGTGGGCTGGGTGGTGAGGGTCAAATTCTTATTAATGGCAAGCGCCTGGCGGGCAAGGCTAATGAAGCCAGCAGTCAGTTGGATAGAATCTCCGCCGATCAAGTGAACTATATTGAGATTATTCGCGGCACATCGGGGGATCTGGATGTTAGAAACAGCGGGCAGCTGGTGAATATCGTTTTGTATGAAGCCCAGTCGACCTCAAATCTTTCAACGGAAGTTGGATTCACACGGTTCAATGACGGGGAAATTAAACCTATTGGGACAATTTCCTATAGTGGTCAAACAGGTCAATTCAATTACCTGCTGAGTGCAGACATAAGTTCCGGCTATCGCTTACAGGAAAGTTTTGAGACCAGTCTACTTGCAGACCGCTCCCTGAATGAAACCCGTGCCTTCGACAGATATACAGATCAAACCAATTATCGCCTTAATTCAAATTTGGTGTATCAGGCTACTGCCTCAGACCGAATTGCTCTCAATGCGCTATTCAGCGAGAACGATCCAGCTTCTGATTTAATTCGCACAATTACTGATTATCAAAGCTCGCCAATTTCAAGCTCGATTGAGCGTGAGGATATGCCAGCAACATCAGATAATTGGGAATTTGGTGGCGACTACGAACACAATTTTGAAGACGGCGGCAAATTCAAATTGCTGTTTATTGTTAACGAACGTAATAACACCAATAACAGAGAAAGATTTGCCTCCGCTGCTTTGGGAGAACCCGAAATCAAAGATCTCTTTCTCGATACATCCAGCCGTTACCGCGAGCGAATAGTAAGAACGTCTTATGCGTGGAGCGTACTTGAAAATCAAACGCTTGAACTTGGCCTGGAAGGCGCTCAGACAATTCAGGATTCTGCGCTTCGTCTGGGATTGAACGTACCCGGCACTACCTCTCCCGACTACGGCGGATTACGTCCCATACCTGTTCCCAATGCAGTTTCTGAGGTTGAAGAAATTCGAACGGAAGGCTTTGCTATACACAACTGGCAAATCAATCCGCGAATGTCATTGGAAAGCAGCCTATTGTACGAGGTGTCAGAAATTGAACAGACTGGCGACATCAACAAGAAGCGGGATTTCGATTTCATCAAACCGAAACTGGATTTCCGATTCGACATAAGCAACAGTTTTCAGTTACGCATGTCGGCGGAGAAAGATGTCTCTCAATTAAGCTTTAGAGATTTCTCGGCGGGCGTTAATCAGCAAGATGATGATCAGAACACGGTTGCCGGCAACCCTGAACTGGAACAGGAAGAAACATGGCGTTACAACATTAATCTCGATTACCGGCTTCCCAATGATGGCGGTGTGTTGAATTCCAGATTTTTCTATTACGACGTGGGAAATTCTATTGGCAAGATCGACATTTCTCCAGACCCGAACAATTTGCTGAGTACCAACGGCAATGTCGGCGACGGGAAGGTCTTTGCACTGTACCTGAATGCAAGTATTCGCCTTGGCTTTCTTAATCTGCCACAGGCAGTGATAACCGCTGGGCTAAATCTGGAAGACGCCTATCTTTATGATCCGCTAATTGGCAAGAAACGTACCATCATTCCTTTTGACCGTGGCGGCTATCGTTTTGGCTATAGACAGGATATACCAGAGTGGAATTTGAGCTTTGGTTTGAACTATGCGGATGGTATCGGCAACATGGGCGGCACCGGTGGTAACAGAGTCCAGTACGATATTGATAACGTACTTTTCTACGGTAGCGGCAAGATAAGACCAAACCTGACACTCTTTGCCGAAAAAACCGGCCTTGGAAACCTGACTTATCGTATGGAAATCAATAACGGACTAGATCACGAAAACTGTTTTCTGCGAAAGCGTTACAACGGTTACCTGCGAGACAGAAACCTGATTGAAATCGAAGACACCTGCTCAACTACCGGCCCTGAATTTGTATTTAAGGTGCGATCTACTTTTTAAATGGAATGAAAAAGGTTCGGAATTTTGCGGAAATAGTACTTCCATTGCGCCCCCGTTTATTTCGTCAGCTCCGGTTAGCCTACCCTTTCTTTTTTGGAAGCACGCTTGAAAGAGAATTTTTTGCTCTCTCTTGCTGGCTCTCATCGACACTCTGAGCTATGGGCAAGAAGCAATCCAAAACCGCATCATCACCACTCAATCTCAGGAACTGGTACTAATTGAAGAAGTGCTTATCGAGGCTCCTGTTAGAGATGCCTGGAAAGCATACACGACAGCGGAAGGAATGATGGCATGGTCAGCTCCTCTGGTTGAAGTTGATCTTCGCGCAGGCGGTAGCATCAGATCCCTATATGATACGAACCTGAATATTGGTGATCCGGGGACAATCAATCTTCGTATCGTCAATTACGTTCCCGAAAGATTGCTGACTCTTCAGGCTGAGCAGGCTGAATCCTGGCCCGAGGTCATGAAACAGGACAGAGGCAATTTGATGAATGTAATTTTTTCGAACCCCTTAGCGAGAATCAGACCAAGATATTTTCATATGGAGTTGGTTATCGGGACCTTCCAGAGTACAGGGAAATGATGACCTTTTTTATGCCTGCCAATGCCGATTTGTATCTTCAGCTAAAACTTTATGTTGAATAAGCAATGGACATTTACAAGACGTGTATACTTTACTTATGACAAACGATGAATTGCAAGCCATTGATAAAGAGCTGACCAAATATCATGTGCTGGGCTTTCCTGCGATTGTCTTTCTGGCGCTCGGAGGCTACGGCATGGTCGCGGAGGGAAATGCATTTCTTGCACTGTTGAATGACAGAAACGTTAGCATTGGCCTGGTGATTCTCGGAGCAATCATTTCCGGTTGGCAAGGAATCATGGTTTTCCCACTGCTAATAAAGAAAGGGTAAACTACAAACTCAAAAAAAGAAAGAGGATGATCAAACAATGAATAATACCAAAATAGCCGAAGCACTATTCAAAGCCTTCGCTGAAAATAACCTCGACGCCGCTCGGTCGCTCTGCCATACAGACATGACGGCCATTCAGAACAGCAACCCCGCCATGAATCTCGACACCCTGCTGAGCTTTTCCGATGCAGTCAGCAAGGTAGTACAGAACTTTCGTTATGAACATGTTATTCGTTCGGAAACTGATACCGGCTTTGTTGAAGAGCACAGTGTGCGAGGCACCCTGCCCGACGGCAGCGAGCTGCATCTGACTGCCTGTGTGGTAGCTGACATAATAGATGGGAAAATCAAAGTACTGCGGGAATACGTAGACACCTCATCTGCGGCTGGACTTTTACAAGCGCTTTCCTAACCCCAGCCGAGTGAAGCTGATTTGCTCAGGCTAAGCGTTAAACAACCTGCGTAAGTGAGGGTTTAGCATGCGTCCATCCGGATCCAGCGATTCTCTGATTCCCATAAAATCCCTATAGCGCGGATACAATTGTGCAAGCTCACGATGGCCTAGGCTATGAAGTTTGCCCCAGTGTGGTCGTCCGCCATACTTCCAGAATATAGGCTCAATAATATCAAAGTAAGGTTGGTAGTCTTCAAATGCCGTACGGTGAATCGAAATTGTCGCGTGGGGATGATCACCATAAGCCATGCTCAACCAGGGATCCTCTGCACCTACGTAGCGATACTCCAGCGGGAAGTCCACGTCGATGCCTTGATCATAAATAGTCTTTAGAATTTCCCGCACACAGTCTGCACCCGCCTCGATAGGAACAGAGTATTCCATTTCATTAAAACGGTTGTTTCGTAGGTTTGTTAACAACTTATATGAAAGATCTACCGCTTCGGTAACCTCCACTGTCTGTGCCCGCGCATTGTTGCGGGCCAACTTTTCTGCTGGAGTTGCATTCACCCCTAGCGGACGAAGATCAGCCAGACTGGTTTCCACACTCGGAATTATGGTTTGACCTATTGGCTCGATGGATTCGTCTATCTGTAATACCGATGAGTAGTCTGAATACACCAACGGGAAGATTTCAAAATGTCGGTGGCTTGCCGCCAACTCATCAAAGTTTGCAAGAATATCTTCCGTTGGTGCCGTCCATTCCCGCTTCTTTAGTTTGTACGTTTTCCTATTCTGCATTTCGATGCGAGTGATAACACCGAGCGCGCCAATGTTTACTCGTGCTGCATCGAACAGGTCTCCGCTGCTTTCATCAAGATCAAGCACTTCACCACTTGGCGTTACCAGTCGAAGCCCTGTTATGTAACCGGAAAGGCTCTGCAGTTCTACACCGGTGCCATGGGTTCCCGTAGCCGTCGCTCCGGCAAGTGTCTGCCGGTCGATATCGGGAAGATTGAACATGCCCTGGCCGATGGCTTCCAGCTGGGAACCCAGGTCTCCAAGTCTGGAGCCGGCACCGATAGTCGCTCTTAAGGTGTCAGGATCATGATCGAGAATGCCGCTTAACTGGTCGATTACCACCAGATGCCCATCGGTAGGAACCAGCGGGCTAAATGAGTGGCCTGAACCAATTGGCCTGATGACTCCGCGAGTGGTTTTTAATATATCGCTTAACTGATCTTCACTGGAAATATCATAGCGCCCGGCTGGCTGGCAGGTCTGCCCTCCCGACCAATTGCTCCAACGAGTGGACTGTGCAAATGCTGCACCTAAGGGGCTACTGGCGGCCGCGCCGACCATAGCAGTCTTGATACTGGAAGAGAGAAACGATCTTCTATTGAGTTTCTTCATTGACCTGCTCCCGCCATAAAAGCAATCATCTCGCGGAAATCACTTTCTTCACAGGACATACAATAACCTAGAGGAGGCATGGCCCTGTAACCATCAATCACTCTGCGCAAAATAGACTCCTCGCCCTGAGCGAGCCGCCGCTGCCATTCTTCGGTATCGCCTATCACCGGCGCATCCGCTTCACCCCTCACATGACACAATGCGCAGCTTCGCATCCACTTGCTGGCGACTTCCACGTCTATATTCTGGCCCATAAAGGCAGGAGAGAAATCAGCTGAGGACGTTGATTGCTCAGAAGAGCTTGAAGAACAGGCACCCAAAACAAAGAGTAAACACAACATTAATATTTTTGCGGAAGGGATTCTCATAGTGCTATCCGGTAATCGAAACCGGCAAGCCATCATGACTAACCGGTTTGATGTGGTCTATTGTTTTAAAAACAGTTCAGAGGCGTGAACGTTCCAGCGTTACATCGGCGTTGCGCCAGTAAGACTGAAATTGTCTTTCCATAATCACTGCTTCCTGCTCCCTACCTTGTGCACGAAGTGCCTGAACCAGTCCGAATGATGCCCAGCCATTTTGCTGGTTCCATTCCATATCTTTCAGATAGACTGCTTCGGCTTCGTCGGCACGGCCAGCCTCAAGCAATACTGCTCCAAGATACAAGCGGATAGATTGTGACCAATCAGGTGGCTCGGTGTAGTTGAGATTGTCCTGCAACTGGATAGCTACGTTGTAGTGCATAACAGCCGAATCGTAATTGCCTTTCGCTTCTTCGATCTCACCATTGAGTGCATGAGAAGCCAGATTCAACACATGGGAAGCCGGAGTTGGACCTACGCCCTGATCGTCAATCCCTTCCGCCGTTATCTGCGCCTGCAGGTTTGCCAACTCGGCTTCCGCCGGACCAATATGGCCCATGGCAACATGGGCACTGCCCATTACATAACTCCACATACCTTTAAGATAAGGAGCCTCATACTGGCTGTTAGTAGCATTATCAGCATGAATCTTTTCCCACTTGCCGAAAACCTTGTCGGTTATCCAGGTGTGGGCGGTGTTCTTCAGGCCGCTGGTGATATCGGGTTCTGTTCTACCGGCATTTCGAGTACCGGCTTCAGCCGCAGCTTCATAGTTGCCCTGCAATACATTGGCATAACGCACGAAGTCCAGTGCATGTCCCTTGTGAATTTTGTGTGACAGTGGATAGGTGCCTATCAATGGGAAATTTGTATCGCCCCAAATCTCGGCAAACTGGTCATCCACTATCTGTGATCTCTCGTTGATGTCGATGGCCTTCTCGTATTCACCTACTCTCAGATAGATATGACCCGGCATGTGCACCATATGTCCTGAAATGGGCACAGTTGATTCAAGCTTCTGTGCTGCAGGCATGGCCAGCTCAGGCTCGGAAGATGCTTCCATCAGGTGGATATAAAGGTGGTTTGCACCGGGATGGTCATGCTCGATAGCCATGGCTGCCTCAAGGGCGGCTTTGGCCTCAGCTGTGCCTTCTTTTGCAGAACCATCGAGATTCCAATAATCCCAGCGGGTTGTATTCATGTAAGCTTCACCAAAAATCGTGGCGATGTCGGCATCTCCGGGATACTTGTCATGCAGGTTACGCATGGCGTCAAGAAAGGCAAAGTCTCTCTCGCGATCGTCAGATATGGCGTCCTTGTTATACAACACGAATACAGCGTTGATCAGATCGCGCTCTAGCTGTGATCCATTGTTTGCCAACTCTAGTGCGCGGCGAATAGCTGCTAGCCCGGCTCCTTGGGGGTCGTCCGGCATCCCTCCATAACGGCTATTGGGGTTTGGTCCCGCCGCATGGGCAAGGCCCAGATGGGGCATGGGGCTATCGGGGTCTAGTCTTGCGGCTTCCTGATAGGAAGCAATTGATTCCGGAAAATAGAAACTCCAGGCCATTCTCAGACCCTGGTCAAAAAACGCCTGCGCTTCTGCAGAGTCAGTAGTTATTGGCCTGCTATAAGTCCCGCCTCCGGGAATCATAATAGCTAGAGCTTCATCACTCTGCGCTATCAGATTCAGTTGTGGTACGAGTAATACGGCTGCGGCTGCAACCGAGGTGACTAGTTTTCGCATAAACTTAAACCCCATTAGCTTACTGATTTTATTCTGATATTTAG
>Ga0315322_10000338_pt1 | contig 34131 bp, 21 predicted proteins | sample M110021515metaG_FD_203461 | JGI IMG/M metagenome (GOLD analysis project Ga0315322, IMG submission 203461) | Ammonia-oxidizing marine archaeal communities from Monterey Bay, California, United States - M1 100m 21515 | ecosystem: Environmental > Aquatic > Marine > Intertidal zone | place: USA...
TTTCGTTCCACGAAGACTTGATGATCTCTGCGTAATTGCCCGTGTTGTAATCGGTCTTCACGTTGTTAGTCGTGTAATATCCACGCTGGCGTAGCAACGCCGGAAACCCACGCATGCTTTTGGGAATCGCAAAGCCCGACCGCATTTGCTGCGTGGAGAGTGAGGTGGGATAACACCCGGTGATCAGGCACGACCGCGAAGGCGAACACACCGGCGCACTGGCAAACGCCTTCGTGTACCGCACGCTCTCCTTCGCTAACTGGTCAATGTTCGGGGTGATGGCAAACTTGTCCCCGTAACATCCCAGCACCGGACTCATGTCCTCAGCCGTGATCCACAAGATGTTTGGTCGCTCAGCCTGTTCAACTGCCTGCAAAACGCCACACACCATCAACAACGAAAAAAGAAAGCGCATGCCCCTTTGTAAATGCGCCCGCCCGGATTGGCAAGAAGGAGGGGCTTCTTTCCTTGCCCGGTTCGGTGGGGCGGGGGAGGATTGGGGCGGTGAATGGGTTTCGATTATTTCTGGGGTTGCTGATGCTGGCGGCCGCGTTGCCGGCCAAGGAAGCGTCGGTGGTGCAGCAGGATTTTCAGCGGTCGGTGCAGCCGTTGTTGAAGCGGTATTGTTTTGACTGCCACGGAGAACGGAGACCGAAAGCGGGGATTCGAGTGGATTATCTGGATGGCTCCGTGCCAGACAAAGAGGTGCGGCATTGGGAGATAATTCGCAAACAGTTGCTTGAGGAGGAAATGCCGCCAGAAGACGAGGAGCAGCCGACGAAGGCGGAGCGGGCATTGATGACGGTGTGGGTTGATGAGGCACTGGCGATGGCTCGATCGCGCGTGCGGCCGAAGAACGGCGGTGCGCGCCGACTGACGGTGGCGCAGTACGGCAACACGCTGCGCGATTTGCTGGGCATCGAGGAGGATCTCACGGGCGTGCTACCGCCGGACGGCGTGTCCAAGGACGGTTTCGTGAATAACGGGCAGTCGATGTTGTTATCGCCATTGTTGGTGGAGAGTTATTTTGATATCGCGGAACGGGCTTTGGACCTCGCCATTGTGGATGCGGCCGCGAAGCCGGTCATCCAGAACTTCCGCGTGGATCTCGGGCACGAGATCAATCCCGAGCCAAGTCCGGATCGATTAATCCTCGGAGCCAACAGCGCATTGCTCGCCAACAACAATTTCATCGTGCGCCAGCTGGTGCCTAAGAAGCCGTTCGCTTTTGAACCGTTTAAGATGCGCACCCAGTGGCGGTTCAACGAAGGCTACCAAGGGAACGGCACGGTGCGTGGATGGCGCGAGTACGACAGTATCTACCACGCGGTCTTCGCTTGCATGCGTGGGACGATGGGGTATCCGCGCGGCAAGGCGTATCGCGTGGTGCCCGATGGCCTGTTGCTGCGGGCGTCAATCCCAAGCGCCGAACAATGGCAGGTGGAGAGCACGTACGGGCCGCGCGCGAATTTCAAAATCTCACTGCGCGAGCTGCCTCAACACGGGAAGTTCCGCGTGCGCGTGAACGCGGCGAAATACGAGGACCTGCTGCTGCTCGACCGTGGCACCCCCGCGGCCTCGACGAATCAGGCATCCCTGGTGGTGCGTGGACTGCTCGAACCGCAGCGGGTGGTCGTTCCGAAGGGAGGGATTTATCAGGCGGATGTGTACGTGCAGGCGTCAGCGGGCGAGTCAGTGCAGGCGGATGCCTCCCGGCTTGATGAAAAGCTCGTCGGGGCATGGACGTTGGACGGCACTGCGGACAGTTTTCCAAAGCCAAAAAAACTGGCGGGGCGGTTAGTGGGCGACGCAAAGTTTGTGGAATCTCCGATTGGAGGGAACGGCAAGGCGGTGGCGCTGGACGGCAACGGCGACGCGGTGGTGGTGCCGCGCGATAACTCGATGGACGTGGGTAAGGGCGACTTCACCGTGATGGCGTGGATTCGCCCCACGCAACTGCGGCAGGCGGGCATTGTTTGCCTCGGCAAATACAACTGGACGCACGGTTGGTATCTCGATATGCCAAACAACCGCGGGGTGTTGCGCATTGAGACAGCGAATCCGGACAATCAACCCAACGGCACGGTGGCCTCACGCCCGGGCGTCATCCGCGTGAACGAATGGCAGCACGTGGCGGCGGTGGTGCGTCGCGGCAAGAATCAAACGAGAGTGTACGTGAATGGTTACGAGGTGGGGGTGGGGACGATCGAACCGCGCGTGCTGGATAATCCAAAAGTGGATTTGCATATCGGCCGTATCCAGGATGCCCAGCAGTTCAAGGGCGATATCGACGAGGTGCGGCTTTATCGGCGCGCTCTCGATGTAGCTGAGCTGAAGGCGTTGCTGGCGCCGGGCCAACGGTTCGTGAAGGCACCGCCGGTGAAAGTGGAGGATGTGGCTTTGAAAATCGACGGGCGCGAATTGGTCGATGCTCGCCGCGAACCCGCCCTCGCCCTCCTTCGGCTCCCGTCCGGGCCAGTGCAGGTGAGCGCGCGGTATGGCGCCAGCGGCGTGCCGCAACGGGTGGTATTGACGCCGGTGGCGGAGGACTCGGAATTGGCCAAGCGGTTTGTGCAATTCGAAAAACGCTCGGCGTGGCTCGGCGTGCACCTAGGCTTGCGCCGGGATTGCGGAAGCACGTTTGCGCCGGTGCAACGGCCGGTGGAGGTGGCGGGCACGGCGTTGCGGGAATATGTGTTCGAGGGCGCGATCAACAATTACCCGAGCGACGATGTGCAGCAGGACAACGACAATTACCTCGCCGGCGTGCGCGAGATCGGCGTCCGCAGCGAGCACACCGACGGCCGTGACCGGCCACGCCTACGGATCCGGTCGGTGGAATTTGAGGGGCCGTTTTATGAGAGCTGGCCACCGGCCACGCACCGGCGCATTTTCATCGGCTCGGCCAACGAGGATAAACCCGAGGTGTACGCGCGCGAGATCGTGCGGGAATTTGCCGGGCGCGCATACAGGCGGCCGGTCACCGAGGTCGAGGCATCGTCTTTAATGGCCGTATGGAAGAGCGCCTTTGCCGAGCACGGCGATTTCACGCACAGTATAAAGGACACCCTGCTCATCGTGCTGACCTCGCCGCAGTTTCTGTTTCTCATTGAGGAAAGCACCACGCCGAAGGCCGAGCCGTTGGCGGAGCATGAACTGGCCTCGAAGCTGTCGTATTTCCTTTGGAGCACCGCACCCGATCCACGCCTGCGCCAGCTCGCTGACGCCGGCAAATTGCGCGCCGCGCTGGGCACCGAGATCACGCGCCTGATTCGTGATGAGCGGTTCGGGCAATTCGCCGACGAGTTCGCTTCGCAATGGTTAAGCCTAGAGAAATTTGACGTGGTGGAGATGGATCGCAAAAAGTATCCCACACTCACGCGTGATGTGCGGCTTAATCTCCGGCGCGAACCAGTCGAGCTGCTGCAGCATCTCGTGCGCGAAAACCTGCCCGCGCGTCATCTTGTGCAGTCGGACTTCATCGTGGCCAACGAAATCACCGCCCACTACTACGGACTCGGAGACCAGACCGAGCGCGGCTTTGACTTTGCGCCCGTTGCCCACCGCCGCAAACACCTCGGCGGGTTACTGGCGCAAACGAGCATTCTCGCCGGGCTGTCCGATGGCCGCGAGGCCAACGCCGTGAAACGCGGCGCGTGGCTGGCCCGCAAGATTATCGCCGAACCGCCCGCCGACCCGCCGCCCAACGTGCCGGGCATCGAGGAGATCGACCCCAAGCTTTCCTTGGGCGAACGCCTCGCCCTGCACCGCGACCACAAAGGCTGTGCCAGTTGCCATGCGGGCATCGACCCGTGGGGGCTGCCGCTGGGGCAATTCGATGCCGGCGGCCTCTTCCGCGCCGATCATCAAGGCGCCAGCGCCCGTTTGCCCGATGACACCGAGGTGGCCGACTACGCCGGCCTGCGCGCCTACCTCGCTGGCCCGCGTATGGATCGCGTGGCCTACAGCGTGCTCAATCACCTCGCCACCTACGCCACAGGCCGCACACTCACCTACAACGAGCTTGTTTTTCTCGAAGAAAAGGGACTTACTTTGCGTCGAAACGGATATCGAATGCAGGACATGATCCGGTTCGTGATCACGAGCGAAATTTTTTTAACCAAGTAGATTTTACAAACTCACATGAGCCAATCACTTCAACTCGATCGACGCGCGTTCCTGAAGGGGGCGGCGGGGGCCACGCTGGTGTTGCCGGTGCTTGAGGCGATGGGCAAAGAGGTGGCCGAGGCCACGCCGCGACGGTTCTGCGCGTTGTACACGGCCAACGGCATGTCGTTGCCTCACGCCAAGCACGGTATCGATGAGTGGAGCTGGTTTCCGCGCGCGGAAAAGGACGGCCAGTTTGTGTTCGGTAAATCGACCGAGGCGTTTGCGCCGTTCCGGAAGCATCTGAGTTTCATGGGCGGGCTATATCATCCCAACGGCCCGAAATCCGATCCGCACGTGTGCTCGGACATGTGGCTTACCGGTGCGCCGTTGCAGGATCCCAAACGCAAGGTATACAACAGCGTGGCACTCGACCAGATGGTGGCCAAGCACACCAAGCAGTTTTGTCGGCAGCCCTCGCTGGTGATGTCCGTCGATGCAGGCGTCGGGTTCCTTTCGCGTACCGGCACCATTTCCTATAGCCTTACCGGTAAACCGATTCCTGCGGAGAACAATCCGCGCCAGATTTTCAACCGCCTCTTTCGTGCCGACCGCGCCTCTCTGGAAAGCCAACGCAAGAATCTTAAGCGCCGCCTCAAGCTTGTTGATGCCGTACTGGAGCAGGCCAAGTCGCTCAACCAAAAGCTCGGAAATTCCGACCGAGAGAAGATGGATCAGTACCTTACCTCGCTCAACGAAGTGGAGGAACGGCTGGTCGCGTCCGAGAAATGGATCGATATTCCGCTGAAGACACAGGACCACACGCACCTCAATTTCGACGCCAATTCCGAGGGTGATCCCGCCGATTACTATCGCACGATGTTCGACCTCATCGCGCTGGCGTTCGATGCGGATATCACGCGCAGCATTGCCTTCATGCTTAATCGGGAGGACGGCATGGGCATCAGCGACACCTTCCCCATCAAGCTCGGCATCAAGCGCACCCACCACAGCCTGTCGCACGCGCAGGACAAGGACGGCCAGTTGCAGTTCGCCAAATACGACCAATTCCTCACCGAGCAACTCGTACATTTCTTCAAGCGCCTGCAGGGCTATCAGGACAACAGCGGTACTGTGCTCGACAACACCATCGTACTCTACGGCTCCGGCGCCAGCACCACGCACCAACCGAAAAACCTGCCCACGCTCGTTGCCGGCGGCGCGAACATGGGCCTGCAGCACGGCCAATACTGGCGCAGTGGCGACACCCAAATGTCCGACGTGTTCCTCAGCATCCTGCACAGCATGGGCATTGAGGAGGAACGCTTCGCCGACAGCGCCAAGACCGGCGCCCGCGAAGTGTTCACCAAGGCTTAACCGTGAGGCACAGGGTATTTCCGAAACGTACTGTCCTCCTCGCTGTCGTGGCATTAAGCCATGTCTTACATGCTGAGGTACGCCTGCCGCGTTTCTTCAGTGACCACATGATTCTACAACAGCAGACCCATGCCGCAATTTGGGGTTGGGCTGATGCGGGAGAGTCCATCGTTATAAGGGCTAGTTGGGGTGCGATGGCTTCGGTTAAAGCCGGCAAAGATGGCCGATGGAAATTATTCCTAGAAACTCTTGGTCCAGGGACAGGTCATACTCTGCAGATTAAAGGATCAAACCAGATTCAAATCAAGGATGTCGCTATTGGAGAGGTCTGGCTGTGTGTGGGGCAATCGAATATGGGATGGTCTGTGGCCAATTCCTTTGAGGCGGAGAAAGAGAGTGAAGTTGATCTGCCGCAATTGCGCATTTTTAAATCCGCTCGTGAACATTGGCACGAGCCATTGGCGAAAAACCGCGATCGTCTGAGCCGCTGGAAAAAATGTGATCCAAATTCCGCAGCCGAGACTTCGGCAGTTGCTTATTATTTTGGAAAGAAACTGCATGAAGAACTCAAGATACCGGTAGGCATCATCCAACGGGCCTACGCCGGCACGCCAATTGAAGGCTGGATGCCTTGGAGCATCCAGAAGGACGACCCTCGTATCCAAGCGCAAAGACAACTCCTAATTGATTTCGCCGAACGCCGGCACCGCAATCAGGGCGAGAGTACAGATAAGGCGCTCGTGACGTTTGAAAAAGAGTTGGCCGAGTACAACGCTATGATCGACGCTGGAAAAACCATGAAGAATGCCTCTCGTCCGTTGATGCCACCCACCATCACGCGCCCCGGCACACTGGGCCATCAATATCCGGCCAATATCTTTAATGCCATGATTCACCCGGTTCGCCCCTATGGAATCCGCGGCATCATCTGGTACCAAGGCGAACGCAACTCAAAGGACGTGCCTCAGGCGGTTCATTATCAGAGTCAGTTGATCAAACTCATTGGCTACTACCGCAATTCCTGGCACAAGATGTCCGATGGCAATGTCTCCAAAGACTTCCCCTTCCAGTTCACCCAATTACCAAGCTGGAATCCGCCCCAAACTAAGCCAGTTGAGGGATTGGAGGCCACTTGGGCTGCAAACCGTGAATCCATGCGACTTGCAAATCGAACGGTTCCTAATACGGCGATGGCAGTGACTATTGATACCGGGGATACAATCGCCTTACATCCAAAGAACAAAAAACCCATCGGCCAGCGTCACGCCTATCTCGCCCTTCAGCAAACCTATGCACGGAACATCCCTGCTTCTGGCCCTGCTCTGAAACGACAGGTAATCAAAGGAAACAAGGTGATTCTTGAGTTTGACTCTGTTGGCTTGGGGTTGGTGTCCGCCCGGGCGGGAGCACTCGATGCCTTTGCAATTGCGGGCAATGACGGCAAGTGGCATTGGGCAAAAGCTGAAATCAAGGGAGACAATATTATAGTTTATTCAACAGAAGTCACGAAGCCTGTAGCTATCCGATACGCTTGGGCTATGAACCCCTCACGACGAAACCTGCTTTATAATCGTGAAGGCTTCCCCGCATCCCCATTCCGCACGGATAACGAGCCACTTTTTGATCCTGAAGCTGAATTGGTAACCGTACTAAAACCAGACAAGCCGAAGGGATACAAGCCGGTCGACTGGAAGCGGCCGCCGATGCACCCCTAGCTTCTTGTTATTCATATCTCGGCATGCTAGTCCAAGGGCATGCCTTTTCATTTTTTTGTCCTGCTTTGTGTCACCGTTTTCACCGTTTCAGCGAAGGACAGACCCAACGTCATTTATATCCTAGCAGACGATCTCGGTTATGGTGATCTGTCTCATGCCGGAGGCAAGGCTGCCACGCCGCATTGTGACCGGTTGGCGCGAGAAGGTATGCGGTTTACGGATGCGCACACGACCTCATCGGTTTGCACTCCCACACGCTACGGTATTCTTACTGGCCGTTACAACTGGCGCAGTACGCTGAAGAAGAGTGTGCTCTGGGGCTTGTCCGAGCCGCTCATTGAAAAGCAACGCCTGACAGCGCCCGGCTTTCTGCGGCAACAGGGATATCACACCGCCGTGGTTGGTAAATGGCATCTTGGGCTTGGCTGGGAGATGTTGCCCAACGGTGAAAAACGCACCTCCAAAACCGGCGCCACACGCGGGGATGGTTGGCAAATTGATTATGATCAGAAGGTGATCGGCGGCCCGTTGGCGATCGGCTTTGATGAATCCTACATTATCCCCGCTTCGCTCGATATGTTTCCGTACCTGTACCTGAAAAACGACAAGCCCACCGCCTGGGCCAACACCACCAAGGCCTTCCATCGGCCCGGCCCGGCGGCGGAGGATTTCGAGGCTATCAATTGTCTCATCGATTTCGCTCGCGAAAGCCGCGCGTACATTGCCTCGAGAGCGGAAAGCAAGAAGCCCTTCTTTCTTTACGTGCCGCTCACCAGCCCGCACACGCCCATTGTGCCGTCCAAAAAATGGCAGGGCAAATCCGGGCTCGGCATCTACGGCGATTTCCTGATGGAAACCGACTGGGTCGTCGGCGAAGTGTTAGCCGAGTTGGATCAACAAAACCTCGCCGACAACACGATCGTCATTTTCACGGCTGACAACGGTTGTTCGCCGCAGGCAAAAATCCCCGACCTCATCGCCAAGGGCCACAAGCCGAACGCCAACTGGCGCGGGCACAAGGCAGACATCTACGAAGGCGGCCATCGCGTACCGTTCCTCGTCCGCTGGCCCGGCAAAGTGAAAGCCGGCAGTGCCTCCGGTGAAACCATCTGCACCACCGATCTTTATGCCACCCTCGCTGACATCCTCGGTCAACGCCAAGCCGTCCCTGCCCGCGCTGCTGAGGATTCCTTTACCATCCTGCCCGCATTGCAGGGCGTGGCACATCGCAAGCCGCTGCGGCCGTTCACCATCCATCATTCCATCAACGGCTCCTTCGCCATCCGTCGCGGCCCGTGGAAACTCATCCTGTGCCCCGGCTCCGGCGGTTGGAGTGCGCCGCGCCCCGCGCAGGCGTTGAAGAATAAGGAACTGCCGCCTGTGCAGCTCTTCAATCTGGCCGACGATCCCGGCGAACAAACCAACCTGAGCGCCAAGGAACCCCAGCGCGTTCAGGAACTCGTCGCCCAACTCGCCACCGCTATCCGCAACGGCCGCACCAACCTCGGCCCAAAGCAGTCCAACGAAGGCTGGCCGGCGACATTTCATGATCGTGTTCTTTCAGCGTTCCCTGAATTGAGGAATTAATTCAAATGTGGTTGATCTGCTTATTATTTTGCATCCTGAGTGTCTTCGACGCAAAGGCTGCGGCGATCGCCAAGCCAAACGTCCTCTTCATCGCCATCGATGATTTGAACGACTGGATCGGCTGCCTCGGTGGCCATCCGCAGGCCCGCACGCCCAACCTCGATCGGCTTGCCGCCTCGGGGGTGCTCTTCACCAACGCCCATTGCCCGGCCCCCGCCTGCAACCCCTCGCGCACAGCCATATTCACCGGCCGTTCCCCGCACCGCTCCGGTTTGTACGCCAACAACCAAAGCATGCGCGAAATCCTTCCCAAGGCCGAGTTGTTGCCCAAGACCTTCTCCCGCGCCGGGTACTGGGCCGGCGGTTCTGGCAAGATGCTGCACTACTTCATCGACGCCCAATCGTGGGACGAATATTTCCCGAAGAAGGAAACCGAAAACCCTTTCCCGCGCACGCTCTATCCCAAACAACGGCCCGTGAGCATTCCGCGCGAGCCGTGGCAATACGTCGAGACCGACTGGGCGGCGCTGGACGCCACCGACGAAGAATATGGCGGCGACCTTCTCGTCGCCCAATGGGTCGGCCAACAGCTCGCCAAACAACACGACCGCCCCTTCTTCCTCGCCTGCGGCATCTACCGCCCGCACGAGCCGTGGTTCGTGCCCAAGAAATATTTCGAGCCTTTCCCGCTGGACTCCATCCAATTGCCGCCCGGCTACAAGGCCGACGACCTCGACGACCTGCCGCCCGAAGGCAAACGCCGCGGTCCGAACCGTTACTTCGCCCACATCCGCAAGCACGAGCAATGGAAACCCGCCGTGCAGGGTTACCTCGCCTCCATTTACTTTGCCGACACCATGCTCGGCCACGTGCTCGATGCCTTGGAGAAGGGGCCCAACGCCAATAACACTATTGTCGCGCTCTGGTCCGATCACGGCTGGCATCTCGGCGAAAAACAGCACTGGCAAAAATTCACCGCTTGGCGCGTATGCACCCGCGTGCCGCTCATCCTGCGCGTGCCCAAGGGCGCCTCTGGCTTGCCGGCCGGCACCCGCCCAGGCGTCAGCGACAAACCCGTCAGCCTTCTCAGCCTTGCGCCCACGCTCACCGAGCTTGCAGGCCTGCCGCCACACCAGCACCATCATGGCCCGAGCCTATTGCCGCTCCTGAAAAATCCTAGAGCCGATTGGCCGCACGTTGCCCTCACGCACCTGGCCCAGCCCGGCAGCTTCGGCCTCAGCGCCGAACGTTTCCGCTACATCCGCTACGCCGGCGGCGATGAGGAACTCTACGACATCCGCACCGACCCCCACGAATGGCGTAACCTCGCCCAAGACAAACAACACGTCGACACCCTGCGCCGTCTTCGCGTCTTGGCTCCGAAGGAATTCGCCCCCGCTGCGCAACCTTCGTTGGACGCCATGCCGTCCCTGAAATGGGTGCCCCTCAAGGCCGCCGTCTCGGCGCCCGCTTCCAAGCCCGTCGGCGGCAGCTTCGACGTCATCTTTGTCAATCGTCGCCCGCAACCGGTACAATTGTTCTGGATGACCCCCATTGGTGACCGCCGCCACTACGCCACTATCGAGCCCGGCAAAACCAAGAGCCAACGCACCCGCCCCGGCGCCGTCTGGCAGATTGCCGAGGCGACTGTCGCCGCAAAGCCACTGGGGTTTTTCCGCGTGGACGACCGCGTCGCCAAGGCAATCGTGCCGAAGTGAAAGCCCCGAACTTCTCTTCGGAAAAAATCCCGCATAATGAAATGTAATCTTTTGACTGCCTTCGCTATAATTGGAGAGATTTGAGGCTATGTCCGATATTGGCATAGGCTGCGTTCCTTTTTTTCGATGAAACATTGGCCCTACATTGGTATTTTTTTGCTGGTCAGATTTAGCTACCTGACTGCGGCGCCTTTGGATTACGGCCGAGATATTCGGCCAATCCTTTCGGATGCCTGTTACGACTGCCACGGCCCCGATGCCAAGGCGCGCAAGGCGAAGCTGCGGTTGGATGACCGCCCGGCCGCGCTGGAATCAGGTGTGTTCGATGATGGCGAAATGCTCAAGCGCCTGACGAGCACGGACCCAGATTTGCAAATGCCGCCACCGGATTCCAACCGCGTATTGCGCCCGCCCGATCGCGCCAAGCTAGTGCAATGGCTGAAGGCCGATGCCGATTGGCCGGAGGACGACCGGCACTGGGCGTTTGTGCCTCCCAAACGTCCGGCGTTGCCGAAGGTGAAAAACACCGCGTGGGGTTACAACCCGATTGATGCCTTTGTGTTGGCACGGTTGGAGGTAGCTCAACAACAGCCATCGCCGCCCGCCGACAAGGCGACCCTGCTTCGCCGCGTGAGCTTCGACTTGACCGGATTGCCGCCGACGATTGCGGAGCTGGACGCGTTTTTAAAAGATACTTCACCGGATGCGTATGAAAAAGCGGTCGACCGGTTGCTGGCTTCGCCGCGCTATGGCGAGCACATGGCGCTGGGCTGGATGGAGGCTTCGCGGTATGCCGATACGGACGGCTACCAAAACGATCGCCTGCGCTACATGTGGGTGTGGCGCGATTGGCTGATCAAGGCGCTCAATGACAATTTGCCGTTTGATCGGTTTGTGACTGAACAGATGGCGGGCGATCTGCTGCCGGACCGAAATTTTTTCACGCAAGTGGCTACGGGCTTCAATCGTAACCACCGCATCAACTCCGAGGCCGGCTCGATTCCGGACGAATGGATCGTGGAATACGTGGCCGATCGCGTGGAGACGATGGGCACGATGTTCCTCGGCCTCACGTTGACCTGCTCGCGCTGCCACGATCACAAGTACGATCCGATTGCGCAGAAGGATTTTTACCGGCTGTTCGCATTTTTCAATAACATCGACGAGGCTGGGCTTGGACCGAACAACGGCAACAGCCCTCCGTTCATCAAGGTTCCTAAGAGCTGGCCGGACTTGACGGAGTCGGAGTCGGAATTCGTCACCCCCGATCCGGTGAAAATCAAGGTGGTGCAAACCTCCGTGCCGCGGCCGCAACCCGGTGCACCAGATACGGTGATGGTCCTGCACGAACTGGCCCAGCCGCGCCCGACGTATCTGTTAAACCGCGGCATGTACGATCAACCCGACAAAACCGCGAAACTCCAACCTGCCACGCCGTCCGTGCTCGGCGCGTGGGACGCCAAGTGGCCCCGCACGCGCCTTGGCCTAGCACAGTGGTTGATGGATCCGGCGCATCCACTCACCGCGCGCGTTACCGTCAACCGCATGTGGCAGCATTACTTTGGCCTCGGTCTGGTGAAGACCAGTGAAAATTTCGGTGTGCAAGGTGAGCACCCGAGCCATCCTGCCTTGCTCGATTGGTTGGCCACCGAATTTATCCGGCGCGAATGGGACCAGAAAGCGATGCATAAACTCATCGTCACCAGTGCCACCTATCGGCAGGCCAGCGCCGTGCCGGATGAGCGCGATCCGGAAAACCGTCTGCTCGCCCGCGGTCCGCGCAAGCGTCTCACGCCGTATGCCATTCGGGATGCCGCGCTCTTCACCAGCGGTTTAATGAATGGCCAAGTCGGCGGACCCTCGGTGAAGCCATACATGCCTCCAGGCATTTGGCGCAGCATCTCCAACGCCAGCTACAAACAGGACAAGGGTGACAAGCTGTACCGACGCGGAATGTACACCTACTGGCGCCGTACTGTGCCGCCTCCCACGATGATGACCTTCAACGCCGCCGCGCGCGAGGTGTGCATCGTGCGCACGGACCTCACGACCACGCCGTTGCAGGCGTTGACTTTGATGAATAACAAAACCTTTGTGGAAGCCGCGCGGTTCTTGGCGGAGCGAATGCTGCGACAGGATGCCGCGCCGCGCGAGCGTATCGCGTGGGCGTTCCGCACTGCGGTCAGCCGGCCGCCTACCGCGGGCGAGTTGAAATTGCTCGAGGCGAATCTGGCGTTTTACGAAAAAGATTTTGTCGCGCAACCGGCCGAGGCGGCCAAGCTGTTGAAGGTTGGCGAAAAACCCGCCGACGCCAAACTCTCTCCCACTACTCTCGCTGCCTATGCCCTCGTGGCGAACACCATCCTCAATCTCGACGAAGCCATCACGCAGAACTGATCATGGATCCGCTGAACGAAATTCTGACGAAACAAACCCGCCGAACCTTTCTGGAACGAGGAACGCTGGGGCTGGGTGCGATGGCGCTGGGCTCGCTGCTCAACGCGCGCAACGTGGCCACCGAACACCGCAATCGCATCGGTGGACTGCAGGGCCTTCCGCATTTTGAACCCAAGGTGAAGCGCGTGATCTATCTCTTTCAGTCCGGCGGCCCGGCCCAGATGGATCTGTTCGATTACAAGCCGCACCTTGCCGCGCGGTATGGCGAGGAAGTGCCCGAGTCCATTTATCCCGCCGAACGCAAAACCACGATGACGGCCGGGCAGAAATCGTTTCCCTGCGCGCCGAGCACCTTGAACTTTGCGCGGTATGGCCAGTCCGGCACGTGGGTGAGTGAGCCGCAACAACACGTGGCCAAGCTCGTTGATGACCTGTGCGTGATCAAGAGCATGCACACCGAGGCCATCAATCATGATCCCGCTGCGACTTTGTTCCAGACCGGCTCCGTAATCCCCGGCCGCCCGAGCTTGGGCGCGTGGGTGAGCTACGGGCTTGGTAGCGAAAACGCCAACCTGCCGGCGTTCGTGGCCATGACCTCCAATGGCCGCGCCAAGGCTGGTCAGCCATTGTATGATCGCCTGTGGAGCGCGGGCTTTTTGCCGGGCCGTTTTCAGGGCGTGAAATTCCGCGGGCAGGGCGATCCGATTCTGGACCTGTACAACCCCGCCGGCGTCACACGCGCCCAGCGTCGTCGCATGCTCGATGCGTTGAACCAGCTCAACCGCGAACAAGCCGGCCGCTTCAACGATCCGGCCATCGCCACCCGCATCGCGCAGTACGAACTCGCTTTCCGCATGCAGATGAGTGTGCCGGAGTTGATCGACGTGAAGAGCGAGCCGCAACACATCCGCGAGATGTACGGCCCCGATGTCGCCACCCCTGGCCGGTACGCCTACAACTGCCTGCTGGCCCGGCGCCTTGCCGAGCGTGGCGTACGGTTCATTCAGCTCTATCACCGCGGCTGGGATGCCCACGGCAACACGCCCAAACAGGTCGGCGTGCAATGTGGCGACACCGATCAGCCCACCTCCGCACTCCTGCGCGATCTTAAGCAACGCGGCATGCTCGACGATACTCTCGTTGTCTGGGGCGGAGAATTCGGCCGTACCATTTACTGCCAAGGCAAGCTCACCAAGACTACCTATGGCCGCGACCATCATCCCAACTGCTTCACCTACTGGCTCGCCGGCGGTGGCGTGCGCGGGGGTATCACCTACGGCGAGACCGACGATTACAGCGTCAACGTTGCCGAGAACCCCGTTCACGTCCACGACCTGCAGGCTACCATCCTCCATCAGCTCGGCATCGACCACGAACGCCTCACCTATCGCCACCAAGGCCGCCACTTCCGCCTCACCGACGTCTTCGGTAAAGTCGTGAAGGATGTATTGGCCTAGGTGAGATGGGTTCGATGAACTCTATTGGCCTTGCAGTTGGGGGGCGGTATGATAATTCCCTTGGCATGATCTCGCGTTTAACGGTTCTCATCCTTACGTTGTGGAATGTGATGTTTCTCACCGCAGCGGATCTCAGAACCGGATTTGAACAAGCGCCCATCGGAGAAATTCGCGAAATCAAAACCGCCGTGGGCACGTGGACGGCGGCAGCGGGGCATGCGGAGGTGACCGCGGGGTATCATTACATGGGCAAACAGTGCCTACATCTTTTTGGTGGTAAGGCGCGGACGATTGAGTTTAAGCCGGCGGAGTCGGTCAAGATGCCGGGGCATTTAGTGTTTCAGGCGGAGCGCTGGACTTCGCGCAATCCGTTTCAATTTCGTATCGAGGAACGTGTGAACGGCAAATGGGGGGAGCTCTTCAATGGCGACCACGCGGTGGTGGTGGGGCGCGCCTTCAAAAGCCGCGTTACGATCCCGCTTACGCGTAACCCGGAACGACTGCGCTTTGTATGCACCAGCCCGGAGCGGTCGGGACTGCTCATCGACGACTTCGCGCTCCTGCCCGCCACACCGCAAAAAATCACTGGAGTGACAGCAACAAAAGTCCAAGTGCCCGTACTTCGTGGGCTGAAGAAAAACCCCTTGATCCATGTCGAGGTAGCGGTTTCAGGTTCCCTCCGACCGATTGCCCTGATCGGCGCGTCTGCGCTTGCCGGCGGCACGGGGTTGGCCAGCGTGCAGTGGCTGGACTCGGGGAGTTCCGCAAACTTCGACGATGCCAAGCTCAAACCAATCGGCCGGACAACCAGAGGTAGGAGCGAGACCTACGCGCTCCAAAGCAATCACCCTCTCAGGGAAGGTGCCAACCATTTTTGGCTTTCGGTGGAGCTGACCGACGAAGCGGACATAGGCGCCTCCTTACGGGCCGCCTGCACTTCCTTACAGTTTTCCAATGGCAGCACGTACGACCTGAATCAGACAGAAGCCTCCGTCCACCGTCTGGGCGTGGCCGTACGTCAAGGCGGACAAGATGGCGTTCATACCAGCCGCATCCCCGGGCTGGCCATCACGCGAAAGGGGACGTTGATTGGCGTGTACGATTTACGCCATCGGAGTGGCGGGGATTTGCCGGGCGACATCGACGTGGGCTTATCGCGCAGCACCGACGGCGGCCGGACTTGGGAACCGACGCGCACGATCATGGACATGGGCGCCGATCCCAAATGGCGCTACGACGGAATCGGCGATCCGGCCGTGCTCGTCGATCGCAACACCGGCACGATTTGGGTGGCCGCTACCTGGAGCCACGGCAATCGGTCTTGGATCGGATCCGGGCCGGGCATGAAACCGGAAGAGACCGGCCAGTTCATGCTCGTGCGTAGTGACGATGACGGCAAGACTTGGTCCAAACCCATCAACATTACTTCGCAGGTGAAGAAGCCCGAATGGTGCTTCATTCTCGCCGGCCCCGGCAAGGGTATCACCATGGCCGACGGCACGCTGGTATTTGCTGCGCAATATCAGGATCCACCCGGCCAACGTCGCCTCCCGCACAGCACAATCATTTACTCCAAGGACAACGGCAAAACGTGGCGCGTGGGCACGGGCGCGTATGACGACACTACCGAGGCGCAGGTGGTGGAAATCGAGCCGGGCGTGCTAATGCTCAACTGCCGTTACAATCGCCAGAGCGCGCGCGTAGTGATGGTGACGCGCGATCTCGGCAAAACCTGGAAGCCCCACGCCACCCATCGCAAGGCGCTTATTGAGCCGCGTGCGTGCATGGCCAGCCTGATCAGTATCAACAGCGAACTCACAGGCAAGCCCGGGACACGCCTGCTCTTCTCCAATCCCAACAGCCTCGCCGCCCGGCAGCGCATCACCATCAAGGCCTCACCTGATCGCGGTCACACTTGGCCGACTGAATCACAACTACTGCTCGATGAATGGCGCAGCGCCGGTTACTCGTGCCTGTCGATGATCGACGACGAAACCGTTGGTATCCTCTACGAAGGCAGTCGTGCCCACATGACCTTCCAGCGCGTGAAATTGAAGGACATTTTTCCTGATGAATGAAGTGCGGCGCGAAAAATTGATCGCAGTATATCGCGACGGGTTGTTGGAGAACACGCTGCCGTTTTGGCTGCCGCGCTGTGTGGATGAGGAGCAGGGCGGGTTCATGATCGCGCGCGATCGCGACGGGAGCCTGCTGGATACGGACAAGGGCATGTGGCAGCAGGGGCGGTTCACCTGGCTGCTGGCCACGTTGTACAACACTGTGGAGCCGCGTGCAGAATGGCTGGCGGCGGCGCGGCACGGGCTGGAGTTCATCGAGCGGCACGGCTTTGATGCGGACGGGCAGATGTGGTTTCACGTCACCCGCGAGGGGAAGCCAATTCGCAAGCGGCGGTATTTTTTCACCGAAACTTTCGCGGCGATTGCCTACGCGGCTTGCGCGAAAGCCACGGGCGAAGCGGCACTGGCGGATCGTGCACGGCAGATTTACGCGCTGGCCAAGGCGGGTTTTTCGGCCGGGGAAAACCCTAAATTCACCGCCACCCGACCAACGAAAGGCATGGGGGTGCCGATGATCTCGCTGGCGACCGCGCAGGAAATGCGCGCGTGTCTCGGCGACGATTCCTTCAATGCGGACATCGACGCCTGCATCGAGGAAATCCAACGCGATTTCGTGAAGCCTGATCTCGAATGCGTGATGGAGACCGTGGGACCGAACGGGGAAGTGCTCGATCATTTTGACGGGCGCCTGCTCAATCCCGGCCACGCGATCGAAGGCGCGTGGTTTATCCTGAATGAAGCGCGGCATCGCGGAAACGACCCGGCACTCATCGAGCTGGGTTGTAACATGCTCGACTGGATGTGGGCGCGCGGTTGGGATGAGGAGCATGGTGGCATTTTTTACTTTCGCGATGTGCACTGCAAACCGGTGCAGGAATATTGGCACGACATGAAGTTCTGGTGGCCGCACAACGAGACCATCCTCGCCACGCTGCTTGCGCATTTGCTCACCGGCGAGGATCGCTACGAATCCATGCACCGCCAGGTGCACGACTGGTCCTACTCGCATTTTCCCGATGCCGAACACGGCGAATGGTACGGCTACCTCCACCGCGACGGCCGCGTGTCCGTGACCCTAAAAGGCAACCTCTGGAAAGGTCCCTTCCACCTCCCGCGCATGCAGTTGCTCGCGTGGCAGTGGTTGGCGGATTCCTCCGATTGATGTCATGAAATCCGTGATTCTACTTCTCATGGTGGTCATCGGCCTTGAAGGCGCGGAACGGTTGACGGTGTTGAACTACAATGTGTTTAACAGCCATCGGGGCGGGCGGAGTTATGCGGATTGTGTGAAGTGGGTGAATTCGATTCAGCCGGACATTGCCGGTTGGCAGGAATTGGTGGGTTGGAATGAGGCGAAGCTGAAGAAGTGTGCGGTGGACTGGAAGCATCCTCATGCGGCGACGTTGAAGGGGGGCGGATACAACATCGGGCTGACGAGCCGCACGTCGATTGAGGTGGTGGCCCGGCATCAGAAGGGGTTTTGGCACGGATACCTGCATTGCCGCACGGCGGGGTTGGAGGTGATCGTGTGTCACCTGTGGCCGGGCGGCGTGCGGCAGCAAATGGGAGAGGCCAATCAGTTGTACGCGCTCGTCACCAAACTGCACAAGGAAGGACGTGAGGTAATTTTGATGGGCGACTTCAACGCGCACGCTGCAAGCGACAAGGCGTGGCTGGGAAAACAGCAGCCGTTGCTGGATCGGCGCGCGACGGGCGATGCGAAGAAGCGGGCTGAGAATCGGTTTATTGTGGATGGCAAATATACGTTTCCGATTATGAACCGTATTCTTGAGGCACCATTGCGCGATTTGGTGCGAGATAAGTTCGACAAAAAACATCCGAAGCCGACTTACGAACAAGGGCTGACCCTGGGCTCATTCCCCTCGCGCGTGCTAGGACATGTGAAAACGTCGGAATTGCAGCGCGGGTTTTTGGAGCGCATTGATTTTATTCTCACCACTCCCGGCTTGGCGAAGCGCTGTGTCTCGGCCAAGGTATTCCGTGAACCGGCGGTGTTGGAAACCATAAGCGACCATTATCCGGTCATCTCAATTTTCAAAAAATGAGAACGTATATTCAAACAGGTGTTCTCGCGTTGACGTTGGCAACTTCGTCACTGGCGGGTGACTACGCGGTGGTGGTGTCCCAAGCCACGCGGGCGAACAAGGAATGGCGACCGGTGGTGCAGGCGCTAATCGAAAAACACGAGGCAAAGGTCATCGAGTACGATAAGGATGTCGCCGACGCACTCGGCAAACTGCGCGGGCAATTCCCGAGCTACACCTGTTTTGTGGCCACGCCCAAGGAGGCGACCGGCACGTTTGTGGTACAGGTGCATCAGCTCACGCGCAAGCTCGATGACGATCCGTACACAGACACAATGTGGGGGATCCTTACCGGCTACAATGCTGGCAACGCGCTGGCCATTGCCCAGCACGCCCAGCCGCTTATCGTGCGCAAGGTGGCGTCGGGCACAGAGATCGCACTGGAATGTGTAACCGAAGGCTTGTGGTACGACGAGCTGGTGAAGAATAAATTTGTGCGCAAAAGACCCGGTGGACCAGCGGAGGAATTGCGCGGGCCCGATGACACCACCGAGGCGTTCACCAAAGTGTTGGCGGATTATAAGCCGGACTTATTTATCACGTCCGGGCACGCGACTGAGGGCGGTTGGCAGATTGGGTTTCGGTACCGGAACGGGTTCCTAAAATCAAAAGCGGGCCAGATGTTTGGGGAGGACACACGGCGCAATCGGTTTGAGATCAATTCCACCAATCCCAAGGTGTATCTGCCGATTGGTAACTGCCTGATGGGCAGCATCAACGGGCCGGACGCGATGGCGCTGGCGTGGATGAATGACGTGAGCGTGATGCAGATGATCGGCTACACTAAGCCCACGTGGTTCGGCTACCAAGGCTGGGGCGTGTTGGATTATTATGTGGAACAGCCGGGGCGCTACACGTTGACCGAGGCATTTTTCGCCAACCACCATGCGCTGATCCATCGCTTGCATGATTCGGTCACACCGCGCGGCGACCTGCGCGGGTTGGCCTTCGACCGGGACGTGGTCGCCTACTACGGCGATCCCAAATGGTCCGCCAAGCTCGCTCCCGGCAAACTCGCCTACGGCCAGAAACTCACGCGCAAAGGCAATACATACACGCTCACCATCACCCCCAAGCAGGGCGACGAAAGTTTTGAAACCGTGAACAACAACGGCTCCCAACGCGGCGGCCGCCCAATCGTGGCCTTCCTACCAAACCGCGTACAGGCGGTGCAGCTGCTCGAGGGTAGCGACCTTAGCCCAGTGATCGTGGATGATTTCATTCTCGTCCCGCGCCCGAAACAGTACGACGGCAAGCAACATTTGCAGGTGAAATTTAAGGCAAAGGAAGTCCGATAATGCGGCAGCTGCTTATTTTGTGGACAGCCTGTTGGGCGGTGGACGGATTCACCCAGGATCGACCAAACATTCTATTTATGTTTTCAGACGATCATGCGGTGAAGGCGATCTCGGCTTATGGCGGGCCGTTGGCAAAGGTGGCGCCGACGCCACATATCGATCGGTTGGCGAAGGAAGGGGCGGTGTTCCTGAATTCGTTCTGCGCCAATTCGATCTGTGGGCCGTCACGGGCGACAATTCTGACGGGCAAACACAGTCATAAGAATGGGTTCATGCGGAATGGAAATAAGTTTAACGCAGATCAGTGGACGGTGGCGAAGGCGCTGCAGACGGGCGGCTATCACACGGCGGTGATCGGTAAGTGGCACCTGAACACCACGCCGCAGGGTTTCGCCCACTGGGAAATCCTTCCCGGTCAAGGTAGTTACTACAACCCCGTCTTCATCCAGCAGGAGGACGGAAAGGGTAAACGTTTCGAAGGTTACGCTACCGACCTTACCACCGATAAGGCCATAGCCTGGCTGGATGGCCGCCAGGGCTCCGACAAAGAGAAACCGTTTTTCCTGATGTGCCAGCATAAGGCACCGCATCGTACCTTTGCGCCGGCACTGCGTCACTTGGGGGCGTTTGATGAGGCCCTGATTCCGGAACCGGAAACGTTGTTTGATCAATACAAGAACCGAAGTGCTACGCTGGCTGGTAACGAGATGGAGATCGACCGGCACTTTGACTGGGCGTATGACGCCAAGGTGCGCAAGGATGAGCGCGGTGAGGTGAAGCTGCCCAAGCCCGACCGCTACGGCACGCCGGAGTATAACCGCATGACGCCCGCGCAAAAGGCCAAGTGGGATGCGCACTTCAGCCCGCGTAATCAGGTGTTCCTCAAGAAATTTGCCGGCGGTAAAATGAGCCACAAAGATTTGGTGCGCTGGAAATATCGCCGTTACATGCGCAACTACCTCGGTACGGTGAAGGCCGTGGACGAGAGCGTGGGGCGCATGCTCAAGTATCTGGACGATAATGATTTGGCGGAAAACACGATCGTCATTTACTCGTCCGATCAGGGCTTCTTTCTGGGCGAGCACGGTTGGTACGACAAGCGTTGGATGTTTGAGGAATCCTTTCGCATGCCTTTCCTCGCGCGTTGGCCTGCGGTGATTACGCCCGGTTCCAAACCGGAGCAGTTGATTCAAAATATCGATTACGCGCCGACCTTTCTGGAGATCGCTGGTCTCAAGATTCCTGCCGAAGTTCAGGGCCGTTCGCTGGTGCCGCTCTTCAAAAGCAAGGCCGAGAGCTGGCGCGACTCGCTCTATTATTCCTACTACGAATTTGGCGAGCACCGCGTGCCGCAACACTTCGGCGTGCGCACGGCACGGCACAAACTGATGTATTTTCCGCGCAGCGATGAGTGGAATCTGTTTGATTTAAAAACTGATCCGCACGAAATGCGCAGTGTTTATACCGATCTGGCCTACGTCAAAACCCGTGCGGCGTTGACGAAGGAATTTCACCGCCTGCGCCAGCAATTCGAGGCGCCTGGCTTTGCGAAGTAAATCGCGCTTGGACTCGCAGCCTCTTCGACCTTCTCACCGGCCTTTGGAGACTATTCCAAAGGCCGGTTTTTTGTGTCCAACTCCGCCCGTTCCACGTACGTTCGCGTTCCTATGAAACGAAAATTTCTTGCGATTCTTTTGTTGGCGGCACTGAGTATTCCGGCCGAGGCGGCCATCAAGAATGTGGTCTTTATCGTCAGTGACGATCTCAAGGCAAGCGTGCTCGGTTGCTACGGCGATCGAGTGTGTAAGACGCCGAACATCGACAAGCTGGCGCGGGAAGGGATGGTGTTTGAGCGTACGTATTGTCAGGGGCTGATGTGCGCGCCGTCGCGAACGTCGTTCATGCACAGCCGATACCTGGGCCCCGGCAAGGTGAATCTCGGTCAGCACTTTCGTGAGAACGGCTGGTACAGCGCGCGGGTGGGGAAGATTTATCACATGCGCGTCCCTGGCGATATCATTGCCGGCACGGACGGACTGGACATCGCATCCTCGTGGACAGAGCGTTTCAATTCGCCCGGTAAAGAGGCGCACACGCAGGGGCTTTATGCGTGCCTGAACCTGAATGTATTCACGACCGCGGAAGAGAATCGGCAATCCACGCGTATGCCGCACCGGATGTTTGTGACCGTGCGATACGAGGGCGACGGCTCTGATCAGCCGGATCACAAGTCGGCCACAAAGGCCGTTGAGCTGTTGCAGAAGCACAAGGATCAGCCTTTCTTCCTAGCGGTGGGCTTGGTTCGGCCGCATTACCCGATGGTGGCGCCGCAGCAATATTTTGATCCGTACCCGTGGCAGAAGATCAAGCTGCCCAAGACGGTGAAGGACGACGCGCAGGATATCCCGAAAGCCGGGTTGGCCGGCACGCGGTCGGAGACGAACTCGATTGGTAAATATCCCGACAACCAAAAGCGAATGTGGACCGGTTACTACGCGTCGGTGGCGTTCATGGATGCGCAAGTGGGACGCATTCTCGATGAACTGGATCGCCTCGGTTTGCGCGAGAGTACGGCAGTGGTGTTCACCAGCGACCATGGCTATCACCTTGGCGAGCACGGCTTTTGGCAGAAATCCAACCTGCACGAGGAAGTTACTCGCGTGCCACTGATCATCGACGCTCCTGGCTACTCCTCCGGCCGTTCCCGTGCGTTGACCGAATTGATGGATATTTACCCGACTGTATCTGAACTGGCGGGACTCAAGGTGCCCGCGGAGGTGCAGGGCCAAAGTCTGGTGCCGGTGCTCAAGAACCCGGCCGCCAGTGTGCGCCGCGGGGCGTTATCCCTCAACCGAGGCAACTACGGCCTGCGCACGACCGACTGGGCCTACCTCCGCTACAAGGACGGCTCCGCCGAATTGTACGACATGAAGGCTGACCCGCATCAATTCACCAACCTCGCCAAGCACCCACAACACACCAAAACCGCCGCGCTGCTGAATACCCATCTGAACAATCGCCTACGCAAGGCGGGTTTGCAGGGTGAGCGCGGAGGGAAGAAAAATTAGGCGCTACGAGCACCTGCGGGTGAGCGGATTATTTACTGCTCTTTCCTCTCGATGATTTGCATGCGGCGGAATTGAACCCAGCCGTTGTGGCCTTCGGCGCCGTAGGTTTGCAGGGCAATTGGGCCGGGCTTGAGGAGATAGGCGGGTGGGTTCTTGTGGGTGAAATCGACGATGGATTTTTCGTTGAGCCAGACCTGAATGTACGGGCCGATTGCGCGGATGCGGAGCCGGTTCCATTCGCGCGGTTTGCGGACGGCGTCTTTTTCGTCGCCCTTGTGTAGCCATTGGTCGAGATATAATCCCACCGGCTCCCCGGCGGCGCCGCGTCCGATGTTGATCTGGTACGCGGGGCCGATGCCTTTCTTCGTGGGGCGACGCAAAAACACGCCGCTGTTATATTTGCCGTGTTCGTCGATTTTGAAATCAAGGGTCAGTTCGAAATCCTTGAAGTGCTTCTTGGTCTGGATGACGCCCCAGCGTTTGGGATCGCCGTCCTGGCCGCCGGTGAGCACGCCGTCTTTCATCGTCCACTTGGCGGTACCGAAGGTGTCCCAGCCGCTCAAGGTATTTTCCGTAAAGAGCGGGTAAAACTTATCCGCGTGCAGCGGCGCGGCAAGAGATAGCAGCAGGAGTAGGGTGCGGATCATTTTAGTCGATGGGTTTAAACGGGAAATCCTTGGAAGGTACGTGTTGTTGGGCCATCAGTTTGCGGAGCTTTTCGACGACCTCGGGATGTTCGGCGGCAACGTCGTTTTGCTCGCCGATATCGGTCTTGAGATTGTAGAGCTCGATCTTGAGGGGATTCTTTGTGCCCTTGCGCAGCATGCGCTGGCGCACGCCTTTCCAGTCGCCCATCCACACGGCCTGCTGGCCACCGTAGCCGGTGAATTCTCGATAGAGAAAGGGTCGCGCGTGCTGGTGCTTACCGAGGAGAGTGGGCGCGATGCTGATGCCGTCAATGTCGGCGGGAATGGTTTCCTCGGCCTCGATCAGGTCGAGCAGGGTGGGGATCCAATCTTCAAAGCCGGTGCTGAAGCCGGTGACGCTGCCGGGCTTTACCTGGCCGGGCCATTTGACGATCAATGGTACGCGGATGCCGCCTTCGTAGAGCGAGCCTTTCAGGCCACGTAAAGGTTTGACGCTTTCAAAGAAATCGTAGTCCACCTCCAGTTTCAGGTGCGTGGTGCCGTTATCCGAGGTGAACACCACGATTGTGTTTTTCTCGAGGCCGAGATTCTTCACGAGATTCAGGACATTGCCGATGTAGTGGTCCATGCGGGTGATCATCGCAGCGTACGCGGCGCGCGGCGTGAAGTGCGGCGTGTAGCCGTAGCCTTGATCGCGGGTGAAGGGCGGGTCGTTCCATTTCTGTGCGAGGTAGGGCTTTAGTTCCTCATCAGGCACATGCAACGCCACGTGCGGAATGACGGTGGGGTAGTAGAGGAAAAACGGTTTGTCCTTGTTCTGGCGGATGAACGCGAGCGCCTGTTCGTTGATGCGATCGGGCGCGTAGTCCTGTCCCTTGAACACATCGTAGCTGTGCGGATCCTTGGGATCGGCGTCCTTGGGCAGCGAGGCGTGTCCAGGTACGGGCGGTACATTCTTCAGCGGCACACGCTTTTGATCGCTCCAGAGATAGTTCGGATAATAACTATGGGCATGGCGTTGGCAGTTGTAGCCGTAAAAACGATCGAAACCCTGCTCGATGGGATCGCCGTGCGAATGCGGCCCGCCGAGGCCCCATTTACCAAACGCGCCGGTCACGTAACCCTGCGCTTGTAGCAGCTCGCCCATCGTTACCTCTTCGGGTGGTATGGGGTGTTGTCCCTCGGGTTTGAATTCCTTGTTGTTGCGCACAAAGGCGTGGCCGGGATGTTTGCCGGTCATCAACACACACCGCGACGGTGCGCACACGGCGTTGCCGGAATAGTTCGCCGTAAACCGCATGCCTTCGCGCGCAAGCTGGTCGAGGTGTGGCGTCTTGATTTTCTTTTGTCCGTAGGAGCCCAGCTCCGTCCAGCCGAGGTCATCGGCCATGATGAAAATGATGTTGGGCTTATCCGCCAGCAACGAGGGCACGAGAATAAACAGGCACAGAAAAAATAGACGTTTCATGGTGTGGGCCCAGTTTGCCAGAATGGCGGGCGTTTGCAATCGGAATGGCAGCGCGCACTACGGCTTCACACGGTTCCACAGTGCCAGCAACGTTTTCCGGGCTTCTACTGTGCGGTTGGAAAACAGCTGCTGGGCGATGGCATCGTAGTGGGGATCGAGTTCCTTGATCTTCGGATCGTGCTTGCGGAGCTGGTACAACATCACCGGCAGACGAAGATCGGCCGGGATGAAATGGAAGGCTGGATCAATTTTCGCTCGCCGGCCTTGGAGCGATTCGAGGTAGCGATAGCCAAACTCTTGCGTTGGCTCGATGATGGTGCCCTCGCCGAAATCATTCCACGTGGCGATCTGGATTATGCGCGCCTTGCCGCGCCATGCCCGGTCCAGCGTCTGCTCAAAGGTCTGGCCGTTTTGATCGTCTAGATACCCGTAGCTGTCATGTAGGTCGGCTTCCCGGTAAATGTCATGAAACTTCGGAAACACAGCCGCGATGATGGATTCCCCATCGGCGGCCCTTTGGTCAAGATCGTTCAGATATTGATTCCAATTAGCAGGGGTCAACCGTTTGCCGCCATGCACCGGTGGCCAGCCGAAGGCACCGGAGCCGGGAAGTCGGGAGGTGAGATGCGGCAGGGCGTAGGTGGCAGGTGCCGGCTTCAGTCCGCTCGTCAGCTGAGGCCATTGGGCGGCTGTAAAATGTTGCGGGCCAAAGACCAGTAACAACGGCCGATCGCCGTTTTGCACGTAAGCCGGGTCCCGAAACCAATTCGTCTGCAGCCAGCGCATCACTTCCTGCCCATGCGGCACGTCCTGCGCGGTCGGGAGGATCTTGGCGGTGACCATGTGTTTCACGGTCTGGTCCTCGTAGCACACGGCGAATTTCAGGCCGGCGCGCTTGAGGTACTTGATGAAATGCTGCGAGTTGCGATGGATGACCGCGTAATCGTTGTGCTTACGTATGCCGTACCAGTCGAGAATCGCGCCGTCTATGCCGGCGAATTTCATCAATAGCGCATGACACTCAAGGGCATGCGGATCGTTCGAATCGTATGCGCAAATCAGCGGCCGATAATGCGAGGCCAGTTCACGCCGGCCCTGAACGACTTTGTCCGGCTGAAACTTGTTCATCGTCCAGTGCCAGCCCCACTGGCCGCTTACTGCCTTGGACTCATACCACGGCATGTAATGCGCGAGCACTAGTTTACGCTCAGCGGTTGTGCCGGGGAGGGAAAACCACAGCAGCGCGATGAACCCCAGCCAGCGCATTATTCCACCCGTAGAATGCGTTTGGCGGTGTATTCACGGCCGTACATATCGCGCGTGACGGCTTCGAGGAGGTGGGCGCCCTTGGGAAGCTTGGCGGGCAGGGGGCCTTTCCAGAGATGATACGAATCACGCGCGGGGCTTAGTTCGGGCGATACCTTGGCGAGTTTCTCCGCGGCGTGCAGTTGCACGTAATAAGGATCCTGCTCGACTGTCTTTTTCAGCGGCGTCCATTTGCCACCGTTCACGCGCAGTTTCACAGTGGATTTCTCCGAACCGGCAAACACATTCACATACACGGACGTCTTGGGCACATCAGCGGCGGCGAGAGCCACGGGCGCGTGGATGCGTAGCTGGTGGTTGGCTGGGAACCGCGAGGCCTTGAAGTCGAAAGTGGCCTTGGCGCCGTCGAAGGTGATGATTGAATAGCCGTTGGGCGCACCGTCGCGCATGGTCGTGTGCGGAATGCCGCGCTCGTCCTTGGCCCCTTTCCACCACGTGCCGCTCACAGTAACGTTGACGATGTGATGATGCGGTTTCGCTCCCATCCAGCCGTCGCCACGGTCAATAAACTGGTGCGCCTGCCAGTGCGTGTGGCCGGAAATGCTCAATGTGTACGGGCGCTTTTCGATCAAGCGATACAGTGCCTGCCGATCGCCCGTGCCGGTGAGCGGAATGTGCATCATGAGCATCACCAGTCGATCTTTTGGAACCCGCGCGAGAGAGGTTTTCACGAAGGCGAGCTGCCGCTTGCCAAACGCGCCGCGGTAGGCCGATCGCTTGCGAGCCTCGTCGTGGTACCAGTCCACGTTGTCCAGCACGATGAAGTGCACCTTGCCGTAGTCATACGAATAATACGGCGGCCCGTAGACGCGCTCGAAGGTTTCATCCGAAAGATGATCGAGCTTCGCCTCACGGTTCACGTCGTGGTTGCCGATTACGTTGTACCAAGGGATGCCGATCAGCGCCACGGTGCGGTTCAGGCTGCCGAAGAGCGACAGGTCATCAAACATGATATCGCCCAAGGTCACGCCGAACTTCGCGTCCGTGCCCACCAGTTCCGCGACCACGTCATTGGCGATGTAATCAATCTGCGTCTGCGACGTCGGCTGCGGGTCGCCAAAGAACACCGCGCGAAATTGGTCCGGCTCCGCCTGTTTGCGTAGCGGAAAATCAATCGACTTCGGTAACGGCCCCGTCGGCTTGCTTCCGGGGAAACGCGATGGCGGCGAGCCTTTCGGTTTATGGATGTAATGAAACTGCGGCAGCTTGTGCGCGTTGAGCGGCGTCATCCAGCCGTTGGGCTTGAGCACAAACAGAATCGTGTCGTCGGTTACCGGTAATTTCCAGCGTCCGTCCGCATCCGTCTCCACAATCGCCTCGCCATTGGACACGCCCACACCCGCGAGCCCCTTCTCGTCCGGATCGCGCTGGCCATTTCCGTTGGCATCGTTGAACACAGTCCCCGAAGCCATTTCTGCCGCCCAAGCAATGCTAGCGGTACAAAATAGAGTGATGATTGTTTTCATTTTTAATTTTTCCCAATGCAATACAGCCACTCCTGCCGTCCGCCTAGCTTGGCGGTGACTCGGAGGTAGAGGCGGCTGCCGCTGATAACCGGGGAGGCGTACGTTTCCTCGCCAAGTTGATTGGTGGCCAGCAACTTGAACTCTTTAGGGTTCGTGCTGAACACGTAGCTTTTGCCCGCGAGATTGGTGGCGTAAATGCGGTTACCGGCGAGAACAGGGGAGGCGAAAAAGGCGCCGCCGAGCCGTTCCTTCCAGCGTTCCTTGCCGGTAGCTGAATCCCAGCACACCGCAAAACCTGCATCCATTGTGGCGTAGAGTTGATCGCCCTTCACCAGCATGGAAGGCACGTACACGCGCGCGGTATTTTGCCAGGCCACCTCGCCGGAGCCATCAGCCTCCACGGCCATGGTGTGATTCTTCGGCCAGCCGCCGCTGATGAACACGCGTTTGCCGTCGGTCACTGTGGTAGTTACGCACTCCTGCGTGCTGCCCTTGATCTCCCAATGCTTCTTACCCGTGAGAGGGTCGAGGCTGGTGATGAGTTCAGCACCGGCAAACACCATCTGCAATTGGTCATGCGCGGTCACCATCACCGGCGTGGTGTAGTTCGGATACTTCGGTCGTTGAATGCGCCATAGCTCCTTGCCGGTCTGCTTGTTGAACCCGACCACCGCGCCGCCGATCTGTTTGCTGTCCGCCTTGGCCACCACCACGTTTTGATAAATCATCGGCGACGTGCCGTAGCCTTGGTGGATCACATAATCGCTCACCGGTTGTTGCCAGCGCACCTTGCCGTCCATGCTCAGCGTCGTGAGAAAGACCTGCTTGTCATTTGGGAACGTCACGTACAACTGCTCCCCGTCGCATACCACCGATGAGGAGGCATGTGACGCGTGTTTGTTGCCGCCCTTCAAAAACTTGCCCGTGTGCACCGGCGTCCGCCAAATCAATTTCCCCGTTGCTTTTGCGAGGCAGAGCACCGACTGCACCTGCGAATCCGCCTCCGCTGTGGCGAGATAAATATGGTCACCCACAATCGTCGGCGTGCTGTGCCCGCGCCCCGGCAGCGCTGTTTTCCATGCGACAGTTTCCGTGATGCTCCATTTTAAGGGCAAGCCTTCGACCGCCTGCGCATGGCCATCGCCCTGCAATCCCCGCCAAGCCGGCCAGTCGGTGGATTGAAACTTAACGGGTTCAGCGAAACTGACGACGCTTGTGCCAAGGGCGATGATGAGCATTGAACACCAATTCATGTCGGTAGCCTTGCCGGAAACTGGACCACGGGCAAGGTGGAACTTGCCCGTCCTTGGAGCATCGGTCATGCTTCGGATATGCAAATTCGTTTGGCGGTGGCCGCGGTATTGTGGAGTGGAGTGACGGTTCTGTTGGCGGCGGTAAAGCCGAGCCAACCGGTGGTTGAGAAACCGTTTCCGCCGGTGGAGGCGGCGCGGACGATGCAGGTGCCGAAGGGATTCAACGTGACGCTCTTTGCGGGCGAGCCAGCTATCACGCAGCCGATTGGATTTTGCATTGATGATCGCGGGCGGTTGTGGGTGGCGGAGGCGAAGAATTATCCGGACAAGAAGGCGGGCCTGAACGATCGCATTATCATTCTCGAGGACACCGACGGCGACGGTCGGCATGACAAGCGGATTGTGTTTTACGACAAGCTTGAGTACGTGAGCGGCATCGAGGTGGGCTTCGGCGGTGTGTGGGTGATGTCGTTGCCGAATTTTTACTTTATCCCGGATGAAGATTACGATGGCGTGCCAGACGGGAAACCCAAGGTGTTGCTCGATGGCTTCGGCACACACGCCAACGCGCACAATATCGCCAATGGTTTTGCGTGGGGGCCGGACGGTTGGCTGTACGCCACGCACGGGCGCTCGAATTGGTCACTGGTGGGCAAGCCAGGCACGCCGGAGGCTGAGCGCCGGCGTATTGATGGTGGCGTATGGCGGTATCATCCGGTGCAGCATCGCTGGGAGATTTTTGCTGATGGCACGACCAATCCGTGGGGTATTGACTGGAATGATTACGGCCAGGCGTTTGTCTGCAACTGCGTGAACCCGCATCTCTTTCACGTGATCCAGGGTGCATACTATGAGCCAAGTCGTAATCGGCCCACTGGCCGGTTTGCCTATGAGCGCATTGAGACCATTGCTGATCATTTGCATTTCACGAACACCAAGACCATCCGCGCGGGCATCGGTACGCCGGAGGAGGACAAGGCCGGCGGTGGGCACGCGCACTGCGGCACGATGGTGTATCTCGGCGATAATTGGCCGGCGAAATATCGCGGGCAGGTGTTCATGAACAACATTCATGGTCGGCGCGTGAACATGGATGTGCTCACGCGCAAGGGCAGCGGGTACACCGCCTCGCACGCGCCGGATGTCATGCGCGCGGCCGATCCGTGGTTCGTGGGCGTGAGTCTGGCGTACGGTCCGGATGGCGGCGTGTATGTCAGCGATTTTTCGGACACCGGCGAATGCCATCACACGCGCAATACGCGCAAGCACACGGGGCGCATTTACAAGATTACTTATGGCAAACCCAAGCCGTGGCGCGGGGACATCGGCAAGCTCAAGACCGAGGAGCTCGCCACGCTGCAATTGCACAATAATGACTGGTTTGTTCGCCATGCTCGGCGCGTGTTGCATGAGCGGCTGGATTACACGCACAAAATCTGGAGCCCCACCTCGTCGGACCCGGAGAAAAACCACGCTGCTTGGCGGTCCTTTCGATCGGGTCGCTTCGACGCGACGGATCAATTCTTGAACGAACAACTCGCTGAACACAAAAGTGTGCCCAAGCGCCTGCGGGCGTTGTGGGCCTTGTCCGTGACCGACGGCGTGAAGGCGGATGATCTAATGAAGCTGTTCAAGGACCGCAACGAGCACGTGCGCGCTTGGGCGATTCAGTTGCTCATGAATGATTTTCGCATGGCCAAGGGCGCTGTGGCGTCGCTCACTGAAATAGCGGAGAACGACAAATCGCCGCTGGTTCGCCTCTACCTCGCCAGTGCTGCCCAGCGCGTGCCGGTGAATTTGCGCGCGCCACTGCTTAAGGCGCTGCTCGCGCATGGCGAGGATGTGGATGACCCGAATCTACCGCTCATGTACTGGTACGCCACCGAACCGGTTGTGGCGGCGGATCCCAAGACCGGCGTGCAACTCCTCGCCGCCTGCAAGCTCCCCAAAGTCCGCCAATTCATCACTCGGCGGATGGCGACTGGACGTGAGGCGTCCGATACGGAATTATCCCCTCGCCGATGAAACAACTGTTCATTTTACTATTGGCCGGACTGCTCTGGCTGCCCGTCACGTCCCACTCCCAGGATGCGGAGGCGTTGGGGGCGTTGGTGGGGGTATTGAAGGATGTGGATGATCCGGCGTTTCAATTGGATATTCTGAAAGGCATTGCCGAGGCACTCAAGGGGCAGCGCAATATGAAGCCGCCCAAAGGTTGGGCGGAGGTGGCGCCGAAGCTGGCCAAGAGCCCAAAGGCCGAGGTGCGGCAATTGGCGCAGCAGTTGTCGCTGACCTTTGGCAGCAAAGACGCGCTCGCGTCCTTGCGAAAGGTGTTGCAGGACACGAAGGTCAAGTCGGCGGATCGCCGCAAGGCGTTGGCGTCCTTGATCGATGCACGGGATACACAGTTGCCCGTGGTGCTGCGGACGTTGCTCTCCGAACCGGCCATGCGGCGCGATGCGTTGCGCGGCTTGGGCGCGGTGGAGGACTCCGCCACGCCCGGCGCGATTCTAAAGATTTATACCACGTTGGACACCGCCGGTCGGCGCGATGCCTTGACCACGCTGGCCTCGCGCGTGAGTTACGCCAAGGAGTTGATGACGGCCGTAGCGGTCGGCACGGTGAAGGCCAATGAACTGCCGGCCGATACCGTGCGGCAATTGCGCGCGCTCGGTCAAAAGGAGATCAACGCGCAGCTCGACAAGGTTTGGGGCGTGAGCCGGTCGACGCCGGAGGCAAAGCTCAAGGAGATCGAGAAATATAAGAAGCTGCTCTCCACGCGTATCAGTGTGCCGGATAATCTTTCGAACGGCCGCGCGTTGTATCAACGTACCTGCGCCCAATGTCACAAACTCTACGGCGAAGGCGGCGAGATTGGCCCGGACATCACCGGCTCCAATCGCAACAACCTCGATTATCTGCTGCAGAACATTATTGATCCGAATGCGGATATCCCGAACGATTATCGGACAACTATCGTACGCCTGAAAGACAAGCGTGTGTTGGTGGGCGTGATCCGCCAGAGCGAAGGGCAGTCCGTGACGCTGGCGACGGTGGCCGGTTCGGTGACAGTGGCCAAGTCGGATGTGGCGGCCATTGAGCCGCAGAATTTTTCCATGATGCCCGAAGGCTTAGTACTGGCCTTCAAGGAAGGCGAACTGCGCGACCTCGTGGCCTACCTCCGCGGCACCAGCCAAGTGCCGTTGCCGAAGGAGTGAGGCCGCCGGGCCGATGTTTCTGGTGGGCGGCACGATCAAAGCGGGCCTACACGCCACGCACCCGAGCCTTACCGACCTGAATCAGGGCGACCTCAACACCGCACCGATTTCCGCAGTATCTTACACCACGTTCCTCGAAGACTAGCTCGGCTGGGATACTAAAGTTGCCATGGGCGGGGAGTTAAGAAACTTCCAGTGCTCGTCTAATCAGTTCGATTTCAGCGTCTGGAGATAGGCCAGCAGGTCGGCGAGTTGTTCGGGAGTGAGGCCGGCGGCGAGGCCGGGGGGCATGGAGGAGTATTCGATCTTTTCGCGCTTGGCGATTTGGGCGGTGGGGATGTCAACGGCCACACCGACGGCGGTACGGATGCTGATGGTGTCGTTGCTCTCAAGAGTCACAAAGCCGACGTGTGTTTTCTTGTCCTTGGTGGTGAAGGCGTAGGTGTCAAAGCCCTGCGCGACGACGGCGTTCGGTGTGAGGATGGACTGCAATAGCTCGGTAGGTTTGTAGCGTTTTCCGATGTCGACGAGGTGCGGGCCCTTGGGTGTTTGGCCGTCGGCAGTGGTGTGGCAGGCGATACAGGCTTGGGTGGTAAAAAACTTTTTGCCGCGCTCAGCATTACCTTTGGCTTTGAGCGCGCGGTCGATGGATTTCTCCACGCCGAGGGTGGCGACCCAGGTTTTGGGATCCCCGGTGGGCGCGGCGACCTTGAAAGGTGCATTGGCGTTGTTGTTGTCAGCTACGGCGGTGCCGGCGGGGAGATCTTTCAGCGATATTTTGTGGCTGGCCAATTGCGCTTTCACATTCTCGACGGTGGCCTTGGGCGCCTTGGCGAGGGCGGTCTTGAGGCCGGCCTCAATGGCGTCGCTACCGCTCCATTTTTCGCGGGCGTAGTAGGGGCCGGTGGTGTCTGGGCGGGTGCCCCACCAGCCTTCGGAGTAGCCGCCTTCGCGATGGTACAGGCGCACGAGGGTGGCGAGGATGGCGGGATCGGGATTCTTGGAGGCGCGGGCGTTAAGGGTGGCGACGACTTTGTCGTCATGAATGTATTTCAATACACTGAGCGCGGCGGCGCCTTGGGTGCCGTCGAGCGCGCCGAGCAGGGTTTCGACCGGCTTCAACGCCACCAGCGTCCGCGTGGCGAGGTGCGGGATAACGGCGTCGGGGTTGGACTCGTTGTGGGCGGGGGCTTGATCGGTTTTGTCGCGCTTGGGCGCGGCGGCGTGCGGAAGGATGGCGGCGCCGGCGCTGGTGTCTCCGAGACGGCCAAGGCTGATCAGGGCCTGCGCGCGGATACGGGCGTTTTTGCTGTCCAGCGAATTGACGAATACATCCTTCTTTAGGTCTTTCAATTCGCCGGCGCGATCGGTGAGGGCGCGCAGGGCAAACTCGGCGATGTCCGCATGGCCGGCGAGTTTTAGAAGATCGCCGTGCGCTTTGGCGCCGTTGAGTTGCTTGAGGGTGAAGATGGCTGCCACGCGGCCGGCGAGGGGCACGGCCTTGTCCGCTGCGAGCGAGTTGAGTTTGGCCGTGCGGGCGGGGTTGGGGCCGCGGCGCAAGAGCTCGAATTGCGCGTGCAGGTTTTGCTGTTGGCTGGGGCCGATGAGCAGGTCGAACAGGGCGGCATCGTCGATCTTGGTGACGTCCGGGAACGGTTCGGGTTTGAAATCCTCGGGCACCAACTGCACCACGAAGCCAACATTCGGTCCGCTGTAGGTGAACTTACCGCCGTGCCAACTGGCTACGTACATGCGGCCGCTGGCGTCCACGTCGATATCGGTCGGGCGCGGGATGGTGAGGAAGGTTTCCTGATGTGCGTCAAAGGTGGGACCGTTGGCGGGCGGG
>Ga0315322_10000339_pt1 | contig 34101 bp, 25 predicted proteins | sample M110021515metaG_FD_203461 | JGI IMG/M metagenome (GOLD analysis project Ga0315322, IMG submission 203461) | Ammonia-oxidizing marine archaeal communities from Monterey Bay, California, United States - M1 100m 21515 | ecosystem: Environmental > Aquatic > Marine > Intertidal zone | place: USA...
TTGCAGTGGGTCACTACAGAGCCTACCCTCTAGAAAGACGTATTTCGCATGGGTTTTGCATGGGCGTCGGGTCAATGATTAAGCGAAATGAACTTCAGGAAGGTTTGTGCAATACACCAACTTCAAGGCATTCTTTTTTGGGATAGCCATCTGCTCTATTGGTGCATTCATTACAACAGAGATGCTTAACAGCACCTCATGGACCACTTACTCATCCACAGACAGAACCGGTATCTCGGGTGATGGCGAGGTCATTTCTAGCCGGAACTACACCACAGAAAAGGAAATTGGTTTACGCGAAACTACCTTCGTAGAAAGAGGTGAGATTTGTGATGAAAATGATGTTTGTTCAGATTATGAAATGAGCTGGAAATATTCTCTTTTAGAGATAAATTGTGAAGAAGGCAATTGCAGCCTCATCGATTGTACAGACGCTGATGATGTCAATGACGAATATATTAGCAGGTGGGAGGAAGAGGTAAGAGAGGTTTGTGCGACGGAATCTGCTGGCTCCACTGGTCATTCGATAATCTTCGGAGGTTTGGGGCTACTTGGCTTGACATTTATCGTCGCGTGCATCGGAGTGTGGGGGTATATTCCGGGATGGGTGCTCAAATTGCTTAGTTCATCAGCAGCTATTGCACTCTTCGTCGGACCGATTGTATGGTTTGTGATGTTACCTGATCTCAACAGTGGGTGGGAAAATACCAATGAGAAATGGGGATTGTCCCATGCGTTCTACCTGACTCTTTTCAGTTCTCCAGTGGTCCTTGTCGGTGGATTTGTAATGGGACGTATGGAAGCATTTTCTCTCGAAGCGAAGGATGACTTGGGTGACGAGGAGTATGATTATTGTCAGACAGATGAATAATCTAATTCGGATAGTTTCAGAGGGTTTGTCCGAATACCCATGCGAATGGATTTTAGGTTTGAATGGGCTTTGCGTGGGTCATTTTAGACGCTACCCCCTGTAATGGGCAAACTTCTCACTTCAAACACGAGTTACAAACATGATTTGCTGTGGCTGAGCTGGTCTATCACCGGGAAGAGTTCTACATCTTTCGATAGCGGTGACAACATCCATTCCTGCAACAACCTTGCCAAAGACCGGATGTTTCGAATTACCAGCACTCCACCAATCTAAGAATGAATTGTGAACTGTGTTAATGAAAAATTGTGATCCACCACTGTTTGGTCCAGCATTTGCCATGCTCAATGTTCCAGGCTCATTTGAGAATTTTGCATTGTCTAAATGTTCATCTGCGATTTTATATCCTGGGTCGCCAGTTCCACATCGACGACTGTTTGGGTCTCTGCTGTTCGGGCAACCACCTTGAAGCATAAATCCTTGAATGACACGGTGGAAATGAAGGCCGTTATAGTATCCCTTGTCTACCAAATCAAGAAAATTTCCTGCTGTAATTGGCATACTATCTGTGAATAGTTCAATAGTAATATCGCCGGCGCTAGTCTGCATCAACACGTTCGTCATATTACTTGCTGAACATCGGTTACTCATGACCTTTTGCGGTCATAGATTACCGAATCATTGGTTAAGCCAAGGGCGGAAATGCTGGTCGGCATACGCCCTTGCTTGTTCTGCATTATATCCAGCAGCATGCAATTGCTGCTCATATTGTAGTTGTTCAGGGGTGAGACTAGGGTCTGCAGCAGCCATTCCCATCATTGGATCAGCGAAGGCCGCATTAGCAAATGTGTCTTCGGTTAGGTCATTATTAGAACGCCCTTTGCGGATGATTAGAACGGATAGAAGTATGATAATCAGGACTCCTCCGCCAATTCCGCCAATTGTGACAGCATCCAAACCGCCCTTTGCACTATCTCCAGCACCTTCGTCGTCTTCGTCGTCGCCATCTCCTTCGTTACCGTCGCCACCATCTCCATCTCCATCTCCCGAACCGCCGTCGCCAGGGCCACCGTTATCTGTGATTATACAGCCGACATCATCGACTACGTTGATACCGCCAATCGTCGCTGGACATTCATCAAGGGAATCAACGACACCGTCTCCATCAGTGTCGATTTCACAACCATCCTCTTCAACAGTTACATTTGCAGGAGACTCTGTGCAATTATCATCAGAATCTTGAATGCCATCTCCATCAGTATCTACAAATGGAGGAGGGCAACCATCGCCCCCATCGCCATTTGCAATTCCGAAAACTCCCGGACATTGGTCGCCTTGGAATCCGCTACTATTGTCGCCGAATCCATCTTCATCTTCGTCAACCCATTGACTTTCATCCCACGGCTTGAAGTCGCCATCGTTAGACCAACCATCCTCATCGAGGTCAGCGCAGCCATAGCGGTCTCCCCAACTTTCGCCATTCTTGTCTGGGCAGTCATCAACAATTCCATCTCCTGTATCTGTTGTGTTGTAGCCATCACGGTCTGCATCATTAGCCCACAATTCTTCTTCGTTTTGAATGTAGAAGGATTGTCCTGTCATCTCATTGTTTGATAGTTCTAATTCTAAGACTGTTCCATCCATATTCAGCATTACTTTGCAAGCATAAGTTCCGCTAGCAGTGCTATAGTTGATGAATGTAGAAGAGGCTCTTTCAAGAACCACCTGGCCGTAATTAGAATATGTGCTCATGGTTGACGAATCAAGTTCTTCAACCATCATTCCTTCAGAATCAAACAGTTCAAGTGTCCATGAAAAGTCATAAACCGCAGGACCACGCATATTGTGAATTTCAAAGGAATAGAGCAATAATTCATTACTAATCATTTCAGTTCCACATGACAGATTGCTAACAGCAAGGTCGGCAGGAGCAGGGTCTGTAGGAGTAATTGAGATGTTGTAATAACCTTCTCCACCAGCCGAATCCACCACTAAAGTGAATGTTCCATCCATCCCTTCGTGAGCAGTATCGCCCATGGAGGCCCACGATGTTCCATTCCACCCTGTAACTAAGCCTCCATTTTCATCATATAGAGTTGAGGTGAATGAAGAGCCCACGTCAGGTATGAACTGCACGTCGATATTGTCCTTATCTTCAAGATTGAATTGGTAAGCATCAGAAGGGTCTTGGTCATCTAGGCAGCCTTGGCCATTTACTAATGGATTAGCTCCGAGAACTATTGCATTAGACAGAGAATCTCCAGCATCAACTCCGGCCCCAGGGTCGTTGTGGTCTGCACAAGTGAAAGGAGCAACATAGTCCCCTGGCTCTCCGAGTAGTAGCCTGTAGGTCCCAGCCCCTCCATCTTCAAGCCATGATGTGGAGCGGTTGACCATAATGGTGTAAGTTCCAGCGACACCCTCAAATGATGTACCATGGGTTGTAGCCTCGCTATCTGAGAGCCATCCTTGGTCAGAATCAATCCCTACTCCATTGCTGCTAACAATGGCTAGAGTTACCGCCCCTGCAGGAGGGTCGACTAATGTAAGATTCAATGACCCACCACTAAGTGTGACCGTGTAGTAATCTCCAGGATCATTAGCGTCAATACATCCTCTGTATTCTGCTTCTACATAGTTCCCTAAATCAAATGCTCCGCCTGTGTTGTCCGCAGCATCCCCGCCCAATCCAGCATCGTTTTGAGTAGCACAACTTGTTTCAGCATTACCAACACTAAATTGCCCGGATTTTGTTGCATCATTGTTAGTTTCATCTCTTTCAAGAATCAAATCATCTTGATCTGCAACTACATACAGGTAATAATCGCCTTCGATAATATCGGCAGGAATCGTGGAAGGAATTGTTACAGTGGAGTTTGTATCTATTGGAATTCCACTTGTTGAAACAGAGCCGATTTCATGGTCATACCAATCAACACCAGTGTTGACGGATAGAATTGCAGTCATCTCAACAGGTGCAACACCATCAACAGTTCCTTCGTTTTCCAGAACTGCAGTGATATCGAACGAGTCTCCAGGCTGTCCACTTGCGGAACTTGTGATTGTATCAATTGTGTAGTCCGGAGCAGGAATACTCTGATTCGTCCATACATCAAGAGTGTAATTTGAAACACCAGAATAGTGGCTTACATTGACGTAATATGTGCCTCCAACGCCCTCGTAATCTGTTAACTTCGCAGATGCGGTTTCAGGATATGAAGCGGTATAACCTCTGTCAACCTCTGAGCCATTAGAGTAATGAATGAATATATCTAAATCTGAATTTTGGTCTTCCGCATCAAGTCCAATTTCAAGGAAATATCCGGCAGGAACATCGAATGCAAACAGATCATCCCCGTCAGCACCATCCATACAGCCTGTGTAAGTCGCAGTGATATTGCTGCCCATGTTAGTAGCATTTGCAGCATCGCTAGGGGCGTCATATCCTAAGCCTGCATCGTTTTGAGAACCACCGGTCAGATCTATACAATCTAAGCCAACAGTCATTTTTCCTGGAGAAGCCATCTGGTTATTCAAATCATTAGATTCTGTGACATTACCATATCCGTCAGCCCATACTATCCAATGATATGAATCATTAGAAAGATTAGCTGGTAATGTGATACTGGTTGTAGTATTGCGTGAAGCCCCAGCGCCCAAATCAGCTTCTTGGGACACCTCATCTAATACTTCATCAGTAGCGTCGTATGTAGTGTCAGTTGATAGGATAAAGAATACATCAAAAGCACCAGTAGTTGCAGTAGAATTGTTCGCTAAATTCTCGACTGTATAATTTACAGAGATTGTATCTCCTGGCTGAGCCTTGACCGGATGGTCGACCATTGTGATGGTCATATCAGGCTTAGGAACTGTATTATTTGTCCAGACGCGTAATGTGTATTGGCCATCTCCACTGTAAGCATTGATCCAAATGTAGAATGTAGTGGCTTGGCCTGAAAGGTTGGAAGAACCAGAGGTTACCTTTTCCAATGGGTCATTGTATTCTGAGTAATCATAGAATATACTCTTAGTGGCATCTACCAAATAGAGGTCGAAATCAGCACCAGTCGGTACTACAAGTTCCACATCTACATCTTTCCCTGAACTAGTAGTTACGCTGTACATGTCTTCAGTATCAGTTGTATCGACACAACCTGTGACGCCAGTAGGGCCATTATTTGGGTCAGTACCTAGGCTCTTCGCAGTGGCACTTGTGTTACCCGAATCGCCAGCAGAGCCAGCATCAGTTTGGACTGCACTACAAGGGGCTCGGCCGCTTGTTCCAGCGTTAATACGAGGCCCTAGTTCGTCAATGGTCTTGGCGGGAAAATCAAACAATTGATTCGCGTCAACCTCTTTTCCAGTTTCAATATCTTTCTCGAAATCCGCATTAACTAGCGGCGAGAAACACATCATCATCATCAGGCTGGCAAGAAGCAGTGTACGTGTACGCATGGCTCTCAACAAACCGTCGTATCACTAGTCCGCTATCAAAGTACGGATTTAATTTATTTGTATAAAACACACTAAAAAGAGCCAGAATGTATGTAAATATACCTCAAATTCGTGGCGCTGCGGCATTGACAGCATCCGAGACGCCTTCAGAATATCTTTCAAAGTTCTTGTTGAACATAGCTGCGAGTTTATCCGCTGTGGCATCGTATGCAAATCCATCTTCCCAAGTCTGTCTTGGAATCAAAATTTCTGCAGGAACATTAGGGCATGAAGTCGGAATCTCAAACCCGAATCTTTCGTCGGTTACATATTCCACATCGTTTAGTTCACCATCAAGTGCGGCATTTAGCATTGCACGGGTATATTTGATCTTCATTCGATTGCCAACCCCGTGCGCCCCCCCGGACCATCCAGTGTTGATTAGCCACGCAGTAGCCCCGTGCTCAGCCATCTTAGCGGATAACAAATCAGCGTAAACTCCAGGATGCATTGGCATAAAAGGCTCTCCAAAGCAAGCGGAGAATGTAGCCTGTGGTTCAGTAACCCCTATTTCTGTGCCAGCCACTTTAGCAGTATATCCCGAGATGAAATGGTAAGCGGCTTGTGCAGGAGTCAATCTGCTGATTGGAGGTAGAATTCCAAATGCATCACAAGTTAGGAAAATGACATTTTGCGGATGGCCACCCTTGCTATCCATTGTTCTATTTTCAATGAATTCGATAGGATAAGAGCCACGGGTATTCTGAGTCTTGCTTGTATCAAAGAAGTCAGGCTCACCGCTAACATCTACGACTATGTTCTCAAGAACGGTTCCTTTTCTTTTAGTAGTCGCGAATATCTCCGGTTCATCTTCTTCAGAGAGATTGATCAATTTAGCATAGCAGCCGCCTTCGAAATTGAAGACGCCACTAGCGCCCCACCCGTGTTCATCATCGCCGATTAGAGCGCGCTTCGGGTCTGCTGAAAGTGTGGTTTTTCCTGTTCCTGAAAGGCCAAAGAAAATGGCGGTATTATCTCCGGTAGTGTTCGCTGAGCAATGCATTGGAAGAATTCCTTTCTTTGGTAGAATTAAATTCATAACGCTAAAAATCGATTTTTTTATTTCCCCTGCATACCTAGTGCCACCGATAATCACTTCACCAGCGGCATAATTCACAATTACGAAGCACTGTGAATTCAAATCAGCATCATTCGCTTCCAAGTGAGGGGCGTGATATACTGTGAATTGTGGAACATGAGATTCTAATTGTTCGGTTGTGGGGCGAACAAACATGTTTCTAGCAAATGCATTGTGCCATGCGTTTTGATTGATAACTCGAATAGGTAATGCTTCTGTTTCCTCTGCTCCACAGTATAGATCTTGTACAAACAAATTATCCCTTTTGGATAAATAATCAATTACTTGTGTCTTCAATCTATCAAACACTACTTTGTCCGTTGAGATGTTAACATCACCCCAGTTAACATCTTGATTTGTACTTGGCTCCTCAACAATGAATTTGTCATTTGGCGACCTACCTGTTCTGTCGCCAGTTTCAGTAATTAAGGCCCCATGGTTTGACAGAAAACCTTCACCTCTTTCAACTGCTAAATCGATAAGAGAGAGGTTATCTAGATTCCAATGGACTCTAGCGTTAGTCATGATGCCGCTTTCTCTTAGGTCACCCGAGGGGGTGCCTACAGTGCTCGCCATGATTCGGCGACCCGCGGGACGTCTTTCTCCCTTGCGGTACGAATTCCCCGAAAAAGCCCCCTCAATGCGGTGAAATGCGAATCCATCAGGGGTGATATTGAAAGCCAGTATCGAGGGGTCGAAGTTTGTATGGAGGAGAAGGCCGAGGATGAAATTCTCTCCAAACGTAAATTCCAGAAAGGCTCAGGGGTAGATTTAGGCAATTTCCTAATCGATTCAGAGCCCATAGAGGAAATTTCCGAAGCTCCCCCGGAAGTGGAGGTTGAACAGGACATTGATATCGCGATAGGCGAAGTAGCTGAAATCTTCAGTAGAGGCGATGCCCCCAGCCGAATAAATCGGGACGGAACTGTAACTGAAGCACCTGAAATGGATAGTGTAACCGAATACGCAATCGAGGGAGAAAAACGACTTCACCTTGGCCTCATGATTTCAATGATTGTCGTTTGGTCTGCTATTGGAGCAATAGTTGGAACCACTCTAGGACCTATTCTTTCGACAATAGGATTATTGTTGATGGCCGGATTTGGAATTTGGCTAGGCGAAATTTGGATTCCCAAGAAAAGTATGCACATTTTAGGAATAACATGGGTTATTATTTCGATGAAGTTACTGTATGGCCTTTCAATTTCGATGTATTCTTGGGGTTGGATTTCTCAGACTGAATTGGGAGTCCATCTATTGGGGTTAGTCGTTCTCAATATTGCAATTGCACAACATCATAATGAGGATGCAATCGCGGCACAAGCCACCTTGGTTTTACTTGCAATCGGTTCAGCAGCAGGCGGACCATATGGCGAAGAAGGCGTAGCCGTGATGATTGGTTTAGGGACCTTGTTGCTGCACAGTCTTGCTTATCTCCGTAATTCGGGTAATCTGGCATCTTTGGGAATCGCAGTTTCATACCTATGGATTGGCCTACATGCAATTAGCAACGATTGGAATATTATGGGTGTTGAAATAGTCTCATTTAATGATGAATTACTATTGTTCTTGTTGATGTTTGGAGTAACAGGAATTAATGCTACCACGGCAACTAAATTCGCGAAGGAAGAGAATTGGTTTTCATCTGCATTTAATGGAATGGGGCTCGGCAAACCAGGGCTTTGGTCAGTTTCTGTTGGCCTAGGAATGTTTGGAGCACTTCTTGCGATTGCGTCACATCGCCTAGAAACAGGTTATGCGATCGCCCAATTGATACTCTTGATTTCAGCATTTGGACCATCATATCTTGTGGTACGTGGGGAAAGTTGGGAGCGTTTACAGCGTTATGCATTATGGCCAGCACCATTTTTGCTCGCGGTATTGATTTTGATGGTAAGGGGCATTTTTGAACCACCATTTTCAGAGCCATGGTCGTTTTACGCAGTTTTCAGCGCAGCGATTACTGTTTTAGCATTGCTTAACCATCAACATGCCGTTTCAGACCATGTATTGTGGATTGGCTCGATTGTTGTAGTTATTTTACTGACATTATTAATCCAAGCAGAAGAGACAATTTGGGCACGCACACTACTCGCCTGTCAAGCGATTGTCTGGATCGGGTTGGCATGGTTAGCAATTAAGAGAGTGTCCCCATCACTAGCCGGAACGGCAACACTAGCCCCTTGGATTTGGTTACTGTTCTTTGCCAGTAACCTTGAGAACAGATTAATTTCAGTAGATTTGATTCCAATAAGTATCGGTGAAACCGATTTGACAGTATACATGTTACTATTGATAGGCATCCAGATCCCTCTAAATTTGAAATTAGGAGATACCGGTGTAAACTTGGCAGGCCGGCTTGCAGGTATGTCCGAATTAAGCGCACGAATGCGTGATAGTGGAATGATGCGATTATGGAATATTAGTTTCATCACCGCACTCAGCACAATTCTTTTCATCAGTAATCCGGGAATCATTACATCCCATGGTCTGGTTTTGATTATGGGGGGGTTACTGCTTTCACATGCATTAGCTATGCGAATGGATAGGCACCAAGGGACCCCAAGAATCATCCTTGTTTCATGGGCACTAGCGGCGATAGTTTTGCAATGGAGATTTGGTTTTGGAGCATTATGGATTGCAATTCTCGGATTAGCATCTGTATTGATAGTTAGTTGGTCTGAAGAGAATGCAAGACGTCTTTCACAGGGAGAAGGGCTATCGCATGAAGCATTGATGCCGGGCAAATTGATTACAATTACACTAGGTTTCATTTCAGTAATGTTGATGTTAATTGGTTTAGATGAGCCAATTAATGCCCCTCTAACCGACAGCAGCATTCTACCCAGTGGTGTCGACAATCTTCGTCTAGCAGCAATCGTGAGCATGATTACTCTCGGTGGATTATATCTTCCTCGAGCATCAACTTTAGATCGGCTATTGCCTTCAGCGATTGCCAGTATAGCGGTATTGCTTGCTGTTGGATTAGCAGGAAATAGTTTCGACGACTATCCAACTTTGGCAATAACGGGGATCTGTTTCATAGGGACTGGCGCTTGGCTTGCTGCCCAAGGAGAGATAAGGTCGCGTCTTCGACAAGTATCTCAGAGAGAGGAGCGTCTTGAGAAGTACTTAGCACGTACAGAATTAACTGATCAATTACAGACTGAGCAAGATGAAGATTCTCAAATAAAGATGATAGATGCAGAATTAATACAACTGTCAGAGAAACAGCAAAAGCGCTCACGCCGCCGCTCTTCAATTGGGAAATATGATATGATAGTAGGCGATATTCATCACAAACCAACCATTGTGATATCATTCATATCGGTGACGATTCTAATCGGCGTTTACTTTTCATGGGTATCTGCGTCTTCATTATTGGCTATTGCAATGTCTTCATTCATTTCAGTGCTATTCATTGGCATTGCACGTTGGAGAGCCGAACAAGTCAACCTACAACTACCCGATATAATGGGTATTGAATCGCCGGTTGCAGTGACTATGGCCGGACTAACTTTGATTCAAATTGCGGGAAGATTAGGTGATTCAAGTGTCCAGTTAGAATATCAATGGGAAGCGTTGGTTTTACTTGGCTCACTTGCAATCCTCGCAGGAATTTCATTAGTTGGAAGAAAGGACCTCGGCCTTCGAATTCCTTCTGCTTTGGAAGGAATAGTACTCTTGATGTTAGTTTCTAGATTGTTGACTTCATTGATGGGAGTTGACAGCATACAACTCCTCCCAACGTTCAGCGATGAACTATCTTGGATAGTGCCTGTGTGGTCATTAGAGGTGTTTTTAATCGGTTCAGTATTATTATTCGAATGGGTTGAATCAGAGCGCTTAAAGCGCGATTTAGGCGACCACAGGGGCGCAGCAGGTAGGTTTGTTTGGGCTGCAATGATAATTGTAATTTCATTCGGACCTGCGGGAATTATAGCCAGTGTATTTACCTTCAAGAATGCAATCAAATGGGTTCAACCTGCAGTTCCAGTTGGGCTTGCATTATTCTTACCAATAAGTTGGAACGCGCTTGGAAATTGGATCGAAATCCTTGATGAAACCACAGCCCTATTCATGATAACAATCGGAATGATTGGATTGATTACAGCCGTCGTTTGCGTGCTGCTACAACATGAGGTCTGGCTGGCTGCAAGTTTGTGGATTGGCCATTTACTAATTCCAACTGGAGCGTTTGGCTATTATGAACACACTACGGTTTTGATGATGGTTTTGGTTCTTGCCGTTTCTACAACCTCTTGGCTAATCGGTGTGATTACAATACGTCGGGCTTGGAGAATCATAGGTGCTATTGATTTACTCATTGCATGGATAATTGCCGGAACCTTGATGTTTGCAGGTGCAACCGAAATAATGGTTCTAATCATGTTAATGGCAACTGCAATATTATTGGGACTAGTAACGTGGCTTGGACAAAAATACGAAAATGAAATTTCGAATACTTAGTCAACCAACGCATGACGCAATGCCGTAATGATTTTTTCAACAGTTTCTAATGGAATCGAGTTATCGATTCCAGGAGCCAAGCGTAATGATACGTTTGTTTTAGCTTGAGTGCCCGAATTGCGAATGCCAATGGATAGGCCTTCTTTTTCCAATAGCATCAAATTTTCTTCTCCGATTAGGCCATGCCGATTCAGATTACCTAACGTTAATGTTGCAATATGTTCCACACTATCTGCTAATTCATTAGTCCCGGTCCATCGAGATCTAATGGTATTATTAATCGAAGTACGCTGCTTAAAACCTCTATCAAAAGCATCAGCTCTTCCATCACAGGCCATAGCACAGAGAACTGCAAGTAGACTTGCAACACCATCGCCAACCAAACATCTCCCACCTTTTGGATGTGGTGCAGACATTACTAGATGGCCCGAATCTTCAACCCCGAGGATATGTTTCACATCCCCTCTTAGTGCTTCAGATAACCACCTGTCTCCAACAGCAGTTTGTGAAAATTGAATATCGGAGTCCAAGCGCTTTAATGAAGCCATCAAAGCGAGATCGGATTCTATACTAGCGGCCAGATGCCATTCATCCTTTGCTGAACGCAAAATGTGATCTGCCATTTCATCCCCGTCAACAACCCTGCAGCCATTTTCAGTCGACTCTATCAAAAGACATCTATCTCCATCGCCATCCAATGCTGCAGCGATAATTTGGCCCATGGGCGCTCTCTTCAATGAATTGATGAGAACATGGTCATTTCTTGCAGCTTCTTCCCAAGTCCAAGAATCGTTAGGTGATAATTCACCGGCTCCGCAATTCTCGTTGAGAAGATTGGCTTGAGTAGAGACTTCTTCCGCCTCTATGCCATATCTGCCTAGAAACGCATCTAGCCAATTCGTAGCCGCCCCTTTGGATGAATCGATTAGGATTTCATTATGCAAAGGCGCGGAGAACATACCGGAAAACTCAGCAAGACGTACAACCAACAGTTCCTGGTGCGCGAAATCTGCATTGAATACCGAATCTGGTTTGGATAATTCTTCCTGATGAATAATGTCCACTTCTCTTTCTTCAGCAGCTAATTGAACGATGAGTTCGGAAATATGACGCTCGACTGTAGGGCTAGTCTTGAATCCTGATGAATCGAAGATCTTGATGCCAGAATCAGAAACTGGATTATGACTAGCTGTAATCATACAACCCAGTGCTGAGTTTGTTTCGAGTAATGCGTTGTGTAGTCCAGGAGTTGCACAAATGCCACCATGAACGACCCTACATCCACCTAAATGTAGTCCCAAAGTGAGTGCTGCAACTAAGTCTGGATTATCGGGCCGCTCATCCCATCCAATAATAACTTGAGAATCGACATCGATGATTCGCGAAATCCCCTCTCCAACCAGACGTAATAATCTTGGAGAAATCGAACGGAGTTCTAACAAATCTGCAATAGCCTGCGCATCATCATCAGGAGATATCTTGACTTCCCCGCGAATTCCATCGGTGCCGAATAGCATCGAATCACCCAATCTTTGAATCAGAATCGTAAATGCCAGTAACTGTGGTATTTGGCATTACCAAGCAACCAAATCCAAGAATTACTCCAGGATTTGTCACAGCATTACATCCGAGTTGGGAATCCGCCCCAATTATCGCACCAAATTTCCGCAGACCCGATGGCGTTCTCTTGCCATTAAGGATAACATGAACCTCACCGCCATCATTTCTTAAATTGGATAGTTTGACTCCAGCACCAAGATTTACATTGGGCCCCAATACCGAATCTCCAACATAATTGAAGTGGGGCGCTTTAGCGCCCGGTAAGAGTACGCTATGTTTGGTTTCGCTTGCATGACCCACTAGCGCATTAGCACAGATCCAAGAATATTCTCTGATGTAGGCGCCATGGCGAATGACAGCATTAGGGCCAATGTAAGAAGGTCCGATGATATGTACGCCCGGCTCAATTTTGGCAGTTTCATCAATATGAACAGGACCCTTTGATGAATCTGTACTGACTCCATCTCTTTCTCGTGAGCCAACATCGACTAACATATCGGTAATTTGCCCTTTTAGAGTGGGAAGAATTGACCAAACGGGGCCACCAGGGAAACAAGGTTGACGTCCAAGAGATTCATCCAAAGATGGCCAGAGTTCTTCCGCCGGGGGGCCGCTCATCACCCATCCCAGTACCTGCAGCGATTTGACCTTTTCATGCAACGCTGTATACTCTCTTGCCAGTAGAGCGGTCAAGAGTGAACATCACGCAGTTTTTCAAATACCGTGGAATAAAGAATCCAACCTTGCGCGAAGTCAAGCCGTGGTTACGCATTCGGCGGGTGTTTGAGAGATAATCAACAATATCAGCGGCTGAACAACCAGGGTTGGTTGTGATATATTCTACAATCTCTAATTTCAGTCTTTCTAGTCTAGCTGTTTTCTGTGATCCTTGACCATCCATGGTTATATTAGGTCTCGATAGTATATTATTCCACAACGGGATTGCCGTGGGGTCCCTTTGCAATAGACCATTTCAAAGGAAATTTAACATCTCCGACCATTTGAATGAAGACCCTCTTCTGAACATCTTATCATGGAACTCTGTTTGAGGATAATGGTAGCAACGATTTACTCTACCTCTGCTGTTATAACATCCGGCTCGAGTATTGATGGGGACCATTATTGTGGATAAATCGAGCGCAGGACCATTCGCTTTTGGAATGTCAATCTCGACCTTTTCGGCAACACCCTCCCAAGATATCTGATCAAAGGCAGGAGGTAATAGTTCCAAATCATCTTCTAGGCGAATCACCCCTTCAGCCAATCGTTTTGGAGCCCAGGTATTAGGGTTAGAACCATCCAGCCATTGCACAATCCTCTTCATGTCCGCAGGCTCTAGAAGAGTGATGAACGTCCTTTCCCACCAACCAGGGGAACGTACAATCGTGACATGATGAATACCGGGCTTGATATCTCTATCATCCAAATTATCCGCCCACGTTCTACAAATGTCTTCAATTCTGACTGGTATGATTGGCATATTTGGTGCCATGATATCACATAACCTGTATGGATTTGCAAGTTCACCAGCAATCAATAAAGGTCTGCATTTTTCTAAATCGATTACATCTGAAACTGTTGTACCATTTTCAAAAAAGTGCGAACCGATGAAGTCACGCAACCCTGCCAAATCGATATTGTCACCCTTTGGCATTTGAGGGGCTGAAATCTTACTAATTTCCCGGTTAGTGAAAAACATAGGCCCTGCCGGTAATGGCAGTGGTGAATTACCAGGGGGGTTTGGCCAAAGCCTTGGAGAAGAGGACATAGCCAACCGACCTAGAATCCATTGTTGAAACTTGCTCAGAGAATGAACCTTGGTAGGTGCCTAGCGACAATACTAGGTGAAACCGAGCCAACAATAGTTCCTTCTGAATCGGTTACAGCTAATTGGTTCAAATCATGAGTTAGCATTAATGCTGCAGCTTTGAGAAGGGGTGTATTTTGACGCATTGTGAAAGTGTTTTGAGTAATCAATTGCCGTGCAGGAATAGCATGCATCCAAGCAATGTCCCGATTTACAGACTTCTTTGCAATCAATTTCAAAATATCTACAGCGTGTATTCTTCCTATCGGGACACGTTCAGAATTTACAATGAACAAGTGGTCCCAATCCATCTTAGTGATTCTGTCAAGAGCATCTGCTACCGACGCGTCTTTACCGAGAACATTCGGAACACTCATGACTTGTCCACAGGTCAACGAACGAATCGATTTTGCACTATTTCGTCGTGCCGAGTTTAGCGGTTTACTTTGTGGCATTTTGCACCCTCTCTATTTGCCCGCCCTCCACTCTACCTATTTGAACCCATCAAGTAAATGGTGAGAATATATGGCATAATTCAGGAAACAAAACCCCTTAAAACACCTACAAACCCCTATTTTATTACATATAACTAGAAAGGACACCCCTGATTATCGCGAAAACTCCCCCGTTGATGCGCGCGAAACGAACCTTCAATGGGAAAGAGTTTCCGAGCCTCTACTATGGCACTGCCCGTAGATGCACTAACCCGCCTGGCTAGCCTTTCAGGATACGACCAAATGCTTGAGATGGATTCGATTAGCCGAACCCATGGTGTTGGATTGGCAGAAATCGAATCCCAATTAGCAGCATTCAAAATTTCAGCATCAACCCCAGTTACTACAGATTCACCGATTGAATTGGAAGATGAGTTTGTACCGGGCGCATACAAGGATGTTGTCGATTTAGGGCCTGCTCAGCCACTAAATACTGGCCCGAAATATATCGACAATCCTGATCAATATCGAATGAAATACAATCCTTCACAAACTGGTCAAAGCAATCAATCACAAGTGCGTCAAGCGATTATCTGCCCAGCTTGTTCCTCGCCATTAGGAATTCCTGATGTGCGCCCAATCAAAGTTACATGCCCCCAGTGCATGCACGAGGCGGTTTTCCAATCGTGATTAAATTCCCCAATAACGGTCTGCATGGGCTTGCCTTGCCTGTACAGCACGGACGATAGTAGTGGTTACCCACAGTATAGCAATCCACATCAATGGCTCTAACATTACTTCCCAAATGCCTTGTACTGAGAATTCATAATCGGCACCAGTCAACACCTTAATCGCAATTTCTAATCCTTGATCTAACAATGAATAAACAACCATTGCAAACACTCCCAAAACAATCAATCTCCCAGAGAATGAACCTTTCTGTAATCTTAGTAACATAAAACCGGCAGTCGACGTCAAGAAGGCGATAACAATCCAAGCAAGGGCCGAATGCACCACTGTTATCCATAAAACCGAATAATTCGCATCTGCTTCAAGCTCGATAAATGTGTCATATCCTGTGGCAACAGCAAAAATCGCGCTGAACACTGTTGCAGTCCAAAGAAGGGATGAGAACATAGCGGCATCTGCATTCTCCCTCATCTCTTGAGCGATTCTACCAACGGTCGCTTCAAGACCAAGGCCTTTGGATAGGATAAACAAACCAAAAACTAGAGGAAGTGCGCCGATTACAATTCCGCCTAATGTGTCAGGTAGCATAACTCCTAGGCCGAAAATTGCCATGATTGCCCCAAGGGGAACTAACATTTTAGCACGCCATTTTGGGTCCTCCAGCGCTTTAACGATGTAGTAATATGTACCTTCAATCCCCTTGGATTGCTTAACAATAATTTTCTGAACATGGTCAATTCTTACCTGACTTTGGATAATTGGTAAAACGGATTCATCTTCCGCACCATCCGTTACTAGAATTGCTTGATCTGGTTGAAATTCGGTTACCACTTCTTCTAACTGAGCAGCAATCGCCCGATCTGAGCGAACACCGACTTTTTCGTCACCAGTAAGGATTGCAATTTCGACCTCATCGGTCTCGTTGTTAGATTCTACAAGATTGTCGTGTTGATGAAGAGCACCTAATATTGCATTGGTATCACTTTCTTCCGGGTCAGCAATACCAAGCCTTAGTGCTGCTGTCAGCACTTGTTTCCGGCCAACTACGGGCCCGCGTATGGCTGTTTTTATTCCGAGATCATTGTCTCGGTCAACAGTTAGTACGAGAGTTCGAGTCATTGTTCAGCCCCGGCTACAATTGGTCTGACGCAGTACCTATTCATCAATCATCGCCCGATTTGGACGTTTCAACATTAACTTCAACACTTGCTTGTTTTTTTCGTCGACGCTGTTTAGCGCGAATATATTTCAGAGGGTGATCCATCCAGGGCTGGTCACATAATCTGTCATCACCAGTTTGCACTGCACAATTGTGGTTAACCTTCAATTTAGAACACCCAGAAGGTGTATATTCTCTTTCATAGAGGTGATTCACCTGGTATGTTGTTGTTCCTTCATTGAAATCAGGAGCAGATCTAAAGAAATCGACAGTAGTTTCGGTTGGTAAACCAATACATCTCGAAATGGAGCCAAGGAATACTCTGCCAAAATGATTGACATTCACTCCCTCTGCCAATTCAGATACAGCCTTACGCATACAAGGCGGCCAGTCTTCCTCACCCGCCCCTATAAGTGCAATAGTTTCCGCAGTACGTGATGCTACGAGCCCTCTAATCATTCCAACCGGTTCGGATAGCCGAATCAACAAACTTTCATCGATTTTCTCCATCTTTTCAAGAGCATCAATCTTGATATCTTCCTTCATTCGTTCCCGCAATAACCTAGCAACCTTCCCTCTAGATGAATATCTGTCACCTTCGTCGTGAAGGGTTACCCAGCCGTCTTTGATGTCGCAGTTCGGAAGCCTCCAGCGAGAACCTGTAATTCCTGTACACAATTCGATAAAATCGGAGAGACCGATTTTCCAGAGTCCATTTTTGTCACATTCTATTTCAGAAATATATGTATTAGCGATTATGGTAATAGCATCATCCTGTTCAAGAATGTGCTGCGCTCTTTCAGCTTCAGCCTGAGCCCATCTGGAAATCAGCCTTTCATCTTCACTTGCCCCGACCACTAATCGTGCATAATAGAATGAAAAGGCCTCGAGCAACCGGCCTTCTTCGGTGTGTATATCGCCTACTGAGGCAACTTCTACACCGTCTTTGCTGTCAACAGAATCGACCAAACGAGATCTCGCACGTACACGCGCTCTTTCCATCATCGGCCCGTCAAGTAACTCATCGATGTCAATTTGATGTTGCGATGCCATGCCTGCAATCCAAGCCCTTGCCTGAGGCAAGAACGGATATCTTGCAAGTGTGACCTCGTCTCCAAGGTCGGGAATAGCGTACGGCTTGGGCACAGAAGCCCATTTTCGAGGGAAGCATTTGAACCCTCTTATTCATGTGGGATATAGGGGTGGCCTGAGACGATGCAACCGGTAAACCAAGAGTTGGTTCTCATCCAAGATGAGATACGGAAATCTTTCGGTTGGAGCCTCGAGTCTGATATTGAAAGCGCAATCAACCTATTGAAAAATTGTAAAAACCCAACACATTCGCTTTCTCTAGAAGGCAAGGTGGCGGTTGTAGGGGCGGCGGCACCACTTGGTTATATTCCGACATTGCCAACGATTGTTGCAGATGGTGCAATCGGTGCATTAGAGAATTATTCAAAAGTTGTCTTAATCGTAAGTGATGGCGATGGAACACCCTATCTTGAAGCCGCACTTAACAAGGGTATTCCAATATGTCTTCACGCCCATGGTGACAATGTTAGTGCCTGGAAAAATGTACTTTCGCTTATCGATGAACACCAAGAAGTGATACTAACCCATCAAACCCCAAACGATATTGAAGGAATGCATAATCCCGGGGGATTTACTGACGGCGATAGAGCAGTGTGTATTGCATTCGCTTTAGGGGCCAAAGAAGTCGAATTGATTGGCTTTTCAACCAATAAGGTAGGGCTATGGTCTGGAGTAACTGATGAAAAACGAAAATTAATCAAGTTGAAGTGGATGAGTAAAGTGTTACGATTACTTTCATTGGAGGTCGGCGCATGAAAAAAACACACACCCTGTGGATTATCGCACTCGTCATAGTAAATTCAGGGTGGTACATTGTTACCCAGCAAAATGCAAGCCAAGAGATCAATCGGCCAGGGGCAGATTTTTCTGAAGAGAGAGAAGCAGAAATCACTGCATTTATTGGCGACAATAGTGATTATGAATTAGTCCATTGCTTCGAATCGAGTAACGGTGGAATCTACGATGTAAGTATCAAGATAGAGATGGATTCTGAAATTCTGTATTCATGGTCAGGTACAACAAATGATGATTGCATGACCTTTTCATCGTCTTCAGACGAGGGGACATTAACCATAATTACCGAAATCGAAGAAGGTGTTGAAGCAACAACCACATTCTATACATGGCCATTAAAGAACGCATTAATCCCTGGATTTCTAGTCTTTTCAATAGGTACCTTACTCCTAGCCTATGGGGAAACAATTGTTAGGTCACTTATCCGTAAAAGGCTAGAGGAAATCGACGATATTGTTGTTGAGGAAATCATAGAACCAGAGGCAAAACCTTCTGCAATCTGGCAAGATCCCGTTAGGGGGAAATAATCACAAGAAGTCAGATAGGCTCATTTGTTTAGCCTTGTCATTTTTGAATAGACTATCTGCGCTATCAGCCAACCATTCCACATTTTGTTTGGTATAATGATCTACACCATACGTTTCCATTACGTGCTTTGTAACTTTAATGTATTTTCTTACAGCGCCCTCTGTAACGGTTAATGCAAGATTCCCATTACACATTTCCCCTTCTGCTTTACGAACGCCAAAAGCACTCATACCCCTACCACTTTGTTTGGGCGGCTGTATGCATTTCGCAGCTAAAGGCATTCTTCGATAAGAATGTCCGCATTTAAGACATCTAACCTTTTGACGAGTAAACGCTACTAGATTACCTCTCAAATCAGGTAGGAAATGTGAGCGAACAACACTAGATGCTACTGTTCTAACATCTACTCCTCTCAGTCTATGACCTAGGGATAATTGTCCATTCATTTTGTCAATCATTGTCTCTAGAGTTTTGTATGCAGACAACGATGGGCCTTCAGACATGTCCTTGGTCGAGTGAGTGAAACCAAGCCCCCTCACGGCGGCTACAGTACCGAGGCGTCGTTCGACGAAGTCCATGCGGCTGGTGAGAGATTTTGGATGAGGCTGTTCGATTGTAGCCTCGTAGAACCATCTTTCATAATGCCACCCTGAATCAACATTCAATGCTTCTTTATCGACTTCAGTTGGATTTAACCGTGTCGTTAAAACCAATGGGGCATCCATTTGGCCACCGCGGTTTGATGGCAAAATTTCTCTACTGAAATTTAGTAAACCATCCATCAGTAACATGATTGCATCCTCATCACCATCACAGTTTCTTCGCTTAGAAGCATGAAATAGCGGGTGGGCATATCCTCCTGAACTATTTGTAAATCCAATTATCCGAGATAGTACTCCGCCTGAGGTGTGTGGTGCGAGTGCACAGATTAATTGACCTACCAAATCGTCTGGGGTCTCGACATGATAGAATGGCTCCATGCCATAAAATCGAACCAATAAATCATCAATATATTTGGCTGCTCTAATGAAATATTCGGCACCATTCTTTGCTAGAATGAAATCCTGAGGGAAGAGTTCCAGTAACTGATCGCCTCTGCACAATTCATCACCAAAGCAGTCATGGGTGTATCCTAGGTTTTTCAATCGATTCCATTCAACCTCTATTTCATCGGGGGTGAAATGTGTTACAGGTACATCGCTCATGTCAAAACGTATAGTGCCATCTCTGAATACAGGGAGGCCGTGTTTTGCACGTAAAACTCCCTTTTCTATGGGCTCAGGTGTCTGATTTTTACTCATCAATTTCTTTACCCCCTTGATTCGTTTCGGCACACGATCGAGGCCGAGAGATATCCTGGCATCTTCGAGTAAATGGTCAAGCCTAACCGTTTGAAGTTCACCGCGGCGCCTAGATTTTTCCTTTTCACCCGACACTCTCAATTCAGTTCGCCCACCACAAGTATCCCCCGGGGGCGCTTCGCCTCGATCATTCAATTTCCGGTGATTACAAGTTATCATTGGAGTTTTTTTGTCACAGACTGTACAAAATCTAACACCCATTTGCACACGTAATTCTTGTTGTTCTGCAGCGTTGGCCATCAATCTTTGATTTCCACCGGATAGCGCAAGAGGGAATAGGGAATGTACAGTGGGTTTTTCGCGCGGTGCACTTTTTTCCGGCCTCCCCATCCTGCAGCCAATTCTCACAGGTGCAGAATGCTCCCATCTTATTCGTGAGATTTGCCTAATTTGAGTTATAATCCCATCAACAGCATGGTCATCTTCTAAGATCTGAGATTGGAGGTATTTTTCCGGTTTAACAGGTCCTGGATCTGGTAATTTATCTGCGGCTTCTTTACCGATCATATCAGTTTCTGCAATTCCAAGGCCACGTTGCCTAGCGCCTGTTTCAGCCGCGATTCTGACCGACGATCGTTCCCCTTCCAGTTCATTTTTACGTTTTCTTTCATCAGAAAGAATTCTTTCAGCCTCTCTGAGGTCTAGAATCCTACTTTTGAATACAGCAGCGGCATCTTCAATCCGAAGGGGTGCTTTACCATTTGAAGAAAAACCAAAGCCATCTAACATCGCTTGCCAACCTTCGGTTATTACGAGGTCATCTCCCTCATGATGATGAGCAAGTCCCAGCATTAGGGCAGAGCCTTTGACTAAGCCATGAATTCTAAGCACCCAACTATGGGGTACCTGCGAATCAAAAATCCCCTCTTCGACAGGAATATCTGGGCCAGGGATTGCCCCGTGGTCTAATTCTGTCTCATTTTCAGGACGAAGCACTTCCATCTCTTCAGGATCCCAGCCCTTCACTCCCGCAGCGAATCGTAAATTCCCATCCCGGATGGTCGACGTCTCAATCATTTTCAACAACGCAGGCACCCATTCAATAGGCAAGTCTAGCCACCAAGGATTATGCGGGCCGACTAAAGATGTAGAGAACCGTATTGCAATTTCTTTAGTTGAATTCCACGAGGGATTGAGTGTGATTAAAGCGTCCCTCCATTTGCGCCTAGTATGGAATCTAACGTCCATGTTTGTCGTCTGGTTTATCGGTGAACCAGGCACACCCTCTGGCATCGATTTCCTATCTAGCGACATAATTCGACAGAAGTCTTCCACGGCTTGTTCACTATCCAAGGCATCGATTAAATCAGCAGCCCACCAATCATGAGAGTAACCAGCGGGAACCAAATTTTTGTTATTCTCCATGAACTCTCCATATCCTAAAACAAGTTCTCCATTATCCCAAATGGATGCTACTTTGGTCTTATCTTTTCTAAATGAAGCGGCATCATCATATCGTCTGAAACTTCCATCTGTCAATATAGCCCAAGGCCCTTCAGCAATATCACAAGGGGTGATTGCACAGGCCTTTCCTGGCCTTTCGATTTTCATTTGCGTTCCGACTGTGATGAAATCATCCATTGCAGCCATACTTGCTGCATTACAAGATCCAGCAGCTAACCCCGACGGTCTTGCCCGTCCATATCTAAGGCGGAAGCCACCCGGCTCAAGAGGGGCGCCGAAAACAGGCCTGCCAGCAATAATATCCTTCATAAATTTCGAAATTGTCGGAACCTTTCTTGATTTGAAACCGTTGGAATTAACCCCTTCATCCTTCGCTTTGTTCTTATTTGCAAAGGTAGATATAAAATCCCACCCGGGAACATTTAGGCGTTCTGTGTGGCGTTGAATTTTTGGCGCTTTAAGGCACAACCCTTCTCCAATTACAAGAAGAACACCCCCGCGAATACGAGCGTCGTCAATATTCCGAACCCTGCCGTAACCTGCACATTCGATATCTTCCGTAGATTCCCCGTTGATCATTACAGGACACGCCCTGACAATCGTATCAACTTCCTCAGGAGGCGGCCGGTATTGCAGGCCGCCACGATATAATCCAAATTCTTCTTTGACTCTTTCAACCTCATCATCCGTTGGTTTGTATGCATCAACATTCAATTCTCTTCGAACCATATCGGCGATTAGGACAGCAAGCGCTTGGGCCGTCCCACCCGCAGCACGAATCGGTCCGGCGAAATGTATTGAGAGAAATTGGGACCCATCAACATTCGATAATAGTCTAACTTCACTTATTCCCTCCAAGGGTGCAACTAATACAGCCTCTGTCAAAATAGCCAATCCTACACGGAGTGCAACATCGATACTCTTCTGTAAATCATATCCCTCTTCACGGAATCTTTTTGCAACCATGGTTGCCATTTTGATCGAAGTCGTTTCACGGTCAAATTCTGCGAGTAGTAATCTGATATCTTCAGCAACCCCTACTCCTTCAAGGTGGTGAATGAGCAATTTTTCAGTCCTACTTGCTAAATCAGAAGCCCGAGGAATTTCAACTTCCAATGTGTGGTCAAAACCTTTCGCTCTAGCTTTAGCAGCGATTTGGTAAGCCTCCTCGGTTCGCTCATCAAACCAATCATGATATGATTCCATCTCTTTTTCAAGACGTGCAATATCCAAGCCCAGAAGAGGGTCGTGGACATCCTTCGCACCCTCTTGAATCATGGCTACCCCTCACGGCTTCTCACCGGTGGCTCATAAGGACTCTCACTCAACTCTCCGTTGATTCAAGGAAAGGTTCATTCGTCTCAAATGGATGGTGTAGTCCATGTCAGTATCACCCGCTATGCGCGAAGACCCTCGCTGGGCTCGTTTAGTCGACACGGTCCGGGACCTTGCATTCCTTGACGGTGGCTCCGATGATGCCTTCACTTTGGCAAGCGGCAGAACGTCGCGCTGGTTCTTCGATATGAAGCCAGTAATGATGAATCCAGAGGCAGGACGCCTTGTAGGCGAATTGATGAACCTAAGATGTGATGAAATCGGAGCAGATTTTGTAGGAGGGTTAGAACTCGGTGCAGTTCCATTAGCAGCTTTGGTTATAGCAACTGATTACACATCCGATAGACTTGGATTTATGGTTCGTAAACAAGCGAAAGGGCGAGGCGGCCGCAAGACAAACAATCCACCTGGGATCGAAGGAACATCAATCGCAGAAGGCGGTGATGTAATCATTCTCGAGGATGTGACTACGACCGGAGGTTCAGCAATTCAAGCCGTTCGGCGTATCGAGGAAGATACGCCATGTAAAGTGGTTGCAGTCATTACTATTTTAGATCGTGAAGAGGGCGGAAAAGAGGCATTTGAGGCAGCAGGGATAACTTTCGAGAGTTTGTTGGTGCGTTCAGATATTTCCGGGTGAATAATTTGGAATTAAATCCGCCCGATGCAGACCTTGATGGTCCAACTATCAGAGATTCAACAGCCCCTGAGGGGTTGCTATTCCATTATGCCGAACAAGCAAAACCACTTGCTACTCCTTGGCAAATAGCAGTTGAAAGAGCGAAATTGGTAAGGAAATGCAAACTACCGAAAGGAATCATTCTAGACCCAGCCTGTGGTAGTGGGATTCAACTTGCAGCATATTGTGCGATGATGGGCAGGGAAGGCCTGGGAATAGAGTTGGACGAAGCAACAGCCAATGCTGCAAACTCAAACTTTCTCAGGGTATCGAACCATGGCTTTGGTGCAGCATTATTGGGCTCTAAAATCCGCGTTGGTGATGGGACGATTGGGGACTCATCACAAAAGATTGCCATGTTGCATCTAGATCCGGCAAGACCCCGAAACTCGCGGACTCATGGCCTAGACGAAATGGCACCGCAACTACCTGTAATATTTGAAGCTTGGAAAGACCACCTTTCACACGGCGAACGCGGCCCAGCAATTCTGTTGGACTTATCTCCTAGATTATTATCTGAACAACGACAAGAAGTTGAAACCATAGTCGAGGAGCATTGGCCGGGTATTGGTAAAACTTGGGTTTGGACTAGCCGTGGGCGAGGGCGAATCGATAGACTGTCACTATGGATTGGGCAATTATCATCACCAAATAACGAACGCCGTTTTATTCGAATCCCTCCAACTCTCAAGGACAAGCCAACAATCCTCGAAGGCGGAATTACACCATCTTCACCACACCGAATACCACCTCGAAGGGGAGAGCACGTCAGCATTCTAGACGCTGCACTAGTGGAATCGGGCTTAGCCACAGAATTCCTCAACGATGTTCTTCCAGGTCAAGAGGTGACCTGGAGTATTTCTGAAGGCAGGAGGCCGCAAATTCATCATGTAGATCCCTTCACTTTCACCGACTCGAATCAACCCCTTCTGATTCAGGCTACAGGACGTATTGTCAAACTTGTTCATTGCGACCTTTCCGAAGATACAATCTCGCACCTTGTAGATGCCGCAAGAGAGTACGGATTTGGAAAATTGACCCTACGGGTCCCGCTCAATCCAGAACTCCAGCCGCGGCTTCAAGGGAGCATCGATCGGCAACTTGCGGTTAGAGGGGGAGGCCACATTGGTTTTGTCGCCAAACAACCGAGCGATTCGATGTTACTCCTATGCCTAATCTCTTAAGATGGCTCTAAGCACGGCGAACAGAGTTTTTGGGACCCCCTCTTTCATGGCGCAGTCTCGCGAATGCCGAATCGCGGTCTTGATATAGGGGTGGTTTGTCGCAAAGCCGTTCAACAGCATGTTGTACGCGTTTCACAGGTGAACTTCGATGGCAACTGATCAGGAATTGGGAGATGACTTCTCCTACATGCTTCGTATGGCAGACACCGATATTGATGGTCTCAAGCCCCTAGGTACTGCATTAACCGCAGTCCGTGGTGTAGGGGACCGAACCGCTGCAAATATTTGCACCATTACAGGCTTCGATCACGGCATGAAGGCAGGCCACCTTGATTCAGAACAGCAGGAAACTCTACGAGAGGCTATTGAGAGCTACGCTCAAAATGTCCCATTGTGGATGCTAAACCGCCAACGTGACCTGCAAACAGGTGACGAACTCCACCTGTCAGGTCAGGAACTAAAACTCACTCACGAAGATGACATTTCTCGTCTTCGTTCAATCAAGTGTTACCGTGGAGTACGCCATGCTGGCGGCCATAAGGTACGCGGACAACGAGGTCGTTCCAACGGCCGTTTTGGACTGACTCTTGGAGTTCAGCGAAAGAAGTGATAGGAGGAATGAGATATGGGACATCCAAAATTCGCTCGCCCTAAGTACGACACACCGCCTCATCCTTGGAAGGCAGACCGAATCGAAGAAGAGCATGCAATTCGTTCTAATCATGGTCTAAAGAACATGACAGAGATTTGGAAGTCAAAGTCCGCTCTACGCCGTATTCGTGGACAAGCGATGAAGTTGATTGGTCGTGTTGATACTTCCGAAGGCCACTACTCTCGTGAAAAAGACGCTCTGTTAGCATCTCTTAACAGAAAGGGACTTATTGCTACCGATGCAATTCTGGACGACATATTGTCACTTTCAGCAGAAGACATCCTCAACCGCCGATTACAGGCTCAAGTATACTACAAGGGACTCGCTTGCTCTATGAAGCAGGCTCGCCAACTAGTTACTCACGGACAAATTTGTATTGGCGACCAGAAGGTCACAATTCCTTCATACCCGGTACTTCGCGATGAAGAAGAATTAATCCGTTACCATCCTCGTTCTAATCTAAACGATGAGAACCATGTAATCCGCCAAACAATCCTCGGCGTTCGTGAATCTGCAGAATATGCAGAAGAAGAAGTAGACCCTGAGGCCACTCAAGCAGATGCAACAGTCGTTAACGAAGCTGCTGTTGAAGCGCCTAAGGCTGAAGACACAGTAACCAAAGAAGGGGGCGACGAGTGATGCGCAAGGCAATCATCAACATCTTTTCTAGTTACAACAATATGATAATGACTGCTACCGATTTAACCGGTGCAGAAACTATCGCTACCTGCTCAGGTGGACAGGTAGTAAAATCCTCAAAGGATTCAGGTGGACAGTTCGCAGCAACTCGTGCAGCAGAACGTATGGCTGATCAACTTAAGGAGAGGGAATTTACTCAAGTTATTGTCAAGTATCGTGCACCTGGTGGTAACAAATCAAACAGTACAGGGCCAGGTGCCCAAGCAGCAATCCGTGCTCTAACTCGTGCAGGAGTCACCGTTACTCGTATTGAGGACGTCACTCCTATTGCTCACGATGGTACAAAGAAGAAGGGTGGACGTCGTGGACGCCGTGTCTGATATTCTGAGGTGTTTAAAATGAAGGCGAAAATAGTTGAAGGTTGGCCAAAAGGTAACAAGATACGTATTATTTTGTCAAAGACAAATGCGGCACAGGTAAACAGCCTACGCCGTACAATTATTGCAGATGTGCCTAAGATGGCCATAACCAAAGTTCGTTTCGAGCAAGGGGTCACTCAAGATGACAATGGACAAATCATAGAATCTATCAACGTATTGCCAGATGAAGTTTTGGCACATCGCTTAGCCATGATTCCAGTTCCAACATTCCTTGATGACTTCAAGTTCCCAGAAGAGGACCCTAACAATGAGAATCTTCCAGAAGACCAGTGGGGTTCTCCTCTGTCACAAATCATCTACCACTTATCTATCCGTGGACCAGAGCCTGATTCCGATGACCTATACAAGACAGTTTACGCTGGCGACTTGAATGTGTTAGGAGAAACGAAACTGCAGATTAAAGAAGAACATGCACGCATTCCATTGACTATTCTTTCAAGCGGGCAGTACCTTGAGTTGTATGCATATGCAACACTTGGCCGTGGCCGAGATCACGCAAAGTGGTGCCCAGCAGCCGCAGTTACATTCCAACCACGTCAGAAGGCTACTCTTAACAAGCCAAAGAAGGCAAACGTATTATTCAATCTAAATTTGACTTCAAAGTCAGGTCTTGCAATCACTTCAAAGTTATTCACAAACAAGGAATGTACTGATGTAAACTCTGTACTAGATATTGAACGCGCACTGCACCAAGTTGGGCATGGCACCGGCCGTGACGAAGCATTCGATAATGCAATCACAATGGAAGATATGGATGGAGAATACATCTTCTCATTCGAATCAGACGGTGCTCTTTCACCGGAAGAAGTATTCAATCAAGCATGCGGTGAACTTGTTTCCCGCTTCGAGAATATTACTGGTGAAGTCGATACCGCTCTGGCTTGATTATACCAAAACCTCTCCGCTTTTTGGAGAAGCATGATGGCCTTCGTACTCTAGCGTAGCATCATGGATGGGACGACAGTCCAAGTAGGGGGCCATGTAACTCTCCTTTTTTCGATTCATTCAAAGCCATTACTTGCCCGCAACCAAGGCTCCCGCGGAGCGGGATTTTGTCTAGAAGATGGCGTGGAAGCGACAGTCAAAATAATTGATAAGGGGCCTGACAAAATCTCAATCACATCGATGGAAGGGCACCTATTTCCGGAAGGAGTTCATCTGTATTCTGATTTGTTAGATTCATTTCGTGATGTATTCAATGTGGAATCTTTTGTTGAAATCAAAGTAAACTTGGAACTACCTGTTTGCCAAGGATTTGGAATGTCTGGAGCGGGCTTACTTGCCGCAAGTTTGGCACTAGGTGAGGTTTTTGATTGCGGAGACGAGGGCCAATTAGCACGCCTAGCTCACCGTCTAGAAAGGAAGCATTCGAGTGGCCTAGGGGATGTATTAGGATTATGGGCTGGAGGATGTGAATTACGAGTCACTCCAGGAAGCCCCCCCTTCCCAGGGAAAGCATTTGGGTTTGATGTGAATTGTCCTGCACTATTGGTTTGGGACCCCGATGGAGGCAAACATACCTCAAATTACATCGATGACCCAGCCTGGAAATCGAAAATAACCAAAGCCGGGGAATCGGCGGTGGATCGATTAAAAGAACATGAATGGAATCAGAATATCTGGGAGATGCTTCTCGAAGAAGCAGATCAATTTGCTTTAGAATCTGGCTTATTAGAAGAGCCAGAACGTGCAAAATTACTCCATGCCGTGTTGGAACAAGCGGACGATTCGATGAGTTGTCATCTATGTATGTTGGGAACTTCATTGATAGTGGTGCCAAAGAGACTAGGTGTAAACCCTGATTGCGATGAACTAGCATCACGATTGAGAAGTGTCGGCTTACGAGTCCGAGAAACTATTCTTCAGTAATTCGATTTAATGCCGATAAGTCCAATGGTCCACAATCGAGTAATACCGTGCCTGGAATGTGAACATTCGCACAGAACCCATGACGGAAAACGAGTGCCCCCTGGCCCCAAGAATCAACATACCTGTTTGCTTGCTTTGCAATCTTCTTTCTTTGAAAATCAACGTCAGCACCATAGAAGTGTTTAGCATCAATCCAAGCAACGGGCTCGCCATTAATCTCTACATGGTCTAGGAATAGTAGATCAGGTGTGTTGATTGGTCGTCCATGCTCTGCCGTTTGCTCCTTCACCATCTCAGGTTGTCGGCGTATACGAACTCCCTGATTCTCAAACCAATCAGCAAGAATCTCTTCAAATAAATCCGCTCTAACATGAGTCTCAGATTGGTCTACATTACTGACTCTGTCTGCGGCTTCAGCAGATTCGAACTCGTTCCTTTCCCTCTCTTTGAATTTCGATGGCGAGCGCAATGTTTCCTTGATTCTAGACTTAGACCAACCCATTTCTTTCAGGACTACCCTGAATATATTCATCGGCGGAAAATCAAATCGTTTTGACAAATCAACAATGCCCATTCCTTCTCTGTATAATCGTACCAAGGCCTTACCACGGGCCTGTAATTTCCCATGTGAATAAACAGTTTTCTGTTGCAGAAGGGCGCTTCGTAGCGAAAGAGCCTGATCTAATGTCATATCTAGATTATCAACCATTGTTCCAATTTCAGCAACTCTGTCGTCGGGTAACCAACCAAATTCGCCCTTCCTGACAACCTTTGATGCGAGTGTAGACTCGGTTTTCAGTTCCACTGGTTTATTCGGCCATTCGAATGAAAAAAGTTTAGGCACTTCTACATCTTTTGGAATCCCAATAGGTCTTGGATTAACATTGAATCGAGATTTAGCGGCTAATTTTGCTGCTGCATCAAATTCGGCATGGCGTTCTAGAAGCGTGTTTTTAGATGTCCCTCCATAACGACGTGGCTTTGAGGAATCTTTTCCGTTTCGACGGGATTTGTTGCGTTTATTTCCATCCGCCATACCTTGGGCTGTTCGCCCCCGCTCCATAGATACACCGGCTCATTTCAGAGAAGACAGGTCACTCAGTAATTGCTGACACTGTTTTTTCAGAAATGCATTAATTCGATTAGTAAAGAGGGACATAAACCTTGAAACTTCACAACTTGAGTGAATTTCAATGCCCCCATCTTCCTGTGCTAGAAACGTGATACAAACCTTGAATTTTTTCAAACCACTACCGATTGGCCGTTCGTTTCTACTTTGGCCCTGGCTCGCCAACTCGATTTCACAGAACCCCTCTCCCTCTTTAATAGAATTAACAAGCCATCTAACCTCTATCAAAGCACCTTTGATAATTTGGTGAACTGCGAGACGGTCACTTTCATCTAACGTCTCAGCATTGGTTGCAAGCATACCTTTGACTCCACTGTTCCAATCGGGCCAACTACTGGGGTTTCGAAATGAAATCAAGGCTTTCTTCACAACCTCAATGGGAAGTTCCCGCCTAGCGGTATGAGTGAAAGACTTGCCCATAAAGGTGGCCAATTATTGGTATATCATTGATATTGCGGACGACAGATGCATCATTTCAAGTGAGAGATGGTGATGGCAACCCATGCGTCGATTGTTAGTAATGGCTTTAGTATCCATTTTGCTTATTCCATTTGTTTCAGCAGATGGTGAAGTTGGACAGCCCTTGGGGTGGGCACAATCTGCAGGAGGATTCGAAGATGAGATTCTTGGTGGCCACGTTGTATTAGACGACAATAGTATAATCGTAGCAGGGCAATTTACCACACAAATTTTGATTGGTGATGGTGGACTTGGCGCAGAAGATGGCCCTGGAGATGGCGACATGTTCGTTGCTAGAATTAATTCTGAAGGCATTTGGACGTCGAGTTTTGGTTTTGGAAGCACAGGAGATGACGGCGTCACGGCCATTGCATTGCATACCACAGGAGATATTATTCTCGCAGGACACTTCTGTTTAGGTACTGCAGGCGAAGCTTGTAGTCTCTCTATTGATGGTACTCAAACATTGACAAAAGGAGCGGATGGGAACGAAGGTGATGCTTTCATTGGTCGCTTTTCTTACATCAACGACACATTAACTCCAATTTGGGTTAGAACTATTTCTAATGAAAACGATCTATCTGCAACAGATATTTCAGTAAGTCCCAACGGGGGAATTTCAGTAGGAGTTTTGCATCGAGGACCGGTTGAAATCGGAGATAAAATAATACCGGGAGATGGCGGATTGAGCCTAGGGCTACTACATTATGATGAGAATGGCAATTTAATTTGGGTTAATGGGATATCAAGTCCTACCGGGATTGAACCATTTGGTGGGATGTGCTATTCGGCAGAAGGATACCTGCATGTTACTGGAACATTTATCGGTACAATACTGTTTACTGAAGAGCATAATTCGATTGGCGAGGCAGATATCTTTGTGGCACAATTAGATGGCGATGGTAATTTTACATGGGTTAATTTTGCGGGAAGTACTGGCGATGATTGGTCCAATGATTGTGCAATAGATAGCACAGGGAAAATCCATATTGTAGGCCAATTTGAAGATACAGCAACTTTTGGTTTCACTAATGTAACCTCTAATGGTTGGTGGGATATATTTCATGCAACACTCACTACTAACGGAGTCTGGGAAGACGTCACAAATTTCGGAGGCGGAGGATGGGAGAGTATAGAATCAATCATTTTCGATTCACGAGATAACGCCTTAGTTGTAGGGACCTATACCACAGCGTTTAGTTTAGGCTTAGACAATTTGACAGATCGGGATTCAAGCGGAGACTATAGGGATGTTTTCATTGGACAGATAGATTCCAACAGAGACTGGGCGTGGGCTGTTTCTGCTGGAGGTTCAGGAGATGACACAGCTCGTTCGATTCAACTTGGAGATAACGAATCTCCAATTGTAGGAATGCATATACAAAACAGCGTCCAAATGTCCAATTTCACTCTTACTTCGCAAGGGTTCGATGATATCGCACTTTGGAGTTATGAAAGAGATCATGATTCAGATGGATTGGTAGATGGTTCTGATAATTGCCCAAGGGATGCAAATCCAGACCAACAAGATACAGATGGGGATTTGTATGGCGATGCTTGTGATGACGATGATGACGGCGATGGAATTGGCGATGACTGGGACGATTGTCCTTTAGGAGAAACCGGATGGAACTCAGCACCTAATACAGATCATGATAGCGACGGATGCCGAGATGCAACTGAGGATTTTGATGATGACGAAGACGGAATTTTCGACCATATTGATGAATGCCCCGAGGGGTCAATTGGCTGGACATCAACACTTGAGAATGACGAAAACCAAGATGGTTGTGAAGACGTAGATACCGATGGTGACGGCTTCGTAGACCAATTAGACAAGTGTCCGGCAATCTATGACGATCAAGCGGATTTAGATGGTGATGGAATCGGGGATGCTTGTGAGACCGATACTGATGGCGATGGAATAAACGATAGTATGGATAATTGTGTTAGAGACGACTTTACTTGGGAGAGCGACCACGATGAAGACCATGATCAAGACGGCTGTCGAGATGTAGACAGAGATGCAGATGACGACGGAGATAATGTTCTGGATTTATCTGACGATTGCCCCACTGGGGAAATTAATTGGAACAGCAGTTTCGACCATGATGGTGATGGATGCCATGATGATAGAGAAGATGACGACGACGATTCAGATGGATTTTCAGATTCTCTAGATATCTGCCCACGCGGACATGTGGGAATGTCAGGGTCCATCCACGACACCGATCAAGATGGATGTATTGATTCTACAGAAGATACAGATGATGACAATGATGGCGTGGCAGATACTTCTGATGATTGTATGTATACTACTCCGGGAATGGAAGTAGATGCAAACGGATGTTCTGGTATTCAATTAGACGATGATGATGACGGTGTCCACAATCTCAATGATCTGTGTCCAGCATCTCCACTTGGAGAAAGAGTCACGTCAACAGGCTGTCCTGTCGAGACCCAGGTTGACGATAATGACGATAAATCACAATCAGGAGCAGATACTGAATCTTCTTCGTCTTTAACATGGATACTATTTGCAATAGCTGGAGTTTTGGTTGTAATTGCACTAATTGTTACATTAAAGCCGCAACCACCACTTCCGCCTAAGGCTATTCCAAATGTAAATCCAGAATTAGCTGTAAACGATGGAAGGGGCCAAGGGGATAGCAGTGCCACTTCTACCGATGTCGATATCACCAGCCTCGATGTCGATGCTGGAGATTCCCAACTCGTTGCAGATGAATCCTGATGTGGCGCTGAGGATAGCGCCCTCGTCGAGCGAACTGAGAATCATTCGCTTTTCATCATCCGACCATTTGAATATTTGAGGCAACATTCTCTTGCCCCAGAAGCCCATGACTTCGCCACGCATTTCTCCTTGAGCAAACGGAAGAGTTGCCAATGAGGCAGCAAATGTCTTGACATCCTCCCCCGATTCCAGATGTGAAATCGCAGCCTGGGCTAATTCTCTTCTCCATGGGCGAGAGATATGCACAATAGCATTGCTTGCATTCCCTTCGATATGCTTAGAAGCAACCTTTGCAACCTTTCTAGCCTGTTCAAGGAAAGCACGTAGATAGGATTCTGCATCAAGTGCTGCCAATTCGTCTGCCGCTAAATCACCAGGTGTAACGAAAACTCTACCTGCAACTAAGTCACTATGTCCAAGCATTACCCACCAATCTTCAGCGAGATGGGGAGTGGCAATTGAAATCATATGTGTCCAAACTTCTAAAATTTCTCGGCCAACCTCTGGGTTTTCCCCCCCACGCCTACGATACCAATTGATATCTTTGATCAAATCAAAATGACTAGCATCAACCGCTCCACGCAAATCATAACCATCCATTGACTTTTGCCACTGGATGCATCTCTGCTTTAGACGAGCCCTCATCCACAAGTCAATATCACTGGAACCTCCATTCCATGACAGTATAATTTCAGGCATGCTATACAATTGAACCATCTGTCGGTAATTGGCCTCTAGTGCTGAATCAGACCAATCCATTCCAGCAGTTGGGTTTGCAGCGAAGAGAATGAACAATCTTACAGTGTCGGCACCATATTTCTCAATCATATCTTCTGGTGAGACCGTATTGCCAAGACTCTTACTCATCTTAGCGCTTCTTTCACCCAATTCAGAATCACATTGCGGACAATTATTTCCTGAATGCGAAACGTTGAGTGTAATTGCACAAGAATCACACCAAGGTGCAGTTTTGTTTACCATACCTTGGCACAATAGTTCATTGAAAGGTTCGTCAATATCGTGAAGCCCCATGTCCCGTAGAGCCTTTGTCCAGAATCTGGCATAGATTAGATGCATTTGTGCGTGTTCAATACCCCCACAATAGAAATCAACATTCATCCAATGATTTGCAACACTTGGATTGAAACAAGTTTCGTTTTGCATAGAATCTGTATATCGCAAGAAATACCAAGAAGAGTCCACGAAGGTATCCATTGTGTCGG